>ENA-UOXB01001241-UOXB01001241.1-bioreactor-metagenome-genome-assembly--contig:-NODE-1241-length-12374-cov-9.416755_pt1 | contig 12374 bp, 9 predicted proteins | sample MGYA00238158_ERZ761615 | MGnify/ENA primary metagenome ERZ761615 (study PRJEB28904, sample SAMN06267902) | bioreactor metagenome | isolation source: Joint BioEnergy Institute, California, USA | place... | reverse complement strand
CCATCTGGTAAGCACAGCTGCTTATCAGTTGCGACCACCATATCTGAGGATTTTAGCCAAACATCACAAGCGCTTCCAGACGCGCTTGATGTATAGCCATATCCACGAACGGCTTGCGCGGCTCGCACGACGATAAGCTTGAGTATCCCTTGTTGTAAGCGCTGAGCATGCGTTGTTAAGGCAGTTATTAAGGAGTGGCTATTTAAATCAAGTTGCAGTGCTTTTTGATGGGAGATGAGACGCTGATGATGATAATCCAACCACAGTATCTGCCCGTCAATCACGCCCATGGTAGTAAAAAAACCATCGCCGTATGCCAGTCCACGATTGTCCAACGACAGAGTAGCGTTCGTAAGATCTGTCTCATTTTCTGATGAGTGTAGACAAAACCAGCTGCTAGACATCGGCATTGCTTCTCTCACAGCTTAACTGTTATTTTCTGGCGCTTCAGATTTATTGATGACCAGCATACAGCTATAAAACTCACATTTTGCCAGTTCTACTTTTTGTCCGCCGACCACTTTATTTTTGGTGATTTGACTGTTAAGCATATCACCAACCATCTTACCGCCTTCATCACCCATTAATTGACGGGCAATTTTGTATGCTTTTTTGGCATGGTTTTGGCTCAGCTCTTTTTCTTTATCAGAGTCGGTAGGATTGGCATAATACCAGCCAAGCTCCAAGTATTTTTCAGAGTCAATAAGGTCCAAATAAGGCGCATCAGCCTTCATAAAACGGTATTTGGTAGCCGCATTACTGGCGTAGTCCAAGCTGTTCTCATCGGTGCTTACCACTTTACCAAAAGTCGACTTAATCTCCTCTAGCTTGTCAATACCAAGCGGCGTCACCTCACCCGAGCCCCAAGATGAAACATCATATCTCACCGGTGTGGCTTGCGCAGCAGTTGCCCCATCTAAGTCAGCAGTCCCAGCAGCACTGTCTTTTGCTGGCGCATCATTGGCGCTTGCCTGCTCGCTAGTGTTTGCATTAGCATCTTGATTTTGGGCATCGCTTTGGCTATTGTCACAGCCACTGAGCGATACACCAACCGCCATTATCATACCGACCATTAAGGTCTGCAGGTTGTTATTCCACATGGACAATTTACTCACACTTTTAGATTGGTCTCAAAATAGTATTAACGAGCGATCAAAGAAGCCGCTGATAATGAACAATGTTTTTACTGACAAGCTTGTTTAGCTCTTAGCTTTTTACAACGGAACCATCACTAGAGCAGACCCATATTTTTTTGCAATCTATAGTTTACCCAACTGCTTAACACTTGACTACCCTTTACGTTACGGATAACGGTCCCAGAGAGTACAGATTTGTTAAGGACCTTCCATATCAAAACCTCTTGCTTATTCAAATGGTTATTCGCTCCGTCTCCGGTTTGTCAAACCTCACCGTATCCCTTATGATAAGTGAGCTTTAACGACGCTCTTATTCATGAGTTTTGACTCTCACCGCTAGCGGAATATTTATGACTCAGCATTTTATAGTGATTGGCAATCCGATTGCCCATAGTAAGTCTCCCAAAATCCATACGCTATTTGCCGCACAAACGGGCATGGATATCAGCTATCAACGTCAATACTGTCCCAATAATGCAGACAGTTTTACCGCTGTGGTTGAGGCGTTTTTTTGCGGCGGCGGCGTTGGTGCCAATGTCACTGTGCCATTCAAACAAATTGCTTATGAGTGCTGTGCAGCGCGCGGCGGCTTGTCAGCACATGCCAAAATTGCAGGCGCAGTCAATACGCTCTTATTAAACAAGGCTCTGTTGGATAAGGGCGTACCGCTAGCAGAGGCTATTTATGGCGATAATACCGACGGTCAAGGATTGGTCAATCATATAAAAAGTCTGAACTGGCCACTAACAGGCGCGCGCGTTGCCATTATCGGTGCCGGCGGCGCTGTTCGCGGTATCATACTGCCCTTGATTGAGTCAGGCATCGCAACAGTAACCATCGCCAATCGAACCGTAAGCAAGGCGGTAGAACTGGTTGAAGAGCTGAGCACAGCCAGCACTGTTATTGATGAGCAGCAGATTAAAACATGCAGCACCGCAGAACTAGAGGGATCATTTGATATTATCATCAATGCCACTTCTATTGGCTTATCAGATGATAAACTACCGCTGCACCATGATTTAAATTGCCAATACGCCTACGACTTGATGTACGGGCGTCCGCTACCATTTTTGCAGCATTTTGAAGCTCGCGGGGCACAGACCTCTGACGGTTATGGCATGCTAATTGGACAAGCGGCGTTAAGTTTTGAGCGTTGGACAGGCCACCCTATTGATGTTACAAAAGCGACGGAAGACTTAAATAAAAGCTAAGCAGTCTATATGCTAAGTACGCAAAAAAGCGCATAAACTGAGTCTATGCGCTTTTTTTACGTACTTTTTTGAACACATACTATCTAATACATCATTTATGAAAAACGCGCCAGTAGCCAATTTTCCATACGCCGTAACGGCACACGTAAATTGGTCGAGTGCATGACGACTCCGCCAGCCAAACCCACTAAACACCCAATCGCTGTGTCGTATAAACGCGCACGCATCACCACTTGATAGGCTTGTTCAGAAAATGGCAAACCACTGCCATATTCAGCAATAAATATGGTCAGCGGCGTGATAAATATTACGGCCAGTCCATAATGCCGATCGACCAAGTTTTCGATAAACAGCATCATGATCAAGACTGTTAATGCCACCCCCCATATCGACAAGTTCCAAGACAACATCCAACCGGCCAATCCCACACCCACGATCGTCCCGAGCAGACGATGTATTTGTTTGATCCATACCGTACGTAAATGAATCCCTTGAATAATAAGAAAACAGCTGATTGCTGCCCAATAGGGATTGGAGAGGTTCAAAACCAAGGTGACAAACAAAGCCAAGCTCACAAAACCCGCCACAATGATACTTTCGGCAATCGTATCTGGCTCATAACTATAGGTAGGTGTGGGCGTAGAGGGACGTGTGGCAAGTAAAAACAGCGAGTACAGTAGCGACAAGACAATCGCAAAACCACTACCCAGCATCACTAGGCCTGTGGCTGGCATGATATCCTCTAGTGGCAGCGGTATAAATAATGCAATCGCTCCTGCCATCAATATAAACAAACCTGCTGGCGGCGGCTGACGATAATAACGACCAAGAATGACCACACCAAAAGCCATGAGTGTAAATATCGGTAATATCAATGCGGGAATATGCTGTGCCATCAAGCCTAGGGCAAAGCACAATGACATCGCAAAGCCCCATGCCATCACTGTCACCAAACGATAAGGCAACTTACCAACCAATGGGGTATTCAAGATAACCATCGCCCCAAGCGATGCCTTGATACCAGAGGGCAATGCTTCAAAATAAGCCCCGACAAATACAGGAAAGCTGATAGCGATTGCAGCGATAATCGGCATATGCCAAGGTCGCTTGCTACGGTTCACTGTCAATAAATGCGACAGCTCACCACTGAGTAAAATTTTGATGCGAGCAAACCATTCTGTTAGCCAAGATGCTCGCTTTGGCTGGTGCTTTAATGCACTCATCATTGGTGCTCCTTATAGTATAGACACACGTAAACGTCGTACTTTGGATACGATGCCGCCCATTATAAAGCCATTCTTATTAATCAATATTAATAAAAACCTAATTCAGCTATTTATAACTTATATTTTTATGTTATTAGATATCTAATGAATATTAGTTATTAGTTGTATATTTGTCTTCATAGAAGACTTATACTGCTATAACGGCTACAGCAACCATGGTCGAATGAGAAAGGGTTCAAATTAATCAAAATTAATCATCTTTTTTTGACAAATCTAAGTAATGAGCAACGATATTGTTTACATTTATCTAAATAATCAAACAATAGTTTATAATGTTAATTTGTGAACGTCATGGCTTACGGACTAAGCTGACCATCTATGATAACGAATAACTAAAGAGAACGACTATGTTAACTTACAAAGCACCTTTACGTGATATCAAGTTTTTGATTAATGATGTCTTTGATTATCAAACCCATTACAAAAGCTTGGATAACGGTGAAAACGCTGATCCTGAAACGATTGACATGATCCTACAAGGCATGGCTGACTTTTCTGAGAATGTCCTCGCTCCTATTTATCAATCAGGCGATGAAGAAGGCTGTCATTTTGAAAATGGCGAAGTCACCACGCCAAAAGGCTTCAAAGAAGCTTACAACCAGTTTGTAGAAGGCGGCTGGCAAGGTATCTCGTATCCCGAAGAATACGGCGGGATGAACTTACCGACGTCAATCAACTTGATAAAAGCTGAAATGATCGGTACTGCCAACTGGCCATGGGCGATGTACTCTGGCCTATCAACGGGCTGTATCAACACGCTACTGCAATACGGTACGGATGAGCAAAAAGCCCTTTATCTACCGAAGTTGGTCGAAGGCTCGTGGGCAGGTACGATGTGTTTGACTGAGCCACAGTGTGGTACGGATCTGGGCCAAGTAAAATCAAAAGCCATCCCGCAGGATGACGGTACCTATAAAATAAGTGGTACTAAAATCTTTATCTCAAGCGGTGAGCATGACCTAACAGACAATATTATTCATATTGTCTTAGCACGCCTACCAAATGCACCAGAAGGCACACGCGGTATCTCACTATTTATCGTACCAAAATTCACGCCGAATGCTGAAGGCGAATCTGGCGAGCGCAATGCGGTTGTCTGCGGCTCAATCGAGCACAAAATGGGTATCAGCGCCTCTTCTACCTGTGTCTTGAACTTTGATGGTGCTACTGGCTACCTAATTGGCGAACCGCACAAAGGCTTAAAAGCGATGTTCACCTTTATGAACACTGCTCGTATCGGCACTGGTATCCAAGGTCTAGCGCACACTGAGCTATCTTTCCAAAACGCGCTACCCTATGCCAAAGAACGTCGTTCTATGCGTACGCTATCTGGCACCAAAGATCCTGAAAAAGTAGCTGATGCTATCATTCACCATGCTGACGTACGCCGTATGCTGTTGACGCAAAAAGCCTTTGCTGAAGGCGGTCGCTCAATGATTTATCATTCAGCACGCTATGCGGACAAAATGGCACAGGGTATCGTTAATGGCGATGATGAAGAGTTCGAAAAATGGGATGACAAGCTAGGCTTTTACACCCCAATCCTAAAAGGTTTTTTAACTGAGCTGGGTATTGAAGCAGCCAAGCACGGTCAGCAAATTTATGGCGGTCACGGCTATATCAAAGAATGGGGTATGGAGCTAATCGCTCGTGATGCTCGTATTGCGACCATGTACGAAGGTACGACTGGCGTACAGGCACTGGATCTATTAGGCCGTAAGGTTATTTTACAGTCTAAAGGTAAAATCATCCGTGATTACACCTCAAGCATCATGAAATGGTGCGGTGAGTATGCCCTTGATAAAGACATGCGTAAATTTGTTTGGGCACTGACCAAGCTATGTGCTGAATGGAATACCCTCACGGTACGCTTGATGCTGATGGCTCGTAAAGACCGTGAAATCATCTCAGCGGCCTCTGATGATTTCTTAATGTACTCAGGTTATGTGATGATGGGTTACCACTGGGCACGCATGGCAGCCGTTGCTTATGAAAAGCTTAAAAACGGTGGCACTGAAGCACCAGAGTTCTATCAAGCAAAAATCCAAACTGCCGAGTTCTATTTTGATAAGCTTTTACCACGTACGTCTGGTCACGCTGAGGCAATGGTGGCGCCAAGTGAAAGCATGACGTCAATGGAAATCGAGCATTTTGCTTTTCTAGACTAGAATCACATACAAGTCATACGATACCTGATAAAAAGCGCCTAAATCATAGGCGCTTTTTTGTGCCCAATTAACACTCACTATTTGCTTAAGTGCTTATTTACTTATGTAGATTCGCTTACGCTGACTCACTTACGTAGTTACTAAAGACAATCGATATTTATCAGAGCACCATAGTTTTACGACTCTGTAATCGAGTTTTTACTACCTTTTTTATCTTAATAGCCAGATTGTCATGTTAGGAGCCAACCATGTTATCCATTAACCATCAAACAGTATCGTTAGCCTCAAAGGGTATACAAGCGTTATTGCTCAGTACGGCGCTTGCCGTTATCACCGCCCATAGCGCCGTTGCTAAAAATAGCGATACCCCTATTCACTTTGCAAAAGGTGCTATTACTAGTACGACAACTGGGAAGCTCAGTCCCAACGAAGATGAGCACTGGTATCGTTTTCAGGCGGGCAGCTCACAATATGCGGTGATCAATATTTTGCCATTAGCGGGCACGGCTGAAACCGCCAATGTGGGGGTATTGCACATGCCAAATGGTACACAAGATGGCACCAAAGGCGGCATCATTTATCAAGGCTGTCTGCCAACCACGGGTGATTATCGATTGCGTATTGCGCGTAACCTTATGGCAACGCAAGGCAAAACCGCAGGCTATAAAATAGAGACCATGATACTGCCTAAATACGCCAGTCAGTCGCTATGTAAATAGTGATTTTGAAATACCTATCCTAAAAATAAAAGCAGCCTACTTTGTAGCAGGCTGCTTTTATTTGGGTCAATCAATGACAGATAGAGGCTTTAGGTAACAAAAGCATTTGGACGTTTAACTGCCCAGCATTTTTTTATGATACACCGCGCTGATTTCTTCGACTTCAACGCATACTTGTAAGGCGGCGCGTCCTGACTGTTTTGGGCCTAACTCTTTTTCTATAGTGCTTACCAATAGCTCTGCGAGTTGATTGCGAATCACCAAATCACGGCCTGTCATTATTTTTAAGCTGGCATAGATAAAGCCGTTGGTTTGTTCATCATCTTCTACCCCTACCAAAAACGTCTCAAGCGGTATGATACGGCTCTTGATATCCGCTGGATTACCAAAATGTCCACTGTCCCACAGCACTTTGTTCAACGATTTGAGTAAAGATTCTTCATGAGAAATACTGACATTGGGCGTCGCTTGGATGGTTAAATGCGGCATGGATATATCCTTATAAAGTACAAGTAAAAAACAACAGCTCAGTAGCAACATGCCACTGAATTTATAAACTGTTAACGACTAATCTTTTAATAGCTAGTCTTTTAATCATCAGTAATAGCACCAAAGCGAGCAGTAAGTGTGGCTGATAGCTGCTCAGGTGGTAGCTCAATCTCTAAACCTCGACGACCGCCACTCACATAGATGGTGGCATAACTTTGTGCCGAGTCATCGATGATCGTCGTCAAACGCTTTTTTTGTCCTAATGGACTGACGCCGCCCAATACATAGCCAGTCGTACGTTCTACTTGCTTGGGATCTGCCATTTGGATCTTTTTACAGCCCACTGCCTTGGCCATTTTTTTAAAATTCAACGTCTTGTCTACTGGTAAGATTGCGACGGCAAGTACATTGGTTTCTGTCGACACCACCAAGGTTTTAAAAACCTGCGTGACATCCACGCCAAGCTTTTCTGCGGCTTCTAAGCCAAAAGAGGTTGCCTGACTGTCATGAGTATATTCGTGTAATTGGTAATTAAGACCACGTTTTTTGGCAAGATCGACGGCTGGCGTCATAATAGTTTACCTTATTTTATTGGCATGAATGCAATAGCATACATAGGCTTTATTGTTTTTAGGCACACACATTATTAAGCCAAAATGCTTCTTTTTCAAATAAAAGTCTATCTAACATTTTGTGCTTATATTGAGTCCCTTCACTCATATTGGATACCCTATGTGATTGTTGGGCACTATGAATAATAGCAGTATATACAGACACTATATATCGCTTTGATGGCTTTTATGGCATTATAAGCGCAACATATTTGACTATTTCTGATACTGATTATGATACCGAAGTTCCTGAAAAAACGGATTTTTACAGCGCCAGCCACGACTGATGATGCCACGACAACTGATGGCAATCCAGTCACCTCTACGCCTTATGCAAAAGCCCCGATCAATCAGCTGTACCGTAAGCTCTCGGGTCAGTTACTTGACGTCGCAGTCAAACCCAAACTATTAGGGGAGCTGCCGGAGTTCGATGCAGACGATCAGACACTCATATTTTATGTGTTGCAAGATTATTCGCGTTCAAACAGTATTTTGATCGATTTGCAGACACAAGAGCATCGCTTGCCACCGGCATTGGTTGGAGTCAATGATGCCGCTCATCGTATCAAAGAAAATGCGGCTATCGTTTTTTTGAATCATCCTCATGCCAAAGACACGCCATTGTCACCGCGCCTTTCACGTCTCGTGTCTGCGGTATTGCAATATCCAGAACTGAAGGTTCGTTTGGTGCCTGTATCTATCTTATGGGGACGTGCGCCAGAAAAAGAAGATTCGCTCTTTAAACTATTAACAGCCGACAACTGGGAAGATCCTAGTATCACAAAACAGCTGTTTAATATCGGTGTGATGGGGCGTGATACCTTTGTCCAGTTTCATCCACCCCAAGATTTACGCACCATTATTGACACTCATCTTAAAGACGATACAGAAGACTCTGACCTCGTCGATGCGGTCACCACTGACTTAAAAGACCCATCAGAACAAGCGACAAACAGTAACAGCAAACAAGACGCCGCTGCAACACCACATTATGCATTGGTCGCAACCGCTGACAGCAATCGTGAATTGGTGCGTAACATACAACAGCAGCTCACGATTTATTTGGACAAGCAACGGGCCAGTATGTTGGGTCCTGACTTATCAGACAGGCGCAATTTGGTTGATAAGCTGGTGTATTCGCCAGCGATCAAGCACGCCATAGAAGCGGAAGCCGAAAAGACGGGCACCAGTGTTCGCGATGCTCGTTTGCTTGCCAAAGGGTATGCCAATGAGATGGTTAATGACTATTCGCACTCAATTGTACGAGGCTTTTATAAGTTCTTAACCTGGTTATGGACGCAATTGTATGATGGCGTAGAAGTGCATCATTTCGAGCGTGTTCGTGAGATTGCCACTGACTACGAACTGGTTTATGTGCCTTGTCATCGTAGTCATGTTGACTATCTGTTGCTGTCTTATGTGATTTATAAAAGTGGTCTTAGTATTCCCTACATCGCCGCGGGCGACAACTTGGATGTCCCTGTATTGGGACCATTATTACGGGGCGCTGTTGCCTTTTATATACGTCGTAGTTTCCGTGGTAATGCACTCTACACGGCGGTTCTACGTGAGTATATGCATACGCTCATCACTCGTAATACGCCGATTGAATACTTTATTGAAGGCGGTCGCTCACGTTCAGGACGTTTGTTGCCGCCTAAAATGGGTATGCTAGCGATGACCGTACACAGTCAATTGCGTCAGACCAATAAACCTGTGGTATTCATTCCAACTTATATCGGCTATGAGCGCATCATGGAAGGCGGTACGTATGTTGGCGAGCTAAAAGGTAAACCAAAAGAGTCCGAATCTTTAATCGGTCTGCTCAAGGTGGGTCGTAAAATTGAACGTATCTTTGGTACAGTTCACTTAAGCTTTGGTAAGCCTTTATACCTAAGCGAATTCATGCAAAAATTCGATGTGTCTGCTAATAGTCTGCCTGCTGATCGTACCGATACACCATTAGACGACAAAACCAGTGCCATGGTCGATAACATTGGTGTCAAGGTGATGCAGCACATCAATAAAGCAGCGGTGGTCACGCCAGTATCGCTGTTGTCATTGGTACTGCTCTCTGCCCCCAAGGCAGCATTGGATGAGGAAAGCTGCCGCGAGCAAATCGCCCTTTATCAAGGTCTTGCTCAGCAGCTGGCGTATTCAGATGACACGGTCATCACAGACATGAGCCCGCAGCAAATCATTGATTATGGTATCAAACTCAAGCTCATCGAACGCACACCACATATTTTAGGCGACATTATTCAGATCGCAGGCAAGCAGGCGGCATTGCTGAGCTATTTCCGTAATAACATTTTGCACGTCTTTATTTTATTGTCTTTCTTAGCAGCACTGGTCGCGCGTAACGGTCGTATGGAGCGCAGCCGCTTAGACAGTATCGCTGAGCAGCTATATCCATTCTTACAAAGCGAGCTGTTTTTATACTATCCAGCGCATGGCTTAGCCGATACCATCAACAAAAAAGTCGATACCTTACTGTCTCATGGTCTGATTGTAGAGCTGGGTGATGGTAAGCTCAGCGTGCCTGAGTCAAATAGCAAGTGCTATCAGCAGTTGCAAGTGCTGGCAACACCAGTTGGTCAAAGCCTTGAGCGTTATTTCATGACGCTTGCTCTACTCGCTCAGCAAGGCTCAGGCAATTTGACCGAAAGCGAGGTTGTTGACTTATGCCACCTGCTTGGACAGCGTTTGTCTGTACTTTATGCCGATGACATTCCTGATTTCTTCGATCGGGCTTTATTTACAAGTTTCCTCAGTGCATTGACTCGTCTTGATTACTTGCAAAAAGATGAAGAGACGGGTGTGTTGACCTTTGACCATCGCATCAATGACATCGCGCACCATGCCAAGTACGTCCTCACGCCTGATATGATGCAAATCCTACATCAGGTAGCAAGTTTGGATGAAAGCGAGATCACTCACGCGATTACCGAGATTAGCAATAAAAAGCAGCGTAAATTTGGGCGTAAGCGCTAATAAATAGCCAATTAAATCCAGAAAAAAAAGACCTCTAATCATTAGAGGTCTTTTTTATTACTTAAGCGTTAAGCTTTTAAGGCCAAACTCCTAGGTAGAAATCTTTTTATATTTCATGCGCTTAGGACTGGCATCGTCACCCATCGTCTTTTTACGATATGCTTCAAATTCAGTGTAGTTACCATCGAACCATACTGGGCCTTCATCTTCAAATGCCAAAATATGCGTCGCAATACGGTCAAGGAACCAGCGATCATGCGAGACAACCATAACTGTGCCTGGGAATACTTGAATCGCATCTTCTAGGGCACGTAAAGTTTCGATGTCCAAATCGTTTGAGGGTTCATCGAGCAGCAGTACGTTTGCGCCTTGTTTCAGTGTCTTCGCCAGTTGCAGACGGTTACGTTCACCACCTGATAGTTGACCAACGTGCTTTTGCTGATCTGAACCTTTGAAGTTAAAGCGACCAATATAGGCACGGCTTGGCGTGGTGTAGTCGCCCACGGTAATGATATCAAGGCCGTCAGAAACTTCTTCCCACACGGTTTTATTGTCATCTAGATTGTCACGCACCTGACCGACATAAGCCACTTTGACACTCTCGCCCAAGTCAACTGAGCCAGTATCTGGCTTGTCGCGCTCGGTAATCATGTTAAATAGCGTGGTTTTACCCGCACCATTTGGACCAATAATACCGACAATGGCACCCGCTGGTACGTTAAAGCTTAAGTCTTTATAAAGCAGGCGATCACCAAATGATTTGGAGATGTCATTCACTTCAATGACTTTATTACCTAGACGTGGACCAGGTGGAATATAAATCTCAGACGTCTCATTACGTTTTTGGAATTCGGTTGAGTTCAACTCTTCAAAACGCTGGACACGAGACTTAGACTTGGCTTGTTGGCCTTTTTGGTTTTTACGAATCCACTCAAGCTCTTTTTTCAGTGCTTTAGCAAAAGATTCTTCTTGCTTGTTTTGCTGCTCAAGTCGGTTGTTCTTTTGCTCTAGCCACTCAGTATAGTTACCTTCATACGGATAGCCATGGCCACGGTCAAGCTCCAAAATCCACTGAGCAACGTTATCCAAGAAATAACGGTCATGGGTAATGGCCACAATCGTACCACTATAGTTCTGTAAGAACTGCTCAAGCCATGCGACAGATTCAGCGTCCAAATGGTTGGTCGGTTCGTCAAGTAATAGCATATCAGGACGTGATAGCAGCAAACGACACAATGCCACGCGGCGTTTTTCACCACCTGACAATTTGCTTACATCCGCATCCCATGGTGGCAGGCGTAGCGCATCAGCAGCTTTTTCTAGCTGCGTGTTTAGGTTATGCGCATCCCATGCTTGAATGATGTCTTCCATTTTGCCTTGCTCTTCTGCAAGCTTATCAAAATCGGCATCAGGCTCTGCATATTCTGCATAAATGGCGTCTAAACGTGCCAGCGCATCTAATGCTTCGCGCATACCGTCTTCGACGTTACCACGGACATCTTTGCTGTCATCGAGCTGTGGTTCCTGCGGCAGATAACCGACTTTCGTACCTGCTTGCGCACGTGCTTCGCCGCTAAACTCAGTATCTACACCCGCCATAATACGGAGCAAAGTTGATTTACCAGAACCATTGATACCTAAGACACCAATCTTGGCACCAGGGAAAAACGACAGGTTAATATTTTTGAGAATTTCACGTTTAGGGGGAACAAGTTTTGACACGTTGTTCATCGTGTAGATATATTGAGCCATTAACACTC
>ENA-UOXB01001238-UOXB01001238.1-bioreactor-metagenome-genome-assembly--contig:-NODE-1238-length-12393-cov-8.387502_pt1 | contig 12393 bp, 14 predicted proteins | sample MGYA00238158_ERZ761615 | MGnify/ENA primary metagenome ERZ761615 (study PRJEB28904, sample SAMN06267902) | bioreactor metagenome | isolation source: Joint BioEnergy Institute, California, USA... | reverse complement strand
ACCTTCATGGTGGAGATGAGCGAAACCGCCAACATCCTGCACAACGCCAGCGAACGCAGCCTGGTGCTGATGGACGAAGTCGGCCGTGGTACCAGTACCTTCGATGGTCTGTCGCTGGCCTGGTCGGCGGCCGAGCACCTGGCGCGCCTGCGTGCCTTCACCCTGTTCGCCACCCACTACTTCGAACTGACGGTATTGCCTGAAAGTGAGCCAGTGGTGGCCAACGTGCACCTCTCGGCCACCGAGCACAACGAACGCATCGTTTTCCTCCATCATGTGCAGCCCGGACCGGCGAGCCAGAGCTACGGCCTGGCGGTGGCACAACTGGCGGGCGTGCCGGGCACGGTGATCAGCCGCGCGCGCGAGCACCTGGCGCGCCTGGAAGCCACCAGCCTGCCGCACGATCTTCCACGCCAGGAGCCCGGCCAACCCCAGGTCCCGATGCAAAGCGACCTGTTCGCCAGCGTGCCGCATCCACTGATAGAGCAACTGCACAAGATCAATCCGGATGATCTGACGCCACGCAAGGCCCTCGAGCTGTTATATGCATGGAAGACGCAGGTCTAACGCTCAATACAACAAACTGCTAGAATCGCGCGCAATTTTACGACTGCCCGGTTTACAGCCTGAGCCGCGGCCATAGACAGAGCGCCTGGCAGCCCTTCGCAGAAAGAGCCCAGGCCGCCGCCCGAGGAGAGAATCAGAATGACCTTCGTCGTCACCGACAACTGCATCAAGTGCAAATACACCGACTGCGTGGAAGTCTGCCCGGTGGATTGCTTCTACGAAGGCCCGAACTTCCTGGTCATTCACCCGGACGAGTGCATCGACTGCGCCCTGTGCGAGCCGGAGTGCCCTGCGCAGGCTATCTTCTCCGAAGACGAGGTGCCGGAGGATCAGCAGGAGTTCATCGAACTGAACGCCGACCTGGCCGAAGTGTGGCCGAACATCACTGAGAAGAAAGACGCCCTGCCGGACGCCGAAGAGTGGGATGGCGTGAAGGACAAGCTGCAGCACCTGGAGCGCTGAGTTATCCCAGAAATACGAAGACCCGCCATGTGCGGGTCTTTTACTTTTACGGCCATTGCTCTCGCGGGCGACCCGCGGGACGTAGCAGAAATAGCGGACAAAAAAAGGGGCGGCTCGCGCCGCCCACTTTTATTCCCTAATCCCTTTGTTTCCCAACTCATCGTCCTGATGAATCGCTTCTTGCGATGTTCCTGATCATCATCCTGATGACCTGTGCTTGTCCCTGAGCACGGTTGTGATATTAGCGGTTCCAGAATCACATACAACCCGACTGAAATACGTTAAGCCCGTTCGATATAAATTAAATTTCCTTTAAAAACATATAGTTAAATAAAACAAACCGCTTAGCGACAGTCCTTTTCAGCACAAAGTCTGACAGCGCCTGTGAGCAATGGCTTACATGAGAGCGCATAAAAAACCCGGCCGGAGCCGGGTTCATGATCAAGGCGACAACTCACTGGAACAGCGCGTCACTGGACAGGCCATTCTTCTCCAGGATTTCGCGCAGGCGCTTGAGCGCTTCGACCTGGATCTGGCGTACACGCTCACGCGTCAGGCCGATCTCCTGGCCTACCTCTTCCAGCGTACAGCTCTCATGCCCACGCAGACCAAAACGACGCACGACGACTTCGCGTTGCTTATCGGTCAAGTCCGACAACCACTGATCGATGCTCTGCGACAGATCATCATCCTGCAGCAGCTCGCAGGGATCGGTCGGACGATCATCGGTCAGGGTGTCGAGTAGCGTCTTGTCCGAGTCCGGACCGAGCGAGACATCTACCGAAGACACCCGCTCGTTGAGGCCAAGCATACGTTTGACCTCACCCACCGGTTTCTCCAGCAGGTTGGCAATTTCTTCCGCGGAAGGCTCATGATCCAACTTCTGGGTCAGCTCACGAGCCGCACGAAGATAGACGTTGAGCTCCTTGACCACATGAATCGGCAAACGGATGGTTCGCGTCTGGTTCATGATCGCGCGTTCGATGGTCTGGCGGATCCACCAGGTGGCATAAGTCGAAAACCGGAACCCCCGCTCCGGATCGAACTTCTCTACGGCACGAATCAGGCCCAGGTTACCCTCCTCGATCAGATCGAGCAGAGAGAGGCCACGATTGACGTAACGCCTGGCGATTTTCACGACCAGACGCAGGTTGCTCTCGATCATGCGCTTGCGCCCGGCTGGATCGCCCTTCTGCGCCAGGCGCGCGAAGTGCACTTCCTCTTCGGGAGTGAGCAAGGGAGAGAAACCGATTTCGTTGAGGTAAAGCTGAGTGGCGTCTAGCGCCCGGGTGTAGTCGATGTACTTGTGCTGCTTGGAAGGTGTGGCGCTCTTGGCCTTGGTACGCGTGACCGGTGCTTCCAGGTCATCGCCCTGAACCTCGCCGAAAACGATGCCGGGCTCCATGAGGAGCAGTTCATCGTCGACGTCAAACTCCGGCGCTTCTTTTTTGATGAGAGCCATTGTTGTTGTCCTTAGCTGAGTTCGACAACAGACTCTGGCGGAACCGTCCTGGCCACACCTGAGCCCGTCCCTCCTACGTGATGGAACGGGTCAGCGGCGGATCAACGACGTGGCAGATATTGCAGCGGGTCGACAGGTTTACCTTGGCGGCGAATCTCGAAGTGCAGCTTCACCCGGTCGGCCCCTGTGGACCCCATTTCGGCAATGCTTTGCCCGGCTTTGACCTGCTGCCCCTCCCGTACCAACAACCTGCGGTTATGACCGTAAGCACTTACGTAGGTATCGCTGTGCTTGATGATGATCAACTCGCCGTAGCCCCGCAAACCACTCCCGGCGTACACCACCGATCCATCAGACGCAGCTAAAACAGGCTGTCCTAATTCCCCGGCGATATCAATGCCTTTATTCAAACTACCGTTTGACGAAAAACGACTGATCACCGCGCCCTGTGTCGGCCAGGACCAACCGCTGGCCGAGCGGCTTACCGGGGTTACAGGGGTGGTCGCCGGTGTATTGGCTACAGGCGGCCGGGCCGGCTGAGTGGCAGGCGGCGCCGTCACCGCAACAGGCGGACGACTCTGCGCCGGCTGGGTAACCACAGGGGAAGTGGCAATAGGCGGTGCCGAGGTTATAACTGGCTGACTGCTACCGACCGGGCGATTGTCGAAACGGATCGTCTGGCCAACGCGAATGATGTAGGGATCGCGTAAACCGTTGTGCGCAGCCAGCGCTTTCCAATCCCAGCCGAAACGAAATGCAATGGAATAGAGGGTATCGCCGCGCTGCACGACATAGTGGCCGTTGCGCACGGGCTGACGCTGCACCACCGGAGCCCGCCCCTGGTTCTGCCCGCGATCGACCACTTGCACCCCACCAGGAGGCGAGCTGACGCAACCAGCCAATGCCGAGGCAGCAAGCATGGCGAGCGGCAGACGAAAGACTGCAACTGCGCGGACTAGCACGTGAAGGACGGTGCAACTCACCCAACTGCTCCCTGAATGATTCCGAGTACGGCGACCATTGTGCCGTATTTATTCGGTGCGGCCAGCATCGACCGGCCGGCGACCCGCCAGCCATTCCAGGCCCAGCACCAATACGATACCGCCTATTGCCAGCGCCACGGCGAGTAACAGCTGCGGGTCCTGGCCGCTGATATCGGCGAAATGCGCAGGCAGCAAGTTGTTCTGCAACAGTGGCACCTGCTCACCCTTGCTGTCGACACGCCAGGTCAGCGTTTCCTTCCAGGGCCAGACCTTGTTCAGGGATCCAAGCATCAGCCCACTGAGAAACGCCAGGCTGACGTCCCGCCAGCGCGACAATAGCCAGCTGAGCAAGCGCGCAAAACTGAGGATACCCACCAGGCAACCACTGGCGAAAACCGCCAGGACCAGCAGATTGAGGTCTTTCACCGCGCCCAGCACGACCGAGTAAAGGCCGAGCAGCAGCAGGATGAAACTGCCCGAGATACCCGGCAGGATCATTGCGCAGATGGCGATGGCACCAGCCAGGAACAGCGTCGGCAGATCACTGCCCCATTGCATGGGCGCCGCGACGGTGATCCAGTAGGCAAATGCCAGGCCGAGCAAGAAGCTCACCACCCTGCTCCAGTTCCAGCGCCCGATTTCGCGCCCCACCAGATAGGTGGACACCAGAATCAATCCGAAGAAGAACGACCACACCGGAATCGGATGATGTTCCAGCAAATAGGTGATCAGGCGAGCGAAGGTCAGGATACTGGTGAGGATGCCGCACAGCAGCACCAGCAGAAAGGTCGCATTGGCCATCCGCCAGGCGTCCTTGATGCGACCACGCAACAGCAACAGGAGCGCTTCGGGAATGCTGGCAATGGAACGCAGAAGCTCGTCATAAATGCCACTGATGAAGGCGATGGTGCCGCCGGAAACGCCAGGCACGACATCGGCAGCGCCCATGGCCATGCCCTTGGCGTAGAGCAGGAAATGTTTCTTCATGGATCCTTCCAGAGCGATAGAGCGATCAGGCCAGCGGCCCGTTGAGTAGCGGCACGAAGCGCACCGCGTCCAGCACATGACGGGAAAAACCATCCTCTTCACGCACGATCAGCAGCAATTGCTGCACATCGCCGCTGCCCACCGGAATGACCAGGCGTCCACCTGGCGCCAGCTGATCGAGCAGGGCCTGTGGCACCTGCGCGGCGGCAGCCGTGACGATGATGCCGTTGTACGGGCCGAGCGCATTCCAGCCTTCCCAGCCGTCCCCCCAGCGAAAGACCACGTTGCGCAGCTTGAGTTCGGCCAGACGCTCCTTGGCTCGGTCCTGCAGCACCTGAATGCGCTCCACCGAGAACACCCGCTCCACCAGTTGCGCCAGCACGGCGGTCTGGTAGCCGGAGCCAGTACCGATCTCCAGAACCTTGTCCAGCGGCCCGGCCGCCAGCAACAGCTCGGTCATGCGACCGACCATGTACGGCTGGGAAATGGTCTGGTTATGCCCGATGGGCAGCGCAGTGTCTTCATAGGCACGGTGCGCCAGCGCCTCATCGACGAACAGGTGACGCGGGGTACGGCGGATTACTTCCAGTACGCGCGCGTTCGACAGCCCTTCCTCATAGAGGCGCTGGATCAATCGTTCACGGGTGCGCTGCGAGGTCATGCCGATCCCGCTGCGCTGCATGTCGTCCTGGCCACGCATCAGAAGATGCCCTCCAACCAGCCATCCATAGTTTCGAGAGCCTCATTGAACGTGCGATCAAGCCGTAGCGGCGTGATCGAAACATAGCCTTGCATCACGGCATGGAAATCGGTGCCCTGGCTGCCGTCCTCGACATCGCCGGCAGCCGCGATCCAGTAGCCTTCCTTGCCACGCGGGTTGACCACCTTGACCGGAGCTGCCGCGCGTGCGCGGTGACCGAGGCGGGTCAGTTGCACACCACGGATATGTTCGAGCGGCAGGTTAGGCACGTTGACGTTGAGCACGGTGCGCGGCGGCAACTCGAGGCGCTCGTGCGCCTCGACCAGCTTGCGGGCGAAATAGGCGGCGGTCGGCAGGTTGTCGGGAAGACGCGACAACAGCGAAAAGGCGAAAGCCGGCTTGCTCAGGAAGCGACCTTCCAGCGCCGCGGCGACGGTGCCGGAATAGAGCACGTCATCACCCAGGTTGGCGCCCAGGTTGATGCCGGAGACGACCATATCCGGGGTCTGCTCGAGCAAGCCGTTGAGCCCCAGGTGCACGCAGTCGGTCGGCGTGCCGTTGAGGCTGATGTAACCGTTGGCCAAAGCCATCGGATGTAGCGGACGGTCGAGCGTCAGCGCGCTGCTGGCACCGCTGCGGTCTTCGGCTGGGGCGATCACCACACACTCGGCGTAGTCGGCCAGCGCCTGGTGCAACGCGGCGATACCGGGCGCGTTCACCCCGTCGTCGTTGGAAATCAGAATTCGCATGGAGTATCCGTCTGCCCTGCTGGCACCAGATCGAGCAATTCACGCACCACCACGGTGGCGAAACACCCGGCCGGCAGGACGAATGCAAGTTGCAGAATATCGGGCTCGGGATAATGCCATGACAGGCCGCCGATGGGGAGGCGCATAATTCGCCGTTCGTGCGCCATGTCCGCCTTGATCAGCCATTGCACCAGTTGTGCCGCCTCGTCGGCCACACTTTGCTCCAGCAGTTGGGTGCTGCCACCGGTCGGCAGCGGTCCATCCCCCCAGAGCGGGGCAGTGGGATGCAGATCGAGAATGGCCAGGCGCGGATCACTGCATTCAGCCTCACCCGCCATGAAGAAACTGCGACTGCCGGTAAAGGCCAGCAGATCGCCAATCTGCGCCTGATTCCAGGTACCGACGGCAACGCGCCTGGCCAGCACCTGGTTGAACAGGTAACTCCGCGCAGCCGAAAGTAGGCGCGAGCGCAGGTTGCGCTGCACTGGCAGCTCCTGACGCGAGGCAAAATCACGCGCCTGCTCGACATTGCCGCCATCGAAACCGAAACGCTGCAGTCCGAAATAGTTCGGCACGCCCTGCTCGGCGATACGCTGCAGGCGCCGCTCAAGTGCTTCGCGATCCGCATCGAGCGCGGTCAGGCGCAGGGTGAAGCCGTTGGCGGAATGGGCGCCGCGCTGCAACTTGCGGTTATGCCGCCGGCTGCGCAGGATGACCAGATCATCGCCTTGCGCAGCCGCCAGTTCGGGATCGGCCTTGCCCGGCAGGTGCAGGCTGAACCACTGCCGGGTCAGCGCCTGGCGATCCTTGAGCCCGGCGTAACTGACCGCCTTGAGCGGCAAGCCGGCAGCACGGGCGATCCGCCGCGCCGCCTCTTCGGTATTCAGGCCACGCTTCTCCACCCACAGCCAGAGGTGCTCGCCCTGGCCCGTGAGCGGGATGTCGAGCACCTCATCGACCTGGAAATCCTCGGCCGTGGCCTTGAGCACGGCACGCCCACAGGCCTCACCATGGGCGCGCGGCCCCAGCAGTTGCAGCTCGTTCATGCCTTGACCAGCAAGGCGACGGCGTGCACCGCAATACCTTCCTCACGCCCGGTAAAGCCGAGCGTCTCGGTGGTGGTGGCCTTGACGTTGACTTGGTCAAGCTCGATGCCGAGGTCTTCGGCAATGCACTCGCGCATGCTCTGGATATGCGGTGCCATCTTCGGCGCCTGGGCGATGATGGTGGCGTCGACATTGCCCACCGCATAGCCCTTGCCACGCACCAAGCCCATCACATGACGCAACAGCACACGACTGTCGGCGCCCTTGAAGGTCGGATCGGTATCGGGGAAATGTCTGCCGATGTCACCCAACGCCACCGCACCGAGCAGGGCATCGCTCAGCGCATGCAGCAGCACGTCGCCATCGGAATGAGCGACAAGACCGAATTTATGGGGAATCCGTACACCACCCAGGGTGATGAAATCGCCTTCGCCGAAGCGGTGTACGTCATAGCCATGACCGATACGCATAAAGAACAACGCCCTGAAAAAGTCAGGGCGTGATTCTACATGCACAAGCCGCCGTAGGGGGCGCCAAGCGCACCGTCTGGCGTCGGCATCGCGCAATGCTGCGCACGGCACGCTACACCAACGCGTCAGCGTGATGACGCAGATGATCGTCGATGAAGCTGGCGATGAAGTAATAGCTGTGGTCATAGCCTGGCTGCATGCGCAGGGTCAGCGGATGACCGGCGGCCTTGGCCGCAGCCTGCAGCGCCTGCGGCTTGAGCTGACCTTCGAGGAAATCATCACGATCCCCCTGGTCGACCAGGATCGGTAGCTTCTCGTCAGCTTCGGCGATCAGCACGCTGGCATCCCACTCACGCCAGCGCGAGCGCTCTTCACCCAGGTACAGGGAAAACGCCTTCTCGCCCCAGGGGCAGTTCATCGGATTGCTGATCGGCGAGAATGCCGATACCGACTGGTAGCGTCCAGGGTTCTTCAGCGCGCAGATCAGCGCGCCGTGACCACCCATGGAATGGCCGGCGATGCCACGCTTGTCCGAGACGGGAAAGTTGGCCTCGATCACTGCCGGCAGCTCCTGCACCACGTAGTCGTACATGCGGTAGTGGCGCGCAAAGGGTTCCTGGGTGGCATTGACATAGAAACCTGCGCCGAGGCCGAAGTCATAGGCGCCATTGGCGTCGTCGGCCACGCCTTCGCCACGCGGGCTGGTGTCCGGCGCGACGATGATCAACCCCAGCTCGGCCGCCATGCGCTGGGCGCCGGCTTTTTGCATGAAATTCTCATCGGTACAGGTCAGGCCGCTCAGCCAGTACAGCACTGGCAACTTGGCGCCCTGCTCGGCCTGCGGTGGCAGATAGACGGCGAACACCATGTCGCAGTTGAGACTGCTGGAACGATGGCGATAGCGCTTGTGCCAGCCGCCAAAGCTCTTGTTGCTGGAGACGATTTCGAGGGTCATGAGCCGCTCCGTAGGGTGCGCCATGCGCACCAAGGGGTTGCAGTGCGCACAGCGCACCCCGCGAGAATTCGTGCGGCCATGAGGCCGCACGGCGTTTCATCAGAAATGGATGACGGTACGGATACTCTTGCCTTCGTGCATCAGCTCGAACGCTTCGTTGATCTGATCCAGCCCCATGTTGTGGGTGATGAAGGTATCCAGCGGGATTTCGCCTTTCTGCGACTTCTCGACATAGCTCGGCAGCTCGCTGCGCCCCTTGACCCCGCCGAAGGCACTGCCGCGCCAGACACGACCGGTAACCAGTTGGAACGGACGGGTGCTGATCTCGGCACCGGCCGGTGCCACGCCGATGATGACCGACTCGCCCCAGCCCTTGTGGCAGCACTCCAGCGCAGCGCGCATCAGTTGCACGTTGCCGATGCACTCGAAGCTGTAATCGACGCCACCGTCGGTCATCTCGACGATGACTTCCTGGATCGGCTTGCTGTGCTCCTTCGGGTTGACGAAATCGGTGATGCCCAGCTCACGTGCCACGGCTTCCTTCGCCGGGTTGATGTCGATACCGATGATGCGCGAAGCCTTGGCCATCTTGGCGCCGATGATCGCAGCCAGACCGATGCCGCCCAGACCGAAGATGGCCACGGTGGAGCCTTCGGTGACCTTGGCAGTATTGAGCACGGCACCGATACCGGTGGTCACGCCGCAACCGAGCAGGCAGACCTTGTCCAGCGGCGCCTCCTTCGGGATCACCGCAACCGAGACTTCCGGCAATACGGTGTATTCGGAGAAGGTCGAACAGCCCATGTAGTGGTAGATCGGCTCACCGTTGTAGCTGAAACGGGTGGTGCCGTCCGGCATCAGGCCCTTGCCCTGGGTAGCGCGCACCGAGCTGCACAGGTTGGTTTTCTGCGACTTGCAGAATTTGCACTCCCCGCACTCGGCGGTGTACAGCGGAATCACATGGTCGCCGACCTTCACCGACGTCACACCCTCACCTACCGCCTCGACGATGCCACCGCCCTCGTGGCCCAGCACGCAGGGGAACACGCCTTCGGAGTCCTGACCGGACAGGGTGTAAGCATCGGTATGGCAAACGCCAGTGGCGACGATGCGCACCAGCACTTCACCGGCCTTCGGCGGCTCGACATCGATCTCGACGATCTTCAGCGGCTCGTTGGGCGCGAAAGCGACGGCAGCACGGGACTTGATCATGAAAGCTCTCCTGAGCGTTGCGAAAGTGCCGAGCAGTCTAGAACAACGGCTTGAAGAGATAATTCAACAGATATAAAAACATTATTGCCACACAGGGATAATATGCTCATCCGTCAATGACACTGGAGCAAACCATGAGTCGCTGGGAAGGACTCGACGAGTTCGTCGCAGTCGCCGAATGTGGCCAGTTCAGCGCCGCCGCCGAGCGACTGGGACTGTCCACTTCGCAAGTCAGCCGCCAGGTGGCGCGCCTGGAGGACCGCCTGCAGAGTCGCCTGTTCTACCGCAGCACGCGTCGCGTGGCGCTGACCGAGGCCGGGCAACTGTTCCTGCAGCATTGCCAGCGCCTGCAGGATGCGCGCGAAGAAGCGCTGCGGGCAGTCGGCGACCTCGGAGCGGAGCCCAAGGGGCTGCTGCGCATGACCTGCGCGGTGGCCTATGGCGAGCGCTTCATCGTGCCGCTGGTGAATGACTTCATGGCTCGTCACCCGCAGCTGCGGGTGGAGATCGAACTATCCAACCGCCAGTTGGACCTGCTGCACGAAGGGCTGGACCTGGCCATTCGCCTGGGGCGCCTGCAAGACTCACGACTGATGGCGGCACGCCTGGCGCCTCGGGAAATGTACCTGTGCGCGGCGCCGGAATACCTGCAGCGCTATGGCCGGCCACACTCGTTGTCGGAACTGGCCCGCCACAACTGCCTGATCGGCAGCAGCGATCACTGGAGCTTTGCCGAGAACAGCCGGGAAACTCAGGTTCGAGTACAAGGCAACTGGCGCTGCAACAGCGGCCAGGCCGTGCTTGATGCGGCGTTGCGTGGGTTCGGCTTGTGCCAACTACCGGACTACTACGTGCTGGAATACCTGCGCAGCGGGCGACTGATCTCCCTGCTGGAACAGCATCGCCCACCGAATACCGCGGTCTGGGCGCTCTACCCGCAACAACGCCACCTCTCGCCGAAGATCCGTCAGCTTATCGACTCGTTGCGCCTGGGGCTCAGTCAGCGTGACGAGTACGCCGCGCCCGCCCGAGACGCTGCAACAACCTTGTCGCCCAGCTGAACCGTCATGGAATGTCACAAGCCGGAGCGAAACTTGGACGGGGCGACCGCGTCACAACCAATGCCCCCCGCCAAACGGGGCCTCACGAACTCCCAGCATGAGGAAATGGTTATGCAGGTTCTGGTCAACAGCGGTAAGCACGTCGCCTCGTCGATGGCCTTCAAGGAAGACATCAGCAGCCGCATCCGCAACAAGCTGCAACGCTACGAGGATCACCTCACCCGGATCGAAGTCCACCTTTCCGACGAGAACGCACTCAAGAGCGGCCCCCAGGACAAACGCTGCAAGGTCGAGGCACGGATGAAAGGACGTGACCCAATGACGGTATCCCATGACGCCGAAGAACTGCATCAAGCCATTGATGGCGCCATGAACAAGCTGACTAACGCACTGGATCGCAACCTGGGCAAGGACGCCAAGCGCTGGACCCATTGACGCCTCAATCGACTCAGTGGCCGCGCGGCCATAGCGACTGCAGATAATGCAAATCTTCCGGGCGGGTGACCTTGAGGTTGTCCGCCCGGCCCTCGATCAGGCGCGGCGACTGCCCTGCCCATTCCATGGCCGAAGCTTCATCGGTGACCGCTACCTGCGCCTGCAGGGCCTGGCTCAGCGCCTGATGCAGCGCGCCAAGTCGGAACATTTGCGGCGTGTAGGCCTGCCAGATCACGCTGCGATCCACGGTCTGCGCCACTCGGCCGTCTGCACTGGCACGCTTGAGTGTATCGCGCGCCGGCACGGCCAGCAGGCCGCCCACCGGATCATCGGCCAGGCTTACCAACAGGCGGTCCAGGTCTTGCCTGGCGAGATTGGGACGCGCAGCGTCATGCACCAGCACCCAGTCCTCGGCTCCTGCGCCCTCGGCAAGCAACATCTGCAGCCCGGCCAACACCGAATCGGCCCGCTCACGCCCGCCTGGCGCGCGACGCACACGCGGATCGTTGGCAACCGGGAGTAGCGGCCAGAACGGATCGTCCACGGCCACGCACACCATGGCACCCAGTAAGCCAGGATGATCGAGAAAGCAATGCAGGCTGTGTTCGAGAATGCTGCGACCGGCAATCTGCAGGTACTGCTTGGGGCGGTCGGCGGCCATTCGTGCACCGACGCCAGCCGCTGGAATCACCAGCCAGAATGGGATTGTCATTCGGTCAGCAGGTAGAGGGTCTCACCCTCTTTGAGCATGCCAAGCTCCTGCCGTGCACGCTCTTCAACGGTCTCCATACCGCGCTTGAGCTCCATCACCTCGGCCTCGAGGATGCGGTTGCGCTCCAACAGGCGCTCGTTCTCGCCTTGTTGCTCGGCGATCTGCTGCTGCAGGCGGCTAACCTGTGCAAGACTGCCCTCGCCGACCCACAGACGATACTGCAGACCGGCAAGCAACAGGATCAGCACGATAAACAGCCAATACGGACTACGCATGGAGCGGCTCGCAGATTGAGTCATCGGCATGGTAGGGGCTGCGTTCATGCTTGAAAAGAAGCCGACTGATGAGTGACATGGGGTTTCTGTACCTGCATCCGTGCAATGGTTCCCAAAGATCGACGAAGCGTCCACGAAAAAGGGCGACTTGCGTCGCCCATCTTCAGACTAAAACGATCTCGCGAGCTAGAGACCTACAAGGCAAAAACAGGCGAGGAAGCGCAGTTTACTGAAGTAAATGAGCATTCCGAGCCTGTTTTTAACGCGGTAGGGCCGACGCGCAGCAGATCGTGATCAGCCGCGGAACTCGACACGGC
>ENA-UOXB01001237-UOXB01001237.1-bioreactor-metagenome-genome-assembly--contig:-NODE-1237-length-12418-cov-9.425948_pt1 | contig 12418 bp, 16 predicted proteins | sample MGYA00238158_ERZ761615 | MGnify/ENA primary metagenome ERZ761615 (study PRJEB28904, sample SAMN06267902) | bioreactor metagenome | isolation source: Joint BioEnergy Institute, California, USA... | reverse complement strand
GGGGGAGGGCTTGCCTGATATCCGCGACACGGGGCTGGCGAGCCCTGCACTGTGCAATGCGCAACTCCGCGTTAACGCCTGGTTTCCTAGCCTGCTCCGTCCTGCCGGCGACGCCGCCGGCACCCGCAACGACGAGGATTCCATATGCGCGCAGCACCCGCTTCCGCCTTCCTGCTCACGCTTGCACTGGCCGCCTGCAGCGGCGAAGCGCCCGCGCCCGCACCGGCTGCGGACACGCCGCCGCCTCCGCCGCCTGCGGCCGCCGAGGACGCGCCGCCCACCGGCTCGATCGCCGCGCGCGAGGCCGAATCGGAGCCTTCGAACACGGTGAACTACGACTGCGAAGGCATCCGCATCACCCTGGCGCAGGAAGGCGAAGGCGCCGATGCACGGGTGAAGTTCGTCGTCGACGGCGTGACGCTGGATCTGCCGCGTGCGGAAACGGCGCAGGGCGATCGCTTCGCCGATGCCGACGGCAACGCGTTCTGGAGCCATGGCACCGACGAGGCCCGTCTCGCCCTGCAGGGCCAGCACGAACGCAACTGCGCCCGCGTGTACTGACGCGATGCCGCATGCGCCCCCGCAACGGGGGCGTATGCTGGACCGGCCTCCCCGCTCCCCCGTGTCGTGCCGCTTTCACCACAGGCAAGGAGACGACCATGCGCTGGTTCACCCCCGTGCTCGCCACGGCGATCGCCCTTTCGCTCGCCGCGTGTTCGCCGGCCGAGGCACCGCCCGACGACACCGTCGCGCCACCGGCGGGCGGCACCCCCGCAGAAACGCCACCTGATCCGGAAACGCCCAGCACTGATGCTGCGCCGCAGCCGCAGGTCATGCATTACGACTGCGAGGGCACGCCGGTCGATGCATCCTTCGATGGCCATGGCCAGGTCAGCGTCGCGGTCGACGGAACGACGATGGTCCTGCGCGCCGACGAAGCGGCATCGGGCGCGAAGTACACCGACGAGGCCGGCAACGTGCTGTGGACACGCGGTGCGAACGACGCGTTGCTGACGCGCCCCGATCATCCCGATCGCACCTGCACCGGCAATCCCGCTTCCGTCTGAGCAATCGAGCGTGGGAGCGCGCTCGCGCGCGAATCCGACAGTCGCGTCGACACGCAGCGCTTTTCGGAACCGCGCGCGAGCGCGTTCCCACATTGCCTGCTAGACCATGGTCCAGCAGGCATGCAGCGCCGGGCTCGCTAAGCTGGACGGTCGTTCCCCACGACGGTTGCCGCCCATGTTCCAGCGCGCCACGCGCCTGTCCGTTCGCCTCGTCGAACGGTTCCTGCCCGACGCCTACGTCTTCGTCCTGATCTTCACTGCGCTCGCCGCGATTGCCGCGCTCGCGATCGAACAGACCTCACCGCTCGAACTGGTGCGCTACTGGGGCACCGGCTTCTGGGAGCTGCTCGGGTTCTCGATGCAGATGCTGCTGGTGCTGGTGACCGGCTTCATCCTGGCCAGGACGCCACCGGTCAAACGCGGTCTGACGTGGCTGGCCTCACGCTGCCGCACACCGAAGAACGCGATCGTCATGGTGACGCTGGTGGCGCTGGCCGCGAACTGGATCAACTGGGGGTTCGGCCTGGTGATCGGCGCGCTGTTCGCGCGCGAGGTCGCGCGGCACGTGCGGGTCGACTACCGCCTGCTCGTCGCCAGCGCGTACTCTGGCTTCATCATCTGGCACGGCGGCCTGTCGGGTTCGATCCCGCTGACCATCGCCACCGAAGGTCACTTCATGCAGGACGCGATCGGTCTGGTCCCGGCCTCGGAGACGATCTTCGCACCGTTCAATCTGCTGATCATCGCGCTGCTGGTGATCGTGATTCCGCTGACCAACCGCGCGATGACGCCTTCGGACCGGGACGCGGTGCTGTTCACCCCGCCCGAAGATCCCGAGCCGCCGGTGCTCGAGACCGACGCGAGCCCGGCCGAGCGCCTGGAGCATGGCTGGATCCTGTCGGTCGCGGTCGGCGTCGCCGGTCTGGTCTTCCTCGTCGACCACTTCATCGGCGGCGGCAGCCTCAACCTCAACATCGTCAACTACGGCTTCCTGATGCTCGGCATCGTGCTGCACCGCACGCCGGCGCGTCTGCTGGCCGCGTTGCAGGAAGCGATCAAGGGCGGCGCGGGCATCGTCATCCAGTTTCCGTTCTACGCCGGCATCATGGCGATCCTCGTCGGCTCGGGCCTGGCGACGACGATGTCGGAATGGTTCGTGTCCTTCGCCAGCGCCGGCAGCCTGCCGTTCTGGACCTTCCTGTCGGCCGGCCTGATCAACATGTTCGTGCCCTCGGGCGGCGGCCAGTGGGCGGTGCAGGCGCCGGTGATGATTCCGGCCGCGCAGGCGCTGGGCGCCGATCTGCCGCGCGTGGCGATGGCGGTGGCCTGGGGCGATGCGTGGACCAGCATGCTGCAGCCGTTCTTCGCCCTGCCCCTGCTCGCGATCGCCGGGCTCAAGATCAAGGACATCATGGGCTACTGCCTGATGCTGCTGTTCGCATCGGGCGTGCTGATCGGACTGGTGTTCCTGTTCGTCTGAGTGGATCGCCCGCCGCGCACCCGATGCGCGGCGGGCGCCGGTTCACTCCGCGTGGCGTTCGGCGATTTCCGCGAGCCGCGCATCGAGCGCCTCGCGTGGCCACCAGCGACCGCGTGCCATGACCCCGAGCGGTGTCTGCGCGTGCGACAGATCCTCGCGCGGATCGCCGGCCAACAGCATCAGGTCGGCCCGACGGCCGACCTCGACCGTGCCGAATGCGTCCGGCGTCACCAGCGCCTGCGCCGCATTGCGCGTGCCGGTGACCAGCACTTCGTAGGGCGTCAGGCCGGCGGCATGCATCATCGCCATCTCGCGATGGATCGAGAAGCCGGGTACGTTGAAGAACTGCGGCGCATCGGATCCCAGCACGACGGGCGCGCCGCCGTCGTGCAGCGCCTTGAGCAGTTCGCGGCGCAGCTGCACGAGCGCCTGCGCGGCATCGGGCTGGAACGTCTTGCGCGTCGCGTACTCGTGCTTGGCGCGGCGCCAGCGCTCGCGCTCGGCGGCCCGCATGTAGCGCATCTCCGGCCATTGCAGCATCGCTTCGGGCGTCTCGGGCGAGGCCATGTGCTCGACAAGCGACAACGTCGGCACGTTCCAGGTACCGGCCGCGCGCGTGCGCGCGACGGCATCGTCGATGCGGCCGCGATCGGCCCACTGCACCCAGCCACTGCCGAACCAGCCGGCCTCGCGACCCTGCGTGTCGATGCCGCGCGGCACCAGGAATTCCACGTAGCGGTCGAGATGGTCGATCGATGCCTGTCTCGCATCGAGCGCCGTTTCCAGCGGCACGCCTTCGGGAATGTGGCCCGCGAACGGCAATCCCACCGCGCTGGCGGCGGTGACCATGGCCGGAAAGGTCCCCGCGGGAATGCTGCCGAGCTTGAGCAGATCGAAGCCGGCGGCATGATGCGCCTGCACTTCGGCGGTGACGTCCGCATCGCTTTCGCCACGCAGCCACGGGCTGGCCACGACCAGCGTGGGGCCGTCGGTTTCGCCGCGCTCGATGCGCGCGCGCAACGCGGGATGCGTGGCATCTCCCGACATGCTGCGCACGAGGGTCACGCCATTGGCGAGGTACAGCGCCAGCGTGTCCGCGAGATAGGCCGGATCGTCACCGCCGGGGACATGACCGTGGAACTCGGCCAGTCCAGGCATCAGCACCTTGCCGGCGCCTGCGATGGTCGTCGCCTCGGCCGGCACCTCGACGTCGTCGTGCGCACCGATCGCGACGATGCGTCCATCGCGCACGACGACGGTCTGCGAGGTGAGACGGACGTCGCGGTCCATCGGCAGCACGTCGACTTCGACGAAGGCGAAGGTGCCGGGTGGTCCGGCGGGCGCCGGCTGCGCGCCGACCGCGCCCGCGCCCGCGCAGAGCAGCGAGACCGCCGCCAGGGCGCGCAGCCAGACGCTCATGACGCCGGATGCGCGTGCAACGCGACGTTGAGCTGATCGATCACGACGATCCAGTCCGCGTCCTCCAGCCGTTCCTCGCGCAGCAACTGCGCCTGCGCGGCGTTCCAGAACGGCGCTTCCTCCAGACGCATGTCGTCCGGCAGCGGCGCGTGCCGGGCGATGAAGGTGCGGATCGAGGCTTCGTCATTCGGCAGGCCGAGCTGGGCGAAGAGATCGGAAAACGGATGGACGGTCTGTTCCATGGAGCGCTCCATGTCGGGGGGGTTCGCCGAGCGTATCGGCGCGTGCGTCAACGCAGTGCCTCGCCGATGCGTGGAAACGCGAACCGCCCGGCGAGCGGGCGGTCCGACGAGCCTGTGCGCGGACTGACGGCTAGGTGACGACCTTCTTGGCGACCGTCAGGCCAAGCACGAACAGCACGACGGCGATGATGACCGCGGCCCAGAACAGGAACTTGGCAATGCCCATCGCGCCACCGGCGATGCCGCTGAAACCCAGGGCACCGGCGACGAGACCGATGACGGCGAAGATGATGGCCCACTTGATCATGAGGTTGCTCCTTCCGCGGCGACACAACGTGCGTCGCCAGTGGCCCGGAGTCTCTGCCGCTTACGGTGCTGGACGCGTGAAGCGGGCGGCGCCTCGCAGGCGGTTCCACAGCACGCACAGCACGCACGCCATCCAGGCAAGGACCAGCGTGATGACCGTCTTCTGCGCCAGGCCGCGCGGCGCATCGCGCCAGAGCGCGAGCACCCACACCGCCGCGAAGCACGCCAGCGCCCATGGAAGCGCCCAGCGTGACGTCCGCTGCCAGTGCGGATCGCGGCGGAAGTTCAGCGCCTGCACCACCATGCCGCTCGTCGCGAACAGGAAGGCACCCTGCGCGGAGACCCCGTGCAGCAGGCCTTCGAAACTTCGGTCCACGCCGGGCAGATCCATCCAGGCGTACGCGGTGGTCGCCAGCGACGCGCCCGCGAGTGCCAGCAACAGCAAGGCCGCAGAGCTGCGCGCGACCTCGCCGTGCGTTGCGCGCAGCGCCCAGGCCAGTGCCACCATGCCCACGCCCAACGCCACGTAGGCCAGCTGCAGCACCGGTCCCCAGGCGCCGATCAGGTAGAGGCTCATCTGGCTGGCAACAGGATCGAGGTCGGATCGCCGCAGGTGCAGGGCCACGGCGGCGGCCAGGAAGGCAAGCAACGACCAGCTGGCGACACACGCGGCGATGCGCGGCGCGGCGGCAACTTCGGGTGGACCGGTGCGGTGCATGCGCTTGCACGGGAGCGGGGGCGCGCCATGCTACCGGAGCCCTCACGGTGCCGGACGCGCGCATGGGCGAGGATCCTCGCCACCCCGACCGCCACGACCGCACATGCCACGCGATTCGCGCGACCGCCATGCCGCCACCCGTTTGCCGGGCCTTCGCATCGACAGCTGCAACCTGCCGCTGCGCGATCCAGACAGCGACGGCTTTCTCGGCGACCGCGCCAGCCAGACCGCCTTCCGCCGCTATCTCGACGCGCGCCGGCGCCGCCACTTCACCGGCACCCGCGACCCGTTCGGGCGCACGCCCACCGCCGCGATTGCCAAGCGCGAGATCGATCTCGTCCTGGTCGGCGGAGATGCGGATGCCGCGCATCTGGTGCATGCGGCCGTCGAGGACCACGCGCACCAGCTGGCAGGCGTGGTCCGTGCATTCCTGGCCACCGACGACTGGCTCGACGTACGACGCATCGTGATCGGCGGCGGCTTCCCCGGCAGTCGCGTCGGCGCATTGTCGGTGCGTCGCGCGGACCGCCTGCTGAAACTGCGGCGCACCGGCGTGGCGCTGTCGGTGCTTCGGCACGACGCGGATGACGCGGGCCTGCTCGGGTGGGTGCCGTTGGCGCCCGCGCGCACCCACCGGCACCGCGCGTTCCTCGCGGTCGACATCGGCGGGACCAATATCCGCTGCGGGATCGTCATGCCGCATCTCGACCTCAGGGGTGACGGCAGCCGCGCAGTCGTCATGGAGCGCAGCCAATGGCGGCATGCCGACGACGCCCCGGACCGCGACACGGCGATCGGACGCATGGCCGCGATGCTCAACGGACTGATCGCCCATGCGCGCACGCTCGGCCTGTCGCTCGCGCCGTTCGTGGGCATCGCCTGCCCGGGGGAGATCGATGCAGACGGGCGGATCCTCCACGGCGCGCAGAACCTGCCCGGCGACTGGAGCGACCCGCGATTCCACCTTGCCGATGCGCTGGCCGCCCATCTCGACCGCGTCGGTGGACGCGCGCCGCGCGTGCTGTTGCATAACGATGCCGTCGTGCAGGGGCTGAGCGAACGCAGCCGGATGCAGTCGGTCACGCGCTGGGGCGTACTGACCATCGGCACCGGCCTGGGCAACGCGAGTTACACCACCCTGCCCGCCTGAACCGCGGCCCGGGCGCCTCCGGACGCGCGGCGGGCCTGGTGGTATGCTGCCCGGGCGGGCTTGCGCCCGCTTCGTGCGCTCCGCGCGACCGTCCGTCGCCCGCCTCGCTTCCCCTCACGCGTGACCACCCCTTCGCGGGGTCCGCCTCCGATGGAAGCGTCATGGATCCGTATACAGCCCACGCCCGCTGCGGCGCCGCCCTGGCACCCAGCGGCCGCAATGCGTCCCGGCGGTTCGCGTCGTGACCGCGGCCTCGTGCGACTGCGCCCGCTGCGATGCCGTCTGCTGTCGACTGACCGTCGTGCTGCAGCCAAGCGACAACGTGCCGGCGCGGTTCGTCGAGGTCAGCGCGGCCGGTCTGGAGGTGATGGCGCGCGACGAAGAAGGCTGGTGCGTGGCGATCGACCCGGCGCGGATGTGCTGCTCGATCTACGACAGCCGCCCGGACGTCTGCCGGCGTTTCGCGATGGACGGCCCCTATTGCCGCGAAGTCCACGCCGACTACCTCGAGCGTGGCAGTCGCGGCATTCCCCTGGTGATGTACTGACGGAGTCCTGAAGTGGCCACACCCAAGCAACCGGCTTCCCCGCAATCCGACACCCGCCACCTGTTCGCCGGTGGCCGCAAGCCCAACGAACGCGGCGCCTCGCTGACCAGCGACCGCATCGCCGATGACCTGGCCCGCTTCCGCAAGTCGGGCGGGCGGATCGAAGTCCTCGGCAATACCCGCACGCTGACCCGTATCGACGCGCCGGCCGCACCTGCGCCGGAACCCGCCCCGCGCAAGCGCCGCGCCGGCTGACCACGATCGGCGACGACGCATCGTCGATACGGGCGTGGCGATACTGGGGCGCATCGCCCAGGAGGACGCCGCGTGCCGCTGACCCCGCCGATCGCCGCCCACGACCCGACGCCCCTGCGCGACCGCGTCATCCTGGTGACGGGCGGCGCCCAGGGGATCGGCCGCGGTATCGCCCAGGCGGTGCTGGGTGCCGGTGGCCGCGTGGTCATCGGCGATGTCGACCGTGATGCCGGCCGGGCCTGCCTTGCGGAATGGGACGTGGGCGCACGCGCGCGCTTCGTCGCGCTGGATGTGACCCGGGAGCGCTCCGCAAGCGCCTGTATCACCCGCGTGCTCGAGGCGTTCGGACGTCTCGACGGGCTGGTCAACAATGCAGGTCCCGCGGACCCCGGGATCGCCGACCTGGCACGCCTTCCGCTCGCCGACTGGCGTCGCTTCATCGAAGGCCACCTGACCGGCGCGTTCCTGTGCAGCAAGCATGCCCTGCCCGCCCTGCGCGAGGCCGGCGGCGCGATCGTCAACATCGCGTCGAGCCGCGTGCTGCAGTCCGAGCCGCACACCGAGGCCTACGCGGCGGCGAAAGGTGGAATCGCGGCATTCACCCATGCGCTGGCCATCAGCGAGGGCCCCCGGGTGCGTGTCAATGCGATCAGTCCGGGCTGGATCGTCACCGACGACTGGCGCAAGCCTGCCGCCCGGCGCTCGCCGCGATTGAGCAGACGCGATCACGAGCAGCATCCGGCCGGGCGTGCCGGGATGCCGCAGGATGTCGGCGCCCTGGCCGTGCACCTGCTGTCTCCGGCCGCAGCCTTCGTCACCGGCCAGAACATCGTCATCGACGGTGGCATGTCGCGCCGTATGCAGTACGCCTGACATCCACACCGTCGTCACGCTGCGGGCCGCGTGCTGAACCGTGATGTCGCTGGCCGGCGATTTTCACTCCCGGGTCCGGGCGCGGTTGCGAGCATGCCACCCTGTCATCCGCACGGAGAAGTCCCATGAAGTCGATCCGTACCCTCGCCGCCGTCGGTCTGTTGTCGCTCGCTGCCACCAGCGTGGTCCACGCACAGTCGTACGGTCCCCGCGACGAGGGCCGCCGCTTCAGCGACGGCAGCCGCGTGGTCTGCAGCGATGTCGAGGTGCGCCGCAACACCAGCGATCCCAACCGCATCGCCGGCACGGCTGCCGGTGCCGTGATCGGTGGCCTGGTCGGCAACCAGATCGGCAGTGGCAACGGGCGCAAGCTCGCCACCGTCGGTGGTGCCGTTGCCGGTGGCGCAATCGGCCGCAACGTGCAGGGCAACCGCCAGGAAGCCAACGGCGATCGCGTCGTCGAGACGCGATGCGAGCGCGTCTATCGCTGAGCCTGAAGGCTCGCGCCTTACCCGACGGGCCGGCCTTGTGCCGGCCCGTTTGCGTGACGGTCGATCACCAGACCAGATCGTCCGGAACGGCGTACCTGGGATCGTCGTAACCATCGTCGCTGTCGCGGTCCTGCGCAGCGTTGCCGTGATCGAGCACGATCGCGCCGGGGTCGCGCTCGCGGATGCGGTTGAGATGCGAGCGTGACAGCAGCACGAATCCGTCGTCGAGCCGCGCGATCACGAGCGCGCCGCTTGCCAGCTGGCCCGCCTGGGTGTCGCTGATCGACAGGGAGCGGATGCCGCCGTCGACGTCGAAGCGATAGGCGCGATCGCCATTGGCGTCGATACGTCCATCGGCAATCATCTGCCGCGCCTGTGCACGCCGCTCGCGCTCGCGCGCATCCTCGTTGCGTGCATGCGCGAGTGCGCGGTCGCGCTCGGCCTTTTCGTGGCGCGCGCGCGCGGCATCGCGCTGCGACTGCGTCGGTGCGATCGGCTGCTTGCCATGACGCGCCTTCGCCTGCTCGCGCGCGACCTCGGCCACCTTGCTCTTTTTGACCAGACCGGCCTTCAACAGCTGTTCCTGCAAAGGATTGCGCATGCGTGCATCGTCCACGGTGTCCGGACGCCGATGATACCGGCTGCGCGGACGCTGCCCGGCCGGTATCGTGCCGCGATGGATCCACTGCCCTACCTCGCCGGCTATCCGGCCGACGTCCAGATGCGCGCCCGCGAGCTGCGCGACGCCGGCCGGCTCGGGGACTATCTCGCGCGCCGTTATCCCGACCCGCACGGCGTGCGCAACGACCGCCAGCTCTATGACTACGTACAAACGCTGAAGGACCGTCACCTGCGCCAGTCGACGCCGCTGCACAAGGCGATCTACGACGGCAAGCTGCAGGTACTCAAGCACGCGCTGGGTACCCACACCACGGTCTCGCGCGTGCAGGGCGGCCGGCTCAAGGCCAGTCGCGAGATCCGCATCGCCAGCGTGTTCCGCGACGCGCCCGCAGCGTTCCTGGAGACCATCGTCGTGCACGAACTGGCGCATCTGAAGGAAAGCGATCACAACCGCGCTTTCTACAACCTGTGCACACACATGGCGCCGGACTATCACCAGCTCGAATTCGACCTGCGGCTGTATCTGATGCATCGGGAGGCGCAACCGGCGTCTCCGACCTGAACCGCACGCACGGATCGTTGATCTGAGTGCAACGATCCTTCCCGATGTTTCGGGTCGTTCTATCCATACAACCGCTCCAGACTTGTGGACGGCCGCCCGCGCGGCACTGATCCGTCCCTCACGAGTCCCGTCATGACCAACGCCTTCATCGCCGCCGCCACCCGCCGCCGCTCCCAGTACGCCCTCGGCCGCACGCTTCCGCTGTCGCAAGCCGAGACCACCGCACTGATCCAGGAGGCCGTGCGCCAGGCCCCGTCCTCGTTCAACTCGCAGAGCTCGCGCGCGGTGATCCTGTTCGGTGACGAGAGCCTGAAATTCTGGGGCTTCGTCGAGGACGCACTGCGCACGATCGTGCCGGCTGACGCGTTCTCCGACACCAAGGCCAAGCTCGACGGCTTCGCCGCCGGCGCCGGCACGGTGCTGTTCTACGAGGACAGCGCGCCGGTCAGGGCGCTGCAGGAACAGTTCCCGCTGTACGCCGACAACTTCCCGGTCTGGTCGGAGCATTCGACCGGCATGGCGCAGTACGCGGTGTGGACCGCACTGGCCGAGGCGAACATCGGCGCCAGCCTCCAGCACTACAACCCGCTACCCGACGCTGCGGTCGCTGCCGAGTGGGACATTCCCTCGACGTGGACGCTGCGCGCGCAGATGCCGTTCGGTTCGCACGAGGCCGGCTTCGGCGAGAAGACTTTCATCGACGACGCCGTGCGCTTCCGCGTGCACGGCTGATCCGGCCGACACCCCGTCCGCGTCGTGCGGGCGGGATTGCTAGACTGCCCGGCCACTTGCACCGGCAGATCCGATGACCCGACCGCAGGCGACAGGCCCCGCATCCCCGCCTCCGCGCAGCGCGATCACGCGCCTGCTCAATGTCGTCGAGTGGCTCGGCAACCTGCTGCCGCATCCGGTCACGCTGTTCGCGTTGCTCTCGGTGCTGATCCTGCTGCTGTCGGGCCTGCTCGCGCATTTCGGCGTGTCGGTGCCCGACCCTCGCCCCGCCGGCACCAGCGGACGCGCCGAGGACGGGGTCATCCGGGTGATCAGCCTGCTCGATGCCGAGGGACTGCGGCGCATCGTCACCGGACTGGTCACCAACTTCACGGGCTTCGTGCCGCTGGGCACGGTGCTCGTCGCGATGCTCGGCGTGGGGATCGCCGAGCGCTCGGGCCTGCTGACCGCCGCCATCAAGCAGCTGGTGCTCGGCGCGCCGAAGAACCTGGTCACGGTGGTGATCGTGTTCGCGGCGATCATGTCCAACACCGCGTCGGAAATGGGGTATGTGGTGGTGATTCCGCTGGCAGCGGCGATCTTCCATGCGCTGGGTCGGCATCCACTGGCAGGGCTGGCAGCGGCATTCGCCGGCGTGTCCGGCGGCTACAGCGCGAACCTGCTGATCGGCACCGTCGATCCGCTGCTGGCCGGCATCACCCAGGAAGCGGCGCGGCTGATCGATCCCGACTACGAAGTCCACGCCGCGGTGAACTGGTACTTCATGATCGTCAGCACCTTCGTCGTCACCGGCCTGGGCTGGTTCGTGACGGCCTGCATCGTCGAGCCCAAGCTCGGGCCCTACGATCCGCAGCAACTCGATCCTGCCGCCGAGCCGGTCAGCATGGCGCCGCTCGAAGCGGTCGAACGCCGCGCCCTGCTGTGGGCCGGCATGACCGCTGCGCTGGTCGCTGCCGTGATCGCGGCGCTGGTCGTTCCGGCAGGCGGGGCCCTGCGTCAGCCGGGCATGGCGGACACGCTGGGCAGTCTTCGCCCGTTTCTGACCGGCATCGTGGTGTTGGTCGCCGTGTTCTTCGGCATCGCCGGCATCGTCTACGGCGCGCTCGCCGGCACGATCCGCAACGATCGCGACGTCATCGACGCGATGGCCAGATCGATGGGGACGCTGAGCCTGTACATCGTGCTGGTGTTCTTCGCTGCGCAGTTCGTCGCGTTCTTCAACTGGAGCCAGCTCGGCCAGGTGATGGCGGTGCTGGGCTCGAACCTGCTGCAGTCGATCGGCCTGACCGGGCCGCTCGTGTTCCTGGCCTTCATCGCGATCTGTGCGCTGATCAACCTCTCACTGGGTTCGGCTTCGGCGCAGTGGGCGGTGACCGCACCGATCTTCGTACCGATGCTGATGCTGGTCGGCTACAGCCCCGAAGTGATCCAGGCGGCGTACCGCATCGGCGATTCGGTGACCAATCTGATCACGCCGATGATGAGTTACTTCGGCCTGATCATGGCGTTCGCCGCGCGCTACCAGCGCGACATCGGCGTGGGCACGCTGATCGCGATGATGCTGCCGTATTCGGTCGTGTTCTTCGTCGGCTGGTCGCTGCTGTTCTTCGTGTGGGTGTTCGGGCTCGGCCTGCCGGTCGGCCCGGGCGCACCGACCTACTACACGCCGGGCTGAGGACCGCGCCCCGAAGCGGGGACGAAGAAAAAGGCCGGGATATCCCGGCCTTTTTCGTGGATCGACCGCGTGCGGATCACCAGATCCGGACGCGATCCTCCGGCGCGATGTACAGCGCGTCCTGCTCGGTCACGTCGAACGCGTCATACCACGCATCGACGTTGCGCAGCGGCGCGAACGCGCGGATGTGGCCCGGCGAGTGCGTGCCGTTGACCAGCTGCTGACGCAGCGCGTCGTCGCGCCACAGGGTGCGCCAGACCTGCGCCCAGCCCATGAACAG
>ENA-UOXB01001235-UOXB01001235.1-bioreactor-metagenome-genome-assembly--contig:-NODE-1235-length-12433-cov-8.457182_pt1 | contig 12433 bp, 11 predicted proteins | sample MGYA00238158_ERZ761615 | MGnify/ENA primary metagenome ERZ761615 (study PRJEB28904, sample SAMN06267902) | bioreactor metagenome | isolation source: Joint BioEnergy Institute, California, USA... | reverse complement strand
CACGAAGGTATCGCGGCTGAAGCCGCTCCTAAGGGGCAGTGAATATTTGTAGGAGCGGCTGAGCGGCACATTCGCTTCAGCCGCGAAAACCTTAGGCCAGCCAAACGGTCAGGCGATCAAACGCTCACGCAGGCGCCCGAGCATGCCCATCAGGCTGCCCACCTTTTCCTGTTCACGCTCGTCACGCGGCACCTCGGCCAGGCGGCTGACCAGCGGCTGAGGCTGCGTGCGCCAGATCAGCGCCTGCTCGGCAGCAGCCTTGAGGCCCTTTTCGAATAGTCCGCGGCGAATCGGCTTGGGCAGATAACGAAATATCTGCGCCTCGTTGACCAGCCGCAGCAGCGCCTGGGTGTCCTGAAAAGGCGTGACCACCAGGCTGAGCAGGCGTGGGTGCGCCTGCGCCAGGGTCTTGAGCAGCGGCGCGGTGTCTTCGCCAGCCAGCTTGAGATCGCTGACCAGAATGTCCACTGTCTCGTTGTTGAGCATCAACATGGCCTCGGCCAGGTTGCGCGCACGTAGCAGGTTGTGGCCGCCCGCCACGCAGAATTCGCCGACGACGCCGAGCGTGCCCGGCTCATCGTCAAGCAACAACAGCGTCAGCGGCGCGCTCAGCTTCTCGCTGGCAACAGCCTGCAAGGGCTGCGTTTGGCGCACGGCCAGTTCAGCCGCCTGGCGCAGGGTGAACGCCATTTCCTGCTGGTCCCACGGTTTGGTCAGGTAGCGGAAGATACCGCCGTTGTTCACGGCGTCCACCGCTGCGTCCAGGTCGGAATAACCGGTGAGCAGGATGCGCAAGGTATTCGGCACAATCTCCCGCGCCTCGGCCAGCAACTGCGCCCCACTCATCTGCGGCATGCGCTGGTCGCTGACCAGCACGTCGACATGTTCCTCACGCAGGCGCTGTAGCGCACGCAGCGGGTCACTTTCGGTCAGCACCTCGTAATGGCGGCGAAACTGCAGGGCGAGACTGCGCAGAATGCGCTCCTCGTCGTCGACGAACATGATGCGAACGGGTGCGGACATCAGGCGCTCCTTTTCATGGCGACGGTAGCGGGCAATGGCAGGCTAATGAGGAAACGCGTGCCTCGTCCCGGCTCGGAGGCGACGCGGATCTGGCCGCCGTGGTCCTGGACGATCTTGTAGCTGATGGACAAGCCGAGGCCGGTGCCCTGGCCGACCGGTTTGGTGGTGAAGAAGGGATCGAATATCTTCACCATGACCTCGGGCGGCATGCCGCGACCGTTGTCCTGCAGCGAGACATGGATACCCTGGGCATCGGCCCAGCTGCGGATCTGGATGCGCCCCATGCCATCGATGGCCTGGGCGGCGTTGGTCAGCAGGTTGAGCAGCACCTGGTTGATCTGCGATGGCGCGCAGGCGATACGCGGCAGCTCGCCCAGTTGCTGCACCACTTCGGCCTTGTCCTTGATGTGATTGCGGGCGATCAGCAGCGCGCTGCGGATGCAGTCGTTGAGATCGACCTCCTCGCTCATGGCGCGGTCGAGACGAGCAAAATCCTTGAGGCCAATCACCAGTTCGGCAATCTGCTCCAGCCCGTAGAGGGTGTCGCCATACAGCTGCTTCAGGTCCTCGGCGAGCAGCTCCGGTGCGGCCTGTTGGCGAGCCTGTTCGGCAGCGTGTAGCGCCTGGCTCAGACTTGCCTCGTCGCAGTCGGGGTCGTTCAGGCACTGGCCCAGGCGCGCCTGTGCGGCGGCGAGTTCGAACAGTGGCTCACTCAATTCACGCAGCAGCTGCACGTTGTTTTTCACGTAGCCCAGCGGCGTGTTCAACTCGTGGGCGACGCCGGCGACCATCTGCCCGAGCGATGCCATCTTTTCCGATTGCAGCAGTTGCGCCTGGGATTCCTTGAGGTCCACCAGTGCCTGACGCAATACACGGTTGCGCTGGGCGACCCTCGCCTCCATGGCCTTGAGCAGGTCCAACACCGTGCCCAGGCCACAGTACTCGCCCTGAGCGTCGATCAGGATGAAGTCCTCGGTGATCGGGTACTGCAACTGCGCGGTGACCTGTTTTGCAGCCTCCTCCAGGCCGGCTTCCAGGCTGACGATCAGCGGCGCTTCATTCATCACCTCGCCAACCGGGTGACGGCCACGCAGATCGCGCCCGAAGCGCTGCATGAAAATATCCTGCAGCGTGGCGCGACTGACCAGGCCGAGCGGCCGATTGTTCTCATCGACCACCGGCAGGGAGAGAAACGCACGGTGTTCGGCCGCCAGGAACAGATCGGCAACCTCATTGATACTCATCGACGCTGCGAGCGGCGTGACGACTCGCATCAGCGATTGCAGCGCTCTGGCATGGGACACGAACGGCCTCCCCTGCTATCGGAAAGCCGCTATTTGAGCAGCACCAGGTTGCCATCATGTGACAGGCATCACACGCAGATGCGCCAGCCAGGTGCATCAGCCTTTTGCCTGCACTCTTTTCGTTCACTGCATACGGCGCCTACCTTCTCCATACTGCGCCTTGCAGGTACCCAGCCCCCTGGCATGACCACTGCACGGCAAAACGCATTCTCTTTGCCACGGGTTGCAGCCATGCCCTACCAGACCACCATCGGCAACCTCGTCTACCGTTTCGCCGACCTCAAGACGCTACTGGCCAAGGCCAGCCCTGCGCGTTCCGGCGATTACCTGGCCGGGCTCGCTGCCGCGACCTATGAAGAGCGCATGGCGGCCAAGCTCGCGCTGGCCGATGTGCCGCTCAAGTGTTTTCTCGACGAGGCGCTGATTCCCTACGAGCAGGACGAAGTCACCCGCCTGATCATCGACCGCCATGACGCCGCCGCCTTCGCCCCGATCAGCCACCTCACGGTCGGCGACCTGCGTGACTGGCTGCTGCTGGAGAAAACCGACAGCACGCGACTGACCGCAGTGGCCACTGGGCTGACACCAGAAATGGTCGCGGCGGTGAGCAAGCTGATGCGCAATCAGGACCTAATTCTGGTGGCGCGCAAATGCCAGGTGATCAGCCGTTTTCGCAACACTCTGGGCCTGCCCGGTCACCTGGCCGTGCGCCTGCAGCCCAACCACCCCACCGATGATGTGCGCGGCATTGCCGCCAGCATGCTCGACGGCCTGCTCTACGGTTCCGGCGACGCCACAGTGGGCATCAACCCGGCCAGTGATTCGCTGCCGACACTGATGCGCCTGTGGCAAATGATGGACGAGGTGCGCCAGCACTTCGAAATCCCCATGCAAAGCTGCGTGCTGACCCACGTCACCACACAGATCCAGGCCATCGAAGCCGGCGCACCGATCGATCTGGTGTTCCAGTCCATCGCGGGCACCGAGGCCAGCAACGCCGGTTTCGGCGTCTCCCTGGCAATCCTGCGCGAGGCCCACGAGGCCGCGCTGGCGCTGGGGCGCGGGACGTTGGGTGATAACGTCATGTACTTCGAAACCGGCCAGGGCAGCGCCTTGTCGGCCGGCGGCCACCATGGCGTCGACCAGCAGACTTGCGAGGTGCGCGCCTACGCCGTAGCCCGCGAGTTCCGCCCATTGCTGGTCAACACCGTGGTCGGCTTCATCGGCCCGGAATATCTCTACGACGGCAAGCAGATCATCCGCGCCGGGCTGGAGGATCATTTCTGCGCCAAGCTGCTCGGCCTGCCGATGGGCTGCGACGTCTGCTACACCAACCACGCGGAAGCCGACCAGGACGACATGGACAGCCTGCTCACCCTGCTTGGCGCAGCCGGCATCAACTTCATCATGGGCATCCCCGGCGCCGACGACATCATGCTCAACTACCAGAGCACCTCATTCCACGATGCGCTGTATCTGCGCAGCGTACTGGGCCTGAAACGTGCACCGGAGTTCGACGCCTGGCTGGCGCGCATGGCCATTACCGAACCAACAGGCCGCCTGCGCGACATCGGCCGCGGCCACCACCTGCTCAAGCAACTGCCGCATATCTCGGGAGCCGCGTGATGAGCAACGACCTGATCCAGCACAATCCCTGGGACGAGTTGCGCGCGCATACCTCGGCGCGCATCGCGCTTGGCCGCGTTGGCTGCAGCCTGCCCACCCGCGAGGTGCTCAAGTTCGGCCTGGCACACGCCCAGGCGCGCGATGCGGTGCATCGGCCGCTGGACTTCGCCGAGCTCAAGCATCAACTGCATACCGCCGGTTTCCGGGTGCTGAAAGTACGCAGCAATGCTGAAGACCGGCAGACCTACCTGCTGCGACCGGATCATGGCCGCCACCTGCACGGCGACTGCCAGGTACAGTTGCAACACGAATTGCCTGCACCAGAAATCGCCATCGTGCTGGCCGACGGTCTCTCGGCCGTCGCCGTACAACGCCATGCCCTGCCGCTGCTGCAAGCCTTTCGCGATCGCTTCGATACCGACTGGGCCAACACACCAGTGGTGCTGGCCGAACAAGGCCGTGTGGCGATTGGCGACGGCATCGGCGAAGCCCTGCGTGCCCGCCTGGTCATCGTGATGATCGGTGAGCGTCCGGGACTGACCTCACCGGACAGCCTGGGCCTGTACCTGACCCATGCGCCACGGGTAGGCTGCCTGGACAGCGCGCGCAACTGCATCTCCAACGTGCGCCCCGAAGGCCTGCCCTACGAGTTGGCGGCGCACAAGCTCGACTACCTGACGCGCCAGGCGTTGCGTCTGCAACTCAGCGGCGTATCGCTCAAGGACGACAGCAACCTGCAGCCGGTGCGCGAGCTACCGGCCTGACAAGCCGGTTGCGAGCGGGTATGGTGGAGGTCCTTACCCGCAAGAGGAATCGATCATGCCCTGGTATGCCTGGCTCATCCTGATCCTGGCCTTGGGCTCCATCCTCGGCAGCCTCCTGCTGCTACGCGACACGGCGAAGAAATTGCCGCTGACCGAGGAACAGCTCAAGCGTATTCACGAGCGCAACGTCGAACAGGACGCCAAGGACAGCCGAGAGCGCTGATCCGTCCTGTACGTCATCTCTACTCTGACAGCCTGCTAAACTGCGCCTCCTTCTCCTGAGGAGGCGCCATGCCCCTGCATCTGCGGCTGCTGCTACCGGCCTTCACCCTAGCGCTGGGTCATGCCTTGGGTTTTATCCAGCCGGTCGGTCTGTTGCTTGGCACGGCTGCCTGCGTCCTGATCCTGCTTGGCGAACGGCGCCTGCCGGCGTGGCTGTGGCAAGCGTTGGTGCTTGTCGCTGGCATCGCATTGGCGGCTCACGTGCTACCGGGTTTCATCCCCTGGACGTTGTGGCAACCACGGCAGATCAGCCCTGACGCACCGCCCTACGCGCTGCGCCTGTCCTGGGACAAGCTGCTGCTCGGCACCGCTCTGCTAGCCTGGTGGCTGGGGCAAAGCCGCCGGCCCGTTATATCGCTGAAACTGGCCTGGCTGGCGTGCCTCGCAACTCTGCCGCTGATACCGGTTCTCGCCATGGCATTGGGGCTGGTCGCCTGGCAGCCGAAATGGCCGCAAGGCGTACTGCTGTGGCTGGCAGTCAATCTTGGCGCGGCGGTGCTGGCGGAGGAGCTACTGTTTCGCGGCGTACTGCAGCCTGTACTGGTCAAACGCCTGGGTAGCTGGCCCGGCTTGCTGCTGACTGCAGGCCTGTTCGGCGTAGCCCACCTGCCCTTCAGCACGCTATTCGCGATGGTGGCTGCCTTGGCGGGACTGGGCTATGGGCTGGCCTTCCACTACAGCGGCCGGATAAGCCTGGCCATCGCTCTGCACGCTGCCGTCAATCTTGTGCACTTTCTATTGCTGAGTTATCCGCTAAGACTGGCATGACGGCAATGCGGTAAGGCGAGAAGATGCGCTGCAATTCACCGCTGACGCGCAGTTGCTCGAGCAGGGCAGCAAAGCGCTCGGAGCTTATCGGCGCACCGCGGCGAAGCATCGCATGATGGCGATAGACCTGATCGATTCGCTCGGAAATCAGCAGTTGGCGGGCGTAATCGCGATTGCGTTCGAGGAAATCGTAGAGATTGGAACGTGTCACCAGCGCGACATCGGCGCGTCCGCGTATCACCATCAACAGATTGCTGTCGTGGGAATGCCCCAGGTTGGCGTTGAAGGTGCTGCTGAGGAATTCCGGATCGCTGTTGAACTGGGCGAACCCGTAGTGATAACCCCGATAAAGTGCCAGGCGCTTGCCTGCGAGCTGTTCGAAGTATGCCTGGTCACGCAGCTCTTCATTCCTGGCGACGAATAGCTCGGCATCTTCCAGGCCCATGTCGATGGCTTCGGCATCGATATCCTGCCACCCCCATTGCGGGTTCTCGAATATCGCCATGTCGATGCGCCCACGCTGCAAGTCGCCGAAACGGCGCACGATGGCAGTGGGCAACATGGTGAAGTGGTATTCGCTCTGCGCGTTATTGAGCGCTTCGAGCAATTGCGGCAGAAGCCCGCTCGACTCCTGCAGGTTGGACTTGATCACATAGGGCGGAAAGTGCGCGCCACCGACCTTGACCACCTCGGCAGCGCAAAGAAAACCGGCAAGTAACAGACACAAGGCACCCACACATCCATGAACCCAGCGCCGCGTATGCCGCATCTCGAATCCCCAATTCCTTCTGCCAGTGAAGTGCAGCCTACCCGACTCTCTCTTGACCGACTAGATGGATTTTATGGCGCCAGCACTTTGTTACGCGATGGCAGACGATAGCCCCAAGTCGCCTCAATAGTGCTCCACGCTGCGTGGGTTTGTTTGCTCTGCCCGAATCGGCTACAGGTCTTTGCACACCAGTGACAACGCCTCTTCGGCCAATTGGTCCAGGCTCATCGGCCCCTGCGGACGGAACCAGGTATTGGTCCAGCTCAGTGCTCCGGTGAGAAAACGCCGCTGGATGAAAGGGTCGCCCTTGAAGTAGCCAGCATCGCGCGCCTCGCCCAGCACCGTCAGCCAGATCTGCTCATAGGTATCACGCAGGGCCAGCACCTGCGCCTGGCCATCGTCCGAGAGCGAACGCCATTCGTAGACCAGCACGGCCATGGCCTCACCGGTCCCGCCCATGATCGACTGCAGTTCGCAACGGATCAGCGCCAGCAAGCGCTCGCGCGTACCCTGCGCCGAGGCCAGCGCAGCACGCATCAGGGCGGTGTTGTAGACGATGGTTTCCTCCATCACCGAGCGCAGGATTTCCTCCTTGCTCTTGAAGTGATGAAAGATGCTGCCGGACTGAATGCCAATGGCTGCGGCCAGGTCACGCACGGTGGTGCGCTCGTAGCCCTTGCTGCGGAACAGGTGCGCGGCCATCTGTAACAGCTTGCCGCGGGCACTGTCCGGATCGGTTACCTGGCCACTGTCGACCAGCTCCTGCATCACGGCCTGGGCTTTGTGTTCGTCCACGCTGACTTCTCCCCTGGTTGCCCTGCTCGGCGATTGTTCTGATGAATTCTTCATGCTGCCGGCAAGTGCTTGTCTTGCTTGATGAAATGTATGCGGCGCCAGCTAACCAAGCAAGCGCTTGGCCGCACTTTTGGCCAGTTTGTCGTGTTTTACCACTTTTCAACCAAGCGCTTGCTTGGTAGTGTGAGCTCACCTTCTCAAATGTGTGACGGGCCAACTCCAATGACCAAAACCGTACGCATCGGCTGCGCCTCCGCTTTCTGGGGCGACACGTCCACCGCTGCCGCTCAACTGGTTCGCGGCGCCGAACTGGATTACCTGGTGTTCGACTACCTGGCCGAGATCACCATGTCGATCATGGCCGGCGCCCGCATGAAGAAGCCGGATGACGGCTACGCCCGCGACTTTGTCGAGGTGCTCGCGCCTCTGCTCGGCGAACTGGCCGCGAAGAAAACCCGCGTCATCAGTAACGCCGGTGGGGTCAACCCGATGGCCTGCGCCGCCGCCCTGAGCGCCGCCTGCGGGCAGGCCGGGGTGAACCTGAAGATCGCCGTGCTGCACGGCGACAACCTGCAACCCAAGCTCGGCGAGCTGGTCAAGGCCGGCACCCGCGAGATGTTCACTGGCGCCGCGCTGCCGCCCTTCTGCGTTTCGGTGAACGCCTACCTCGGCGCACCGGGCATCGTCGCCGCGCTGGAACAGGGCGCCGACATCGTCATCACTGGTCGCGTGGTCGACAGCGCGGTGGTCAGCGCCGCTCTGGTGCACGAGTTCGGCTGGGCCTGGAGCGACTACGACAAGCTGGCCCAGGCCGCGCTGGCCGGGCACATCATCGAATGCGGCGCGCAGTGCACCGGTGGCAACTTCACCGACTGGCGCGACGTGCCGGACTACGAGCACATCGGCTTCCCCATCGTCGAAGTTGAAAACGATGGCCGTTTCGTCGTGACCAAGCCGGATGGTTCCGGCGGCTTGGTCACGCCTTTTACCGTTGGCGAGCAGATGCTCTACGAGATCGGCGATCCGCGCGCTTATCTCCTGCCGGACGTGATCTGCGACTTCACCCAGGTCGAGCTGAGCCAGGTTGGCGACAACCGCGTGCAGCTGCAGGGCGCACGCGGCCTGCCACCGACCGACCAGTACAAGGTCAGCGCCACGCACCCGGACGGTTTCCGCTGCACCGCCAGCTTCCTGCTGGCCGGCATCGATGCCGTGGCCAAGGCTGAGCGCGTTGCCGAGGCGATCATCAACAAGACCGAAGAGATGTTCGCCGAGCGCGGCTGGGGCCGTTACCAGGAGGTCAGCGTCGAGCTGCTCGGCAGCGAAGCCACCTATGGCGTCCATGCTCACCGCAAATACAGCCGCGAAGTGGTGGTGAAGATCGCCGCACGCCACGCCAAGAAAGAGGCGCTGATCCTCTTCTCCCGCGAGATCGCCCAGGCTGCCACCGGCATGGCGCCGGGTCTGACCGGCATCGTCGGTGGCCGCCCAACCGTCTACCCGGTGATCCGCCTGTTCAGCTTCCTGGTGGACAAGAGTGCCTGCGCCTTGAGCGTCGAGATCGATGGTGAACGCCAGCCGGTCGCCCTGCCGCAGATCGATATCTACGATCCGGCCCAGCTTCGTGCACCGGCCGCACTGCCCGTGCCAATGGGTGAAGCCGACTCCGCCGTACCCCTGATCCGCCTGGCCGTGGCCCGCTCCGGCGACAAGGGCAACCACAGCAACATCGGCGTGATGGCCAGAAAGCCCGAATACCTGGCATGGATCGCTGCTGCGCTGACGCCCGAAGCCGTGGCCAACTGGATGACGCATACCCTGGACGCCGAGCAGGGCCGCGTCAGCCGCTGGTACTTGCCGGGCAGCCACAGCCTCAACTTCCTGCTGGAGAACGCGCTGGGCGGTGGTGGCGTCGCCAGCCTGCGCATCGACCCGCAGGGCAAGGCGTTCGCCCAGCAACTGCTGGAGTTCCCGGTGCCGGTGCCCAAGGCACTGGCCGACAGTCTGAACACTGCAACCGCCTCGTAGCGCGCAACGCGCACCGCAATCACTCAGGACAACAAGAACAATGAGCTACGACTCCGTATTCAAACCTGGCCTGTTCAATGAACAGACCATTCTGGTTACCGGTGGCGGCAGCGGCATCGGCCGCTGTGTGGCCCACGAACTGGCCCACCTGGGCGCCCATGTGGTGCTGGTCGGGCGCAAACTGGAGAAGCTGGAAAAGACCTGTGCCGAGATCATCGAGGATGGCGGCAGCGCCAGCTTCCAGGTCTGCGACATCCGCGACGAAGAAGCTGTGAAGGTCATGGTCGGCGCGGTGATCAGGGAACGCGGGCGCATCCACCAGCTGGTCAACAACGCCGGCGGCCAGTTCCCCGCGCCGCTGATCGGCATCAACCAGAAAGGCTTCGAGACGGTGGTACGCACCAACCTGGTGGGCGGCTTCCTGGTGGCCAAGGAAGTCTTCCTGCAGAGCATGAGCAAGCACGGCGGCAGCATCGTCAACATGCTCGCCGACATGTGGGGCGGCATGCCCGGCATGGGCCATTCGGGCGCAGCGCGGGCCGGCATGGAGAACTTCACCAAGACCGCCGCCTACGAATGGGGCCACGCCGGCGTTCGGGTCAACGCCGTGGCACCGGGCTGGATCGCCTCCAGCGGCATGGATACCTACCCCGAGTCGATGAAGAACATGATCCGCAACCTCAAGGATCACGTGCCGCTGCAGCGCATCGGCAGCGAGTCCGAGGTGGCTGCGGCCATCGTCTTCCTGCTCAGCCCCGGCGCCAACTTCATCAGCGGCAACACCATCCGCATCGATGGCGCCGCCAGCCAGGGCACCCGCGCCTGGACGCTGGGCAAGGCGAAAAACAGCGAGTCCTACAACGGTTTCCACCGGGCCTACGTGCCCGACGTACTGAAAGATCAGGAGTAAGGCGATGCCCGTGATCCAATCGGAAATCGATGTCCATGGCGAAGCCTTCGCGCAGAACCGCGAAGCCATGCTGGCAGCCATCGCGACCTTCCGCGAGGTCGAGCAGAAGGTGCTCGACAAGGCGCAGGAAGCCAAGGCCAAGTTCGAGAAGCGCGGCCAATTGCTGCCGCGCGAACGCATCAACCTGCTGCTCGATGCCGGCGCGCCCTTCCTCGAACTGTCCTCGCTGGCCGGCTACAAGCTGCACGACGACAAGGACGGCAGCCAAGCCGGTGGTGGCATCATCGCCGGCATCGGCTACATCGCCGGCATTCGCTGCCTGGTGCTCGCCAACAACAGCGCGATCAAGGGCGGCACCATCTCCCCCACCGGCCTGAAGAAGTCGCTGCGCCTGCAGCAGATCGCCGTCGAGAACAAGCTGCCGGTGGTGACCCTGGCCGAGAGCGGCGGCGCCAACCTCAACTACGCCGCCGACATCTTCGTCGAGGGCGCGCGCGGCTTCGCCAACCAGGCGCGCATGTCCGCCATGGGCCTGCCGCAGGTCACCGTGGTGCATGGCTCCAGCACCGCAGGCGGGGCCTACCAGCCCGGCCTGTCAGACTACGTGGTGGTGGTACGCGGCAAGGCCAAGATGTTCCTCGCCGGCCCGCCTCTGCTGAAAGCCGCCACCGGCGAGATCGCCACCGACGAGCAACTCGGCGGCGCCGAGATGCACGCTCAGGTTGCCGGCACCGCCGAGTACCTGGCCGAGAACGACGCCGACGGTGTACGCCTGGCGCGCGAGATCCTTGGCATGCTGCCGTGGAACCAGCAGTTGCCGGCGCGTCCGGCAAAAATCTGGCGCGAGCCGCTGTACCCGGCCGAGGAACTGCTCGGCCTGGTGCCGGCCGACGCCAAGAAGCCCTACGACGTACGCGAGATCATCGCGCGCATCGCCGATGGCTCGGAGTTCCTCGACTTCAAGAACGAGTTCGACAGCCAGACCGTCTGCGGCCACCTGCAGATCGAAGGCCAGGCCTGCGGCTTCATCGGCAACAACGGCCCGATCACCCCGCAGGGTGCGGCCAAGGCGGCGCAGTTCATCCAGCTGTGCGAGCAGAGCAACACGCCGATCCTGTTCTTCCACAACACCACCGGCTTCATGGTCGGGACGGAATCGGAACAAAACGGCGTGATCAAGCACGGCTCGAAGATGATCCAGGCCGTGGCCAACGCCACCGTGCCCAAGCTCACCATCGTCGTTGGTGGCTCCTACGGCGCCGGCAACTACGCCATGTGCGGCCGCGGCCTCGACCCGCGCTTCATCTTCGCCTGGCCCAACAGCCGCACCGCCGTGATGGGCGGCGCCCAGGCCGGCAAGGTGCTGCGCATCGTCACCGAGGACAAGCACGCCAAGGAGGGCAAGGAAGCCGATCCGAAAATGCTCGACATGCTCGAGCAAGTCACTGCGCAGAAACTCGACAGCCAGTCCACCGCCCTCTATGGCACCGCCAGCCTGTGGGATGACGGCCTGATCGACCCACGTGATACGCGCAAGCTGCTGGGCTTCTTGCTGGACATCTGCGCCGAAGCCAACCTACGGCCTCTGAAATCCAACCGTTTCGGCGTCGCCCGTTTCTGACCCTCATCATCGGAGCACAACAACAATGATCTTCACCCAGGAACACGAAGAACTCCGCCGTACCGTCCGCAACTTCGTCGACAAGGAAATCAACCCGCACGTCGATGAGTGGGAAAAGGAAGGTCGCTTCCCGATCCATGACATTTTCAAGAAGGCCGGCGAGCTGGGCCTGCTGGGTATCTCCAAGCCGGAAAAATTCGGCGGTATGGGCCTGGACTACAGCTATTCGATCGTCGCCGCCGAAGAATTCGGCACCATCCATTGCGGCGGCATCCCCATGTCCATCGGCGTGCAGACCGATATGTGCACCCCGGCCCTGGCACGCTTCGGCTCCGATGAGCTGCGCGAAGAGTTCCTGCGCCCGGCCATCACCGGCGAGATGGTCGGCTGCATCGGCGTCTCCGAGGTCGGCGCCGGCTCCGACGTGGCGGGCCTGAAGACCACTGCGCGCAAGGACGGCGACGACTACGTGATCAACGGCAGCAAGATGTGGATCACCAACTCGCCGTCGGCCGACTTCATCTGCCTGCTGGCCAACACCAG
>ENA-UOXB01001233-UOXB01001233.1-bioreactor-metagenome-genome-assembly--contig:-NODE-1233-length-12452-cov-8.412842_pt1 | contig 12452 bp, 7 predicted proteins | sample MGYA00238158_ERZ761615 | MGnify/ENA primary metagenome ERZ761615 (study PRJEB28904, sample SAMN06267902) | bioreactor metagenome | isolation source: Joint BioEnergy Institute, California, USA | place... | reverse complement strand
CGCATGACCCGTTCGCGCGTACTCTCGCGAACGCCCGCGCCCCCGGACATGGCGCGCGAAACGGTCATGGCGGAAACGCCCGCATGGGCGGCGACGTCCTCGATGGTGATGACGCCGGCTCTGCGCCGGACGGATCGGTTTTTCAAAGGGCGAACTCCTTTGCTGCGCTGCATGATGACAAGGCCGGTAGCGGATGATTAGTCTGCGGCCGTGACGTGATGGTAGCGCTACCACTGAGCCGGAAAAAGGCCAGCAGGTACCCCCCCTTTACCACGCGGCTGTTCTGGCAAGCCTGAAGCGGGTTTGAGTCGCAGCAAGCGCCTGGCGCCCTGCGATGTTCGGTGTGGAAGAAGGGCGTGGCCCGTATGTGCCCCAACCGGGGCGATGCATCCATTCGATCGTATGTCAGAGGGGAGAGTCATGAGCGCTACCATTTTCCGTCGTATGCCAGGCCGGAGGGCTCGTTCATGAGCCGCACGCTGGCGAAGTTCACTTCCAGGGCGATGTTTACGTTTGTCGGCGGCGTGCTGGTCATCAACCCCGCATTCGCCCAGGACGCGTCGTCACCCACGCCCGCCGCCCAGGCGCCCACCCAGCCCAGTGCGACGCAGCTGGATACGGTGCAGGTCACCGGCATCCGCAACAGTCTCAGCCAGGCGATGGACATCAAGCGGGACTCGGCCGGCGTGGTCGACGCGATCAGTGCCGAAGACATCGGCAAGTTCCCCGATACCAACCTGGCCGAGTCCCTGCAGCGGATCACCGGCATTTCGATCGAGCGCCGCGACGGCGAGGGCGCCCAGGTCACCGCACGCGGCTTCGGCCCGCAGTTCAACATGGTGACGCTCAACGGTCGCCAGATGCCGGGTGCGGATGCGTTCGGTGCGTCGGGCCAGGTGGCCATCGGCGGCATTGACGGCGGCACGCGTGCGTTCAATTTCGCGCAGCTGGCCGCTGAATCGATCAATGGCATCGAGGTCTACAAGACCAGCCAGGCCAATGTGCCCAGCGGTGGCATCGGCGCCACCATCAACATCCTGACCGGTCGCCCGTTCGACCATGAGGGCACGGTGGCGAGTGCGGGCGCGAAGATCGTCTCCGACCAGAGCCAGCCGTTCGAGGACGACCTGACGCCTGAGCTGTCCGGCATCTTCAGCTACAGCAATCCGGACAGGACCTTCGGTGTCGGTGTCAGCGCCAGCTACCAGAAGCGCAAGGGCGGCTCGGTGCAGGCCACCGAAAACTACTGGAACGTGCAGCCGTGGACCGGCTCGCTGCCCGGCAATCCCAACGTGGTCAATGCGCCTGCGATCGGCGCGCTGTACGGACGACCCAACGACCTGCGCTATGCGTTCTCCGAGTTCGAGCGTGAGCGCGTCAACGGCCAGGCCGTCCTGCAGTTCGCCCCGACCGACGCGGTGACGCTGACGCTGGATTACACGTATTCGACCAACGAGATCACCGAAAACCGCGGCGAGCAGGGCATGTGGTTGCAGAACAGCAACTACACCGATGTCGAGTTCGACACCAGCGGCGCGGTGGCCACGCCGGTCTATATCCGCGAAATCGCCGGAACCAAGGACTTCGGGCTAGAGCAGCAGCGCAGCATGCAGAAGTACAAGCTGGGTTCGCTGGGCCTCAATGGCGTCTGGAACGTGACCGACCGGTTCAAACTGAGTTTCGATGCGCACGATTCGAAGAACGAAAGCCGCCCGAATGATCCGCTGACCGGCGGCGGTTCGATCTTCATGAGCATCGCGGGCACCAACAACTGCACCACCGGCCCGCATTGTGGCGGCTCCTGGGTGCAGGAGCTCAACTTCAACAACGGACTGCCTGTCGGTACCCAGGTCTGGTTCCCGACGACGGCCGATGCGGCCGCCGGAACCAACGGCGTGGTCAATCCGGGGTTCGCACCGGGCGAAGTGGGATCACAGGTACTGCGCATCAACTCGCAGACGCAGATCAGCGAGATCAAACAGGGCCGGGTCGATGGCGAATGGAGCTTCGACCGGGGTCGCTTCCAGTTCGGCGTCGACTCCAGCAAATCGACCACGCACCGCATCCAGGCCGCGGAGGCCTACTCCACACTGGGCGACTGGGGCGTTGCCAACGTCGACCGGGATACCGCCGGCGGGCTGATGGACCTGCTGCAGCCGGTGAGCATCATCGGCCTGTTCGATGACTACAACGGCAGCAGCTGGCCTGCGTGGCGCGGCGATGCGGGCCGGCTCGCGCAGTGGGCGCAAAGCCAGTACGGCGTCAGCCTGGGCGTGAGCCCGCAGCGCGCGGCCGACAACCTTGTCGAGGAAAAGACCCGTTCGGCGTACTTCCAGGTCGAACTGGACGGCGAGCTGGGCGGCATGCAGACCAATACGCGGCTGGGCCTTCGCTACGAAACGACGGACGTGGTGTCGACCTCGAACATCGCCATCCCCGAGGCCATCGAATGGCAGTCGAACAATGACTTCCGCGTGGTCCTCTCCGACCAGCAGCAGCCCTTTACGGAGAAGACGAATTACAGCTACATCCTGCCGAACCTTGATTTCAGCATCAACCTGACCGATACCCTGAAGGGCCGCATGTCCTTCGGCAAGAGCATTGCACGGGCACCGATCGGCAACCTCTACGCCGGTCCCGGCGCCGAGCGGCCATTTGGTTCTGTGCTCATCGATCCGTCCTCGCGGGCCAGTGGCACCGCACAGAATCCCGCACTGAAACCGCTGGAATCGGACAATCTCGACCTGGCGCTGGAGTGGTACTTCGCCGATGCGAGCTATGTGTCGTTGACCTACTGGAACAAGTCGGTGGCCAACTTCGTCGGAAACACCATCGTGCGGGAAAACCTGTACGGCCTGCGCGACCCGACGGCCGGTCCCGATGCGCAGACGGCCCTGGCGTTCCTCAACAGCAGTGCGTGCGTGGGCCAGGTGGGTGCGGCCAATGCGGCGGCCTGCTCGGCAAACGATACGGCCCTGTTCACGGCGCTGGCCCTGCTGCGCAACAACGCGGCCGGCCTCGGCGCCTACAACGGCACCGATGCGCAGGTGCTGGCCACCGAGGCCGCCTACGACCTGTACGGGGAGGCCGACGACCCGCTCTACCAGTTCGACGTCAACCGTCCGATCAACCAGAACGAAGCCAAGCTGCATGGCTGGGAACTGGGTGGGCAGTACTTCTTCGGCAATTCGGGCTTCGGCGTGCTGGCCAATTACACCATCGTGGACGGCGACGTCGGCTACGACAATGGCGGGGACCCGGGCATCGATCAGTTTGCGCTGACCGGCCTGAGTGATACGGCCAACGCCGTTTTCATGTACGAGAAGCTTGGCTGGTCGGTGCGCCTGGCCTGGAACTGGCGCGACCAGTACCTGATCCTGGCCAACCAGGGCACCAGCCGCAACCCGTACTACGTGGAAGCCTACGAACAGTGGGACCTCAGCGTGAATTACACGCTGGACGAGCACTGGTCGTTCGGCCTGGAAGCGATCAACCTGACGGGCGAGGACGTGCGCTGGCGCTCGCGGACGTCGCAGATGATCGTGAAGCTGGCCGACCAGAGCCCGCGGTATATGCTCGGCGTTCGGTACAGGTTCTGAAGGACGCGCGCCGCTGCTGGCCAGCGGCGCATCTTCCCCCATGACGGGATTGGACACGCCATGCCGCGTTACGAAATGCTCAACAACGTCGCCCATCGCGACCTGCGCGTGCTCACCGACTTCGGCGCGGAGTTCGGTGACGCGGTGGGCATGGTGCCGGCGTACCCGAGCGAGTTTGCCGAGCTGCAGCGGGAATACCCCATTTTCCTCCGCAGGGATGCAACGACCGGCGCGTGGCAGTCGGTGGCGCTGCTTGGGTTCGAGCAGCACGAGAATCTCTACCTGCAGGACGGTAGATGGAATGCGTCGTATCTGCCGGGGGCTGCGGCCAAGGGGCCGTTCCTGATCGGGTTCCAGGACGCCGGGTTCGATGGCGACGCTGCCGGGGAAACGGTGATCCACGTAGACCTGGACCACCCCCGGGTAAGTGCTGTGCAGGGCCAGCCGGTCTTCCTGCCGCACGGGGGCAATACGCCCTACCTGGACCATATCGCCGCCGTCCTGCGCGGTATCCACGAGGGCGTGACATTTGCTGCCGGCATGTTCACTGCGCTGGACGCACACGGCCTGGTGCAGCCGACCACGCTCGACGTGCAGATCGACACGGCGCATCGGGTCAGCGTCAGCGGCCTGCACGCCATCGACCGTGACCGCCTGTCGCAACTCGATGGCGATGCGCTGGCTGCGCTCAACCGCAGTGGGTATCTGGAGGGCGCGTACCTGATGCTGGCCTCGCTGCACAACATGCGGCGCCTGATTGCGGAGAAGCAGCGGCGCCTTCGTGCCCAGGACGCGCCCGCCGCGCTGGGCAGGAACTGACGCATGCACGAGGGCATCGCCGTAAAGACGTTGGATGCGGTGGACCCTGCAGCGTTGCCGCTGGCGGCGCTGGTGGAGGCGGGCGAGCCGGTCGTCCTGCGTGGCATCGCCCGCGGCTGGAGCCTGGTGCAGGCCGGCCAGCGCTCCATGGGCGAGGGGATGGCGCATCTGCGCGGTTTCGATGCAGGCCTGCCTGTCCCGTATTCCTACGGTGGTCCGGACATCAACGGACGACCGTTCTACAACGACGACTTCACGCGCTTGAACGTGGAGGTCCGGCGTGGCCTGCTCGCGCAGGTGCTCGAAGAGATCGCAGGCGTCGTGGATGCGCCGCGGCCACCTACCTACTATATCGCCTCATTGCGCATCGACCGCGCGTTGCCCGCGTTCGCCCTCACCAATGATGCCGGCCTGGCGGCACAGGGTATCGACGCCTCGGCCAGCATCTGGATAGGCAACCGCGTTACGGCCTCGTGTCACTTCGACACGCCGCAGAACCTGGCGTGCTGCGCCGTCGGCCGGCGCCACTTCACTCTGTTCCCGCCGGAGCAGATCGACAACCTGTATCCAGGCCCGCTGGAGCCGACCCCGGGTGGCCAGGTGGTCAGTGTGGTGGACCTGGAACAACCGGATTTCGAGCGTCATCCGCGCTTCCGTGACGCGCTTTCCAGTGCTCGGACCGCCGTGCTCGAGCCCGGCGATGCCATTTTCATCCCTTCGCTGTGGTGGCATCACGTGCGCAGCCTGGAAGCGTTCAACGTGCTGGTCAATTACTGGTGGCGCAGCACGCCGGACTTCCTTCCTTCGCCACTGGCCGCCCTCCAGCTTGCGCGTTGGGCGCTGCGGGACCTGCCTGAGCGCGAGAAGCAGGCCTGGCACACGCTGTTCGCGTACTACGTGTTTGGACCCGCCGGGCACGCCGGGCAGCATCTGCCGGAAGCCGCCCGCGGCGAACTGGCGCCCTTCGACGAGGTGCAGGCGCGCCGTACGCGCGCCCAGCTGCTCGCTCGCCTCAACCGCTGAAAGGGAGTACTGCATTGAACGCTGCGAACACAACGGAAGGGCGGGTCCGCAGGGTCGTGATCGCCGGCGGCGGCACGGCCGGCTGGCTGGCCGGGTGTGCTCTGGCGCACCAGTTCCGTGACCAGCTGGATATCACGCTGGTGGAGTCCGAGGAAATCGGCACGGTCGGTGTAGGCGAGTCGACCGTCCCGCCCATCCGCGCGTTCCATCGGTTCCTGCAGATCGACGAGCAGGAATTCCTGCGCGCTGTCGCCGGCACCTTCAAGCTCTCGATCTCGTTCGAGAACTGGCGCCGTCCCGGTGATCATTTCTTCCATCCGTTCGGCACAATCGGGCAGGGCACCTGGGCCACGCCGTTCCATCATTTCTGGCTGGACAGCCTGCGCCGGGGCATGACCTCCGACTTCGGCGACTTCAGCGTGGAAAGTGTCGCCTCACAGGGTGACCGGTTCTCCCTGCAGTCCCAGCCCCAGGTCAGCTATGCCTACCATTTCGACGCGGGGCGCTACGCGCGCTTCCTGCGCGGCAAGGCTGAAGGCCATGGTTTGCGGCGGGTGGAAGGAAAGATCCGGGAGGTCCGGCAACATCCGCATGATGGCTCGGTCGCTGCCCTGGTGCTTGAGGATGGACAGGTCGTCGAAGGTGATCTGTTCATCGACTGCACGGGTTTTCGCGGGCTGTTGACTGAGCAGACCCTGCACACCGGCTACGAAGACTGGCACGAGTGGCTGCCCAGTGACCGTGCCGTTGCGGTGCAGACCGAAGCGGTAAGCCCGCCGGTGCCCTACACGCGCGCCATCGCGCACGAAGCGGGATGGCGCTGGCATATCGCGCTGCAGCACCGGGTCGGCTGCGGGCTGGTGTTCTCCAGCCGCCACATGTCCGATGACGAAGCACACGCGAAGCTGCTCCGGGACATTGAAGGCAGGCCGATCCGGGAGCCCTGGCTGGTGCCGTTCCGCAGCGGCCGGCGGCTGAAAGCGTGGAACCGGAACGTGGTCGCCCTCGGACTCGCCAGTGGCTTCATCGAGCCGCTGGAATCGACCAGCATCCACCTGACCATCAGCGCGGTGGTGCGGCTGATCCAGCTGTTCCCGTTCGAAGGCCAGACTCCGGCGCTGGTGGACCTGTACAACGAAGTCAGCCGCCAGGAAATGGAGCACGTGCGGGATTTCATCATCCTGCATTACCACGCCACCCAGCGCGACGAACCGATGTGGAAGGCGTGCCGCGAGATGGCACTGCCCGAATCGCTCGCGGTGCGGCTGCGCGCGTGGCGCGAACGTGCCCACGCTTGGCAGGACCCCGGGGAGCTGTTCCGGGTGGAATCCTGGACCAGCGTGTTGATGGGGCAGGGGATCAGGCCGGGGCCGCCGCACCCGCTGGCGGCGGCGCTGAGCGATGCGGACATGCAGGCGCTGTTGACGCGCATACGGCGATCGGTGGCGCAGGCAGCGGGGTCCATGCCATCGCAGGCCGCCTTCATCCAGGGCTACTGCAATGTACCGCCTGCGGCCTGGCAGCGGAGTCCGGCAGTGGCGGGCTAGGCCGCCCTGCTGTCGCAGCGCGATGGTAGCGCTACCTTCTACACCACACCCGGAGTGCAATGAATGGATCTGGTCGCGGGAATCGATGCGGGCACGCAGAGTCTGAAGGTCGTGGTGTATGACCCCGCCGTGCGCAGCGTGGTCGCCCGAAGCACGGTGCCGCTGGCATTGACCTCCGGTGCCGACGGCAGCCGCGAGCAGTCGCCCGCCGACTGGGTCGTGGCGCTGGAGGCGGCCTTTGAAGCGATTGCGCCCTCGATACGGAGCCGCGTCAGCGCTGTGGCGATATCCGGCCAGCAGCACGGGTTCGTGCCCGTTGATGCAGCGGGGGCGGTGCTTGCGCCGGCAAAACTGTGGTGCGACACCAGCACGGCCGCGGAATGTGCGGACATCATGCACGCGGTCGGAGGCCAGGCGTCGGCCATCGCGCTGGCGGGCAACCCCATCCTGACCGGATACACCGCGTCCAAGCTGCCATGGACAAAACGCCATCGCCCGGACGTGTACGCGCGGCTTGCCACGATCCTGCTGCCCCACGATTACCTGAACTTCGTGCTGACCGGTGAACGTTTCTGCGAATACGGCGACGCGTCGGGCACCGGCTGGCTGGACGTGCGCTCGCGCACCTGGTCGACCGCGCTGCTGCAGGCCACGGATCCGGATCGCGACCTGGCCCAGTGCCTGCCGAGGATCGCCGAGCCCGGCGAACTGTTCGCCATCTCCCCACGGGCCGCCGCCCGCCTGGGGCTGCCCGCCACGGTGAAGGTCGCGGTGGGGGGCGGCGACAACATGATGGCGGCCATCGGTACCGGCTGCGTCGTGCCCGGCCGCCTGGCAATGAGCCTGGGGACCTCCGGCACGCTGTTTGCCTTTGCCGAACGGCCGGTTGTCGACCCGGACGGCGCATGGGCTGCATTCTGCTCATCGACGGGCGGATGGCTGCCGTTGATCTGCACCATGAACTGCACCGTGGTCACCGAGCAGGTGGCCGACGCATTCGGTTTCAGCACGCGCGATGGCGATGCCCACCTGCGCGCGACGCCGCCCGGTGCGGACGGACTGGTGATGCTGCCGTTCCTCAATGGCGAGCGCACCCCGGACCTGCCGCATGGAAAGGGCGTCCTGGCCGGCCTGGACACGACCAACATGACGCCGGCGCACCTGTACCGCGCTGCGATGGAGGGGGCGACCTACAGCCTGAAGCACGGCTTCGATGCCTTCGTGCGCGCGGGCATGTCGTTCGACCGCATCGTGCTGACCGGAGGCGGCAGCAACAGCGCGGCGTGGCGGCAACTGGTCGCTGACGTGTTCGGGTTGCCGGTGGACGTGCCGACCGAGCCGGAAGGCGCCGCCTTCGGCGCGGCGTTGCAGGCGCTCTGGTCGCTGGGCGCTGCGAACGGTGATGCGAACTCGATCGCCGCGATCGCCGAGCACCACGTCGCCATCGCGCCCGAGCTGTCCACCCGTCCCGACCCGACCTGCAGCGCGGCCTATGCCACCGCCTATGACCGGTTCCTGCGTCACCTCGACGCCATCACGCCGCTGTACCGCGGTTGATCCCTTCTACGCCACACCCCGCACACCACAGGAAGACGCCCCATGAGCACGCAACCCTTCATCGGCAACCGCGAGTATTTCCCAGGCATCGGACGCATTCCCTTCGAAGGTCGGGAGTCCGACAACCCGCTGGCCTTCAAGGTCTACGACGCCAACCGGGTCATCGGTGGCAAGACCATGCAGGAGCATCTGCGTTTCGCCGTCTGCTACTGGCATACATTCTGCAACGCCGGGCATGACCCGTTCGGGCCCGGCACGCGGCGGTTCCCGTGGGAAGCGGGTACACCGATGGCAACGGCTGAAGCCAAGCTCGACGCAGCGTTCGAGTTCTTCACCAAGCTCGGTGTGCCGTACTGGTGCTTCCACGACATCGACCTCGCACCGGATGCCGACGATGTGCGCGAGTACGAGCGCAATCTGAAGCACATGGTGGGCCTGGCCAAGGCGCGCCAGGATGCTACCGGCATCAAGCTGCTGTGGGGCACGGCGAACCTGTTCTCGCACCCGCGCTACATGAATGGTGCTTCCACCAATCCGGATTTCGCGGTGGTGGCACGTGCGGCCGTGCAGGTGAAGGCCGCACTGGAAGCGACGGTCGAGCTGGGCGGCGAGCACTACGTGTTCTGGGGTGGCCGCGAAGGCTACGCTGCACTGGCCAACACGCAGATGAAGCGGGAGGTCGATCACCTGGCGCGCTTCCTTTCCATGGCGCGTGACTACGGTCGCAGCATCGGCCTGAAAGGCAATTTCCTCATCGAGCCGAAGCCGATGGAGCCGATGAAGCACCAGTACGACTTCGACAGCGCCACGGTGGTGGGTTTCCTGAAAGAACATGGGCTGGCCAAGGACTTCAAGCTCAACATCGAAGCCAACCACGCCACGCTGTCCGGACACACCTTCGAGCATGACCTGCAGGTCGCTTCCGACCACGGCCTGCTCGGCAGCATCGACGCAAACCGGGGCAATGCGCAGAACGGCTGGGATACCGACCAGTTCCCCACCGACCTGTATGACACCGTCGGCGCGATGCTGGTCGTGCTGCGCCAGGGCGGGCTGGAAGGTGGCCTGAACTTCGACGCCAAGGTGCGCCGCGAATCCACCGACCTCGAAGATCTGTTCATTGCCCACGTCGGTGGCATGGATGCGTTCGCCCGTGGCCTGGAAGTCGCCCATGCGCTGTTGCAGGACTCCCCGCTGGAACAGTGGCGCCGGGAGCGCTACGCCAGCTTCGACAGCGGTGCCGGCAAGGACTTCGCAGAGGGCGCGCTCGACCTGGCCGGACTGGCGGCACTGGGCGCCAAGGGGGGCGAGCCGGCGCAGACCAGCGGCAAGCAGGAGCGCTACGAGAACCTGCTCAACCAGTACCTGTTGCGCTGAGCGTAGCGGCTCGCATCGATGACATTGAACCGGAGCAGGGCAGCACAATGAACCAGGTAATCGGCAGCGGCGAGAACACACGCCTGATCGTGGTGATCAGCGTGGTGGCAACAATCGGAGGGTTCCTGTTCGGCTTCGACAGCGGCGTGATCAACGGCACCCAGGACGGCCTGCACCAGACCTTCCGGTCCGGCGAATGGATGCAGGGCTTCGAGATCGCCTCGATGCTGCTGGGCTGCGCCGTCGGTGCGTTCAGCGCGGGCCGGCTGGCCGATCGCCTCGGACGCCGCAATGTGCTGATCGTGTCGGCGGTGCTGTTCCTGCTCTCGGCCATCGGCGCGGGAGCGGCGTCCTCGTCGGCGATGTTCATCGTCTCGCGGGTGATCGGTGGATTCGCAGTCGGGGCGGCCAGCGTGATTTCGCCGGCCTACATCGCCGAAGTGGCGCCGGCGCGGTACCGCGGACGACTCGCTACCGTCCAGCAGATCGCCATCATCAGCGGGCTGACCGTCGCCTTCCTGTCCAACTACCTGCTGGCCGCCAAGGCCGGGGCGTCGACCGAGGCGTTGTGGGGCGGCCACGCCGCGTGGCGCTGGATGTTCTGGATGCAGGCCGTGCCGTCGCTGCTGTTCCTGGCGTTGCTGCTGTTCATTCCGGAGAGCCCACGCTACCTGGTGGTCAAGCGTCGCCGGGAGCAGGCGCTGCACGTGCTGACGCGGTTGTTCGGCGATGTCGAAGCGCAGGCCAAGCTCATTGAAATCGAAGCCTCGCTGTCGACCGAGCCGCATCGTCCGCGCCTGTCGGACCTGCGCAACCGGACCACCGGCCGGATCCGGACCGTGGTCTGGGTCGGCATCGGGCTGGCCACCTTCCAGCAGCTGGTCGGGATCAACGTGGTGTTCTACTACGGTGCGGTGCTGTGGCAGGCGGTGGGCTTCTCCGAGAACGATGCACTGCTGATCAATGTGCTGTCCGGGGCACTCAGCATCGGCGCGTGCATCGTCACCGTGCTGCTGATCGACCGGATCGGCCGCAAGCCGCTGCTCTGGATCGGCTCGGCGGGCATGGCGGCTTCATTGGCCGTCCTGGCAGGCGCCTTCGCCAGCGGCTCGCTGGTCGACGGTCGCCTGCAGCTGCCCGACGGCATGGGAACGGTCGCACTGGTGGCAGCCAACGCCTACGTGGTGTTCTTCAACAGTTCCTGGGGCCCGGTGATGTGGGTGATGCTGGGCGAGATGTTCCCCAACCAGATCCGTGGCTCGGCGCTGGCCGTGGCCGGCGCAGCGCAGTGGACCACGAACTTCGCCGTTACGGTCACCTTCCCGATCCTGCTGGCCGCGGCCGGGCTTGCGGCGACCTATAGCATCTACCTGGTGGCGGCGGTCATTTCAGTCTTCTTCGTGCTCAGGTACGTGCACGAAACCAAGGGCAGAGAACTGGAGCAGATGGAAGGATGAACGCGATGATGAACCCAGGCGCCGGGGGCGCCCGCCGCTGCACGCTGCTGGTGCCCCTCGTACTGGCATTGGCTGCCAGCCTCCACGCTCATGCGGCAGGCGCCGTCGCCGTCGAAGCGGGCAGCGATCCGTGGCCGCAGGTCCGCTGGCCGCTGGCAGAAGACCCGGCCATGGAAAAGCGCATCACCGAGCTGATGGCCGGCATGACCATCGAGGAGAAGGTCGGTCAGCTGGTACAGGGTGATATCGCCAGCGTCACGCCGGAGGACGTGCGCCGCTACCGGCTCGGCTCGATCCTGGCGGGCGGCAACTCCGATCCGGGTGGCCGCTACGATGCATCACCGGCCGCGTGGCTGGCGCTGGCCGACGCGTTCCATGCGGCGTCGATGGATACGTCGACGGGCGGAAAGGCGATTCCCGTGCTGTTCGGCATCGATGCGGTGCACGGGCAGAGCAACATCACCGGGGCAACGCTGTTTCCGCACAACATCGGCCTGGGCGCCGCCCGCAACCCCGAGCTGGTGCGCCGGATCGGCGAGGTCACGGCGCTGGAGACGCGTGCCACCGGCATGGAATGGGCCTTCGCGCCCACGGTGGCGGTACCGCAGGACGACCGTTGGGGCCGCACCTACGAAGGGTATTCAGAGTCCCCCGAACTGGTCGCCCGCTATGCCGGCGCAGTGGTCGAAGGCCTGCAGGGCAAGGTAGGAACGCCCGGCTTCCTCGACGGTCGGCATGTGATCGCGTCGGTGAAGCACTTCCTCGGCGACGGCGGTACCACCGACGGCAAAGACCAGGGCGACACCCGGATCAGCGAAGCCGAGCTGGTGCGGATCCATGCAGCCGGTTACCCGCCCGCTATCGCTGCCGGTGCGCAGACCGTCATGGCATCGTTCAACAGCGTCAACGGCGAGAAGATGCACGGCAACCGGCCGTATCTGACCGACGCGCTGAAGGGCCGTATGAACTTCGGTGGTTTCGTGGTGGGCGACTGGAACGGCCACGGCCAGGTCAAGGACTGCACGACCACCGATTGCCCGGCCACCATCAACGCCGGGCTCGACATGGCGATG
>ENA-UOXB01001232-UOXB01001232.1-bioreactor-metagenome-genome-assembly--contig:-NODE-1232-length-12472-cov-25.374970_pt1 | contig 12472 bp, 13 predicted proteins | sample MGYA00238158_ERZ761615 | MGnify/ENA primary metagenome ERZ761615 (study PRJEB28904, sample SAMN06267902) | bioreactor metagenome | isolation source: Joint BioEnergy Institute, California, USA... | reverse complement strand
CGGTGCCGGACATGGCCTCGATCATCGAGATCTACCGGGCGCGGCGTTTCGTCGAGTGCCAGGCGCTGGCCCAGGCGTATCCCAAGCACCCGGCGGTCAAGCGCATGCGCGAGGCGGTGAAGGCGGCGCAGCGCAGCGCCGAGGTGCCGGATTGGGGGGCGGTAGGCACGGCCAACATGGTCTTTCATGCGGCCATCGTCGAGTTGGCGGACAGCCAGCGCCTGAATACCTTCTACGGGCACCTGTCCGCCGAGTTGCGCCTGGTATTCGGGCTGCTCAATGACGCGGAATTCCTGCACGCGCCCTACATCGACATGAATGCGGCGATTCTCGACCACCTGGAAGCAGGGCGCCCGCAGGACGCGGCCAAGGCGCTGGATACCTACCTGGTGCAATCGGAACGCACCATCCTGGCGGCTTACGCGCGGCGCGGCTGCTGAGCGCACTCCACCCGGTAAGCACCCGGCGTGTCGGCGCACAGGCTGTCGGCCGTGTTGGCAGCGCTGGCGCAACTGTCGATATAGGCCGCCAGGTGGTGCAGCTCGATGAACTTGGGCGCCTTGGCGCTGCTGTCCAGGGTGGTGATCGGCAGGTTCAGGCGGCCAGTGGCGATGGCGCGGATGAAGTTGTCGGCGCTCAGGTGACGGAAATACACCGTACGCACCCGGTCGATGGGCACCAGCACGTCGCCGTGGGTGCGGAATAGAAGCTCCAGCGTCTGGAGCGGCAGGTGCGGCTCAGGCTGAGTGTTCATGATTGGGCTCGGTATGGGGTCAGGTCTCGCCGTCGGGGTTCATTGGGCGCGCCACTATTCTTCGGTGAAACGCGAGGATTTGAGGATGCCGCCCACCAGGTGAATCTTGGTGACGTTGTCCTGGTGGATATGGATGGGCGGGTGGTTCTGGTTGACGCTGTCGAAGCGGTACATGCCGTCGCGCAGGTAGATGTACTCCTTGATCATCGCCTGGCCGTCCAGGGTGCGAACCATCACCTCATCTCCCGCGTGGAAGGCCTTGTTGGGCTCGATCAGCACGTATTCACCGTTCTTGATTCGCGGGTGCATGCTGTCGCCGTTCACCCGCAGGCCGTAGGCATTGGGGTCGTCGCTGTGAATGCGCAGGTAGCCGTCACCATGGCCGACCGGAAAGTCGATCTCCTCGAAGTAGCCCTGAGTGCCCAGTTGCGCGTGCCCCACCACCGGCACCGCGCCGCCACGGGCGTGGCCGACTGCCAGGGTGTCGGCCGGCGGCACCTCCGGCAGGTCGTCGGTGCCGGCCAGCTCGGCGAGGCTGACGCCCAGCGCCGGCGCGAGCACCAGCAGTTCGGACAGACCCGGTTCGCGCAGGTCGCTTTCGTAATTGCCGATGCGTGATTGGGATGACCAGCCGCAGGCTTCGGCCAGCTGCTGCTGGCTGAGGCCCTTGCTCTTGCGCAGGTGTTTGATGCGTTGCCCCAGGGTTTCCATCAGGTCTCTCCGATAATCACGTTGTGAAATATTTATAGCGCAGTTCTCGGCTTGAATAAAACACGATTCGTGATTATTTTTGATTTGACGATAACCGGTCAGGTGCCTGGGCGTGACTCAGCAGGATCTTCACCTACCGGGACGAATTCACATCGAGGCCATCAGCGATGGCAGGAGGCAGGCAATGATTCCCTACATAGACGAGGCGCTGCAGCGTTGGGCCGAAGCGCAGGCAGGTGCAGCGGACTGCACATCGAACATGGGCAACAGCGTGATCGCTTCGCTGATGGCATCACAAGGTGTGCTTAATCGCGCTGCCCGTGGCAGCCGTGTGCTGGTCGACAAGGCCACGGAAATCGACTGGATCGTCAGCAAGCACCTTTCCCCCGAACAGCGGCAGGTGGTCATCGAGCAGTATTGCAGCACCCAGCCCCAGGGTGAGAAATGGACGGCCTGCGGCTGTAGCCGGGCGCAGTTCTATCGCCGCCTGGGCCAGGCCCACAGGGCCATCGAGTCGCAACTCCTGAAGCGCGCCGCCTGAGCGCGCTTTTCATTTCTGCCGGCCGCGGTTCTCGCGGTTCGGCACCTTTCCTTTCCTGAAGAACAACGCCCTGGTGCCCGGCACGGGGCGCCTTTGCGGGCGCCCGTTTCCTGCGGCAGGCAGTCTGAACGGCTTGCGTATCCGTTTTTTTCCGGCGCGTCGGCGCTGATTCGCGCAGTGCCCTTGAGAGCCTGAGAATCGGCGGTTATACATTGATCACCGTCACAGAGGTGGGCGAGCAGTCAGCCAGCTTCATGACTTCATCAACAGCTACAGGCGCGTCGAGCCGCGCTGCAACACACCGACCTTCCTCAAACAATGCCCCGCCCGTGCGGGGCATTGTCGTTTCAGGGGGCGGCATAACCTCAATGTCGTCGGGGCCGTCGGCCTCGGGGAGTACGATAACAATGACTGAATACAGCAGCGCCGTGCTGTTCGGCGTGCTAGGTGAGCACCTTGCAGCCCTGATTGCCCCTATCAATGGCGAGGCTGCCGTCGGCGCCTTGTGTGGGGCGCTGGTGTACTTCACCACTACGCAAAATCTGCCCATGTGGAACCGGGTGACGTTCTTTTTGACGTCGGCCGTGATGGGCTACCTGTGTGCTCCGGCGATCACGGACTTCCAACTGCATGGCATCCACCCCTTCGCCTATCCGGGCCCTGCCGGTTTCGCCGGCGCCGGTCTGGTGGTGACGCTGATGCTGGCGGCGATTCGCCGGCGTACCGGAGCCCTGCGCGACAAACCACCTGGCGACCGAGACGCCTGACTCGACCGCCGGGCTGCAACTGGCAACAACCGCTACCTGAATCCGTACGACGGCACAGCCGTGCCGCCGTACTCACCCTGGCCCGCCACCGTGCGGGCTTTTTCATGTCTGGAGGAAACACCATGGCTATCAAGACCTTTGACCAAATGGCCGCTGCCGGCGAATTCCCGCTGATCGGCTTCAACGCCGCAGGCCTGGGCAACAACCCCTACGTCGACGCCATCGCCACGGCGCGGCTGGACACCCACTACTTCACCGTCGCCCCGCGCGGCCACCAGCCGGACTACATCAAGTCCTACGCCGGTAGCCTGGGCGGCAAACCCTTCGCCGTGCGTCTGCCGTTCGCGGGCGAGCGCATCGCCATTCTCGATGGCGCTGGCGGCTTCACCTTGCGGCAGAGCTACGTGGAGGAAATCCGCCGGGCCATCCGCCATATCCACAGCTGGGGCGGCTTCTCGCTGCTCGACATGCACAACTATTGCCGCTGGTACGTACGCGCCAACGGGCCGGTGAGCGGCCGCGTGGTGCAGGCCTGGAACGGCGGCTACGCGCTGTGGACGGCCATCGGTGCGCCCGATTGCCCGGTCAACTACACCTTGCTGGCGCGAATCTGGGCGGCCATCGCCCGGGAGCTGCGCGACGAGCCCGGGCTGTTCGGCTACGGCCTGATGAACGAGCCGCACAACATGGGCAGCGTGCCCGATGGCGGCGTCAACGTGGAAACCCTGTGGAGCAACAACGTGCAGCGGCTGATCACCGCGGTGCGTGAGGTCGACCCGCGGCACTACATCACCGTGGCCGGCAATGCGTTCGCCTCGGCCCTGTACTGGCCGCGCAGCTCCGACATGCTCAAGGATCTCCAGGATCCTGGAGGCCGGCTGCTCTACGAGGCGCATCAGTACCCGGACAAGGACGGCCAGGGTGGTGGCAAGTGGAACCAGGCCATCGAATCGATCGCCTACCGCGAGCGGGTGGCCGACTGGTACCCCTTTATCGACTGGCTCAAGGCCAACGGCAAGCGCGGTATCGCCGGTGAGTTCGGCGGGCCGGACCACATACCGGGCATGCGTACCTACTTCACCGAGCTGCACAAGTACTTCGATGCCAACCATATCCTGCGTTTCCAGTGGCTGGCCGGCCCCGGTGATGACGACAACAACCCCAACGGCATGGACCGCAACGACGGCACGCTGAAAGCCAACACACGCTCGCTGATGGCACGCATCGGCAACACCACCACGGCCTACGGGCCCCGCTGAGCCACGCCAATGACCCGCTTCGGCGGGTCATTGCCTTTACGACACCGGAGAATTCCCATGGCCCGACTTACTGCCACCCAGGCGGGTGGCCACAACGTACTCGCCTTTCTCGACATGCTCGCCTGGAGCGAAGGCACCTCGACCGTCGCCAACAGCGACGACGGCTATAACGTGTTGGTGGGCGGCAGCCTGTTCGACGACTACAGCGCCCACCCGCGCCAACGGGTCGAGCTGCCGCGCTACGACATTCAATCGACGGCGGCTGGCCGTTACCAGTTCCTGGCCCGCACCTGGGATGCCATCGTCGAACTCTACGACTTTCGCGGCCGCTTCACCCCAGAGGCGCAAGACCTGGCCGCCGTGAAGCTGCTCGAAGAATGCGGCGCACTCGCGCCCATTCAGGCCGGCCAGGTGGCTGAGGCGATCACCGCGGCCGCGCCCATCTGGGCCAGCCTGCCGGGGGCCGGCTACGGCCAGCACGAGCACGATCTTGGCGCGCTGCTGCGTATCTACCGCCAGGAATTGGCCAGCCAGCCGCGTGATCAGGATGACCTGCTGGCCATGTTCATCGCCTCTGGCGGGGAGGTGGCGACATGAGCCTGTTAGCGCTGATTCCCACCCGCTATCGCTGGCTGCTCGGCGGCGGCCTGATCCTGACGCTGCTGCTCGGCGCCGCCAGCCTCGGTTGGGTGGTGCAGGGCTGGCGCCTGGGTGAACAGCTGGCCGAGCGCGACAAAACCCATGCCCAGGCCCTCGGCCGCATCCAGAGCGCCGCCGCGCTTGAAACACAACGTGGCCATGACAAACGCCTGCTGCTTGAGCAGCAGTTGCAGGCCTCCTCCCAGACCCAACACAGGAAACTTACCGATGCCGAAGATAAGGCTGCGCGCCTGCGTGATCGTCTTGCCACTGCTGAGCTACGGCTGTCAGTCCTCACCGCCGCTCCCGGAGCTACCGACTCCACTCACCGCGCCCCAGTGCCCGGCACCCCCGCTCCCGGACGCCTGGTGGATGGCGCCCGACGCGCCGACATTGACCGAGCAGCTGCTCAACGAATTGTCGCCATCAGCCAACGCGGCGACCGCGCCATCATCGCCCTAGGTATGTGCCAGGACTACGTGCGAGCCCTCGGTGAACCGCGTTAGCGCTGCGCTCGGCTAGCGTTGACAGCCACAACTCGCTACCGGAGAGTGCCCGCTCTGCGCCTCACTCAGCTTGCCAGCGCATGACCTGCTCGGGGTGGCCGCTGTGCGGATCGTTCTGCTCGGCCAGCACGGCAAAGCCGCAGGCCTGGTAGAAGGCGCAGGCCCGGGTGTTGGCGCTGTACACGCTGAGCTCCAGCAGGTCGCGGCGGCGCTTGGCTTCGTCGAGCAGGCGTTTGCCGAGCCCGCGCCCCTGGGCGCCTGGGGCGACGAACAGGGCGGCCAGGCGGTGTTCGTGCAGAGACGCGAAGCCCAGGATCTGGCCGTCTTCTTCGAGCACCAGTGTCTCGGCCTGGGGCAGGTAGACCTCGCGCATGGCGCCCAGTTGATCGCGCCAGAACGATTCGGCGATAAAGGCATGGGCCTGGAGCGACGCGGTGAGCCAGATGTCGAGCACGGCGTTGGCGTCGTTGGCATGGTAAGGGCGAATCATGATGAATTCCTTTCGTGGAGGATGTTGATCCATGGCGGTACGGTTACATGTATTCGGGGCGTCCGGTGCCGGGACGACCACCCTGGCGGCAGCACTGGCCCAGCGCTGCGGCTGGTTGCACCTGGACACCGACAACTTCTACTGGCTGCCCAGCGAGCCACCTTATCGTTTCAAGCGCGAACCGCAACAGCGTGTGGAGCAGATCCGCGCCTGCGCGGCGCAGTCGAGCGACTGGATACTCAGCGGTTCGCTGTGCAGCTGGGGCGAGGCGCTGGTGCCGCTGTTCAGCCACGCCGTGTTCCTGCAACTGGACGACACCGAGCGCATGCAACGGCTGCGTGCCCGCGAGCAGCAGCGCTACGGCGAGCGGGTGCGGCCGGGCGGGGACATGCACGCCCAGCACCAGGCCTTTCTGGAGTGGGCCGCCGGCTATCAGCACGGCGATCTGCAGACCCGCAGCCTGCGCATGCACGAAGCGTGGATCGCGCAGCAACTGCGCTGCCCGCTGCTGCGCCTGGACAGCACCCGCGAGGCCCCCGAGCGCCTGGCCGAGCAGGTGCTCGCCTGGCTGGCCGAGCAGCAGGGAGCCGGCCGATAACCCTGGGTGCTGTGACGGCCATGAAGCGCCGATCTGTTGCCGGTGCGCAGCGCTGTGCCAGTTGCACGCCAAGGCCCTGCTGGGCTACTGTGCCTGGAGATAAACGCGAGACCTCCTTCGTGAACGCAAGCAGCACCCTCCTGATGCGCCTCATCAAAGCCCACGCCCGCTGGCGTTGGCGCGCCTGATCTTTTCCATCCGGCCCCGCCGGACGATTCTCTCTGCCTTGCTCGACCCCCGAATAGACATTCTCCCGGCATGAAAAACTGCGGGTGCGAATAGGGGTATCGAAACCAGGGTGATTGGCTGAAGAGCAGTAAATCAAAGGGTTAAATCTAAAATGCTGCTGATGATCGACAACTACGACTCCTTTACCTACAACGTGGTGCAGTACCTGGGCGAACTGGGTGCCGACGTCCACGTCATTCGCAATGACGAGCTGAGCATCGCCGAGATCGAGGCGCTCAAGCCCGAGCGCATCGTCGTCTCGCCCGGCCCCTGCACGCCGACCGAAGCGGGCGTGTCCATCGAGGCCATCCTGCATTTCGCCGGCAAGCTGCCGATCCTCGGCGTCTGCCTCGGCCACCAGAGCATCGGCCAGGCCTACGGCGGCGACGTGGTACGCGCCCGCCAGGTGATGCACGGCAAGACCAGCCCGGTGTTCCATGAGAACAAGGGCGTGTTCGCCGGCCTGGCGATGCCGGTGACCGTGACCCGCTACCACTCGCTGGTGGTCAAGCGCGAGACCCTGCCGGACTGCCTCGAGGTCACCGCCTGGACGCAGCACGAGGACGGCGCCGTCGACGAGATCATGGGCCTGCGCCACAAGACCCTGAACGTCGAGGGCGTGCAGTTCCACCCCGAGTCGATCCTTACCGAGCAGGGCCACGAACTGTTCGCCAACTTCCTCAAGCAGACCGGAGGCGTGCGCCCATGAACATCAAGGAAGCCCTCAACCGCATCGTCGCCCAGCTGGACCTGAGCACCGAGGAAATGCGCGACGTGATGCGCGAAATCATGACCGGCCAGTGCACCGACGCACAGATCGGCGCGTTCCTGATGGGCATGCGCATGAAGAGCGAGACCATCGACGAGATCGTCGGTGCCGCCAGCGTGATGCGCGAGCTGGCTGCGCCGGTAGAGATCGCCGCCGAGCGCCTGGTCGACACCTGCGGCACCGGTGGCGACGGCATGAACATCTTCAACGTCTCCACCGCCGCGGCCTTCGTCGTCGCTGCGGCCGGCGGCAAGGTGGCCAAGCACGGTAATCGCGCGGTGTCGGGCAAGAGCGGCAGCGCCGATCTGCTCGAGGCTGCCGGTGTGTACCTGGGCCTCACCCCGGTGCAGGTGGCGCGCTGCGTCGAGACCGTCGGCGTCGGCTTCATGTTCGCGCCGTCCCATCATGGCGCGATGAAGCATGCCATCGGCCCGCGCCGCGAGCTGGGCTTGCGCACGCTGTTCAACATGCTCGGCCCGATGACCAACCCGGCCGGCGCCAAGCACCAGGTGGTGGGCGTGTTCAGCCAGGCGCTGTGCCGGCCGATGGCCGAAGTGCTGCAGCGCCTGGGCAGCGAGCACGTGCTGGTGGTGCATGCCCAGGATGGTCTCGACGAGATCAGCCTGGCGGCGCCGACCTTCGTCGCCGAACTGAAGAACGGCGTGGTCAGCGAGTACCGCATCCAGCCCGAAGATTTCGATATCAAGAGCCAGAGCCTGATCGGCCTGACCGTCGACGGTGCAGCGCAATCGCTGGAGCTGATCCGCGATGCGTTGGGCCGCCGCAAGACCGATGCCGGCCAGAAAGCCGCCGACATCATCGTGCTCAATGCCGGTGCGGCGCTCTATGCCGCTGACCATGCCGACGACCTGCAGGGCGGCATGAGCCTGGCCCACGACGCCCTGCACACCGGCCTGGCCCGGGAAAAGATGGAAGAGCTGGTGTCCTTTACCGCGGTATTCAAACAGGAGAATGAAGGGTGAGCATTCCCACCGTTCTGGAAAAGATCCTCGCCCGCAAGGCCGAAGAAGTCGCCGCCCGCCGTGCCGTGGTCAGCCTCGCCGAAGTCGAGCGCGACGCGCGCGCTGCCGACGCCCCGCGTGGTTTTGCCAAGGCGCTGATCGAGCAGGCCAGGAGCAAGCAGCCAGCGCTGATCGCCGAGATCAAGAAGGCCTCGCCGAGCAAAGGCGTGATTCGTGAGAACTTCGTGCCGGCGGACATTGCCCGCAGCTACGAGGAGGGCGGGGCGACCTGCCTGTCGGTCCTTACCGATATCGATTTCTTCGAGGGCGCCGACCGCTACTTGCAGGAAGCGCGCAGCGCGTGTTCGCTGCCGGTGATCCGCAAGGATTTCATGATCGACCCTTACCAGATCGTCGAGTCGCGGGCCCTGGGCGCCGACTGCGTGCTGCTGATCGTCTCGGCGCTGAGCGATGCGCAGATGGCCGAGCTGGCGGCTACCGCCAAGGCATTCAATCTCGACGTGCTGGCCGAAGTGCATGACGGCGACGAGCTGGAGCGCGCATTGAAGGTGCTGGATACGCCGCTGATTGGCGTCAACAACCGCAACCTGCATACCTTCGAGGTGAATCTGGAAACCACGCTGGACCTGCTGCCGCGCATTCCCCGCGACCGCCTGGTGGTGACCGAGAGCGGCATCCTCAATCGTGCCGACGTCGAGCTGATGGAAATCAGCGAGGTATACGCCTTCCTCGTTGGCGAAGCCTTCATGCGTGCCGAAAATCCCGGTGCTGAGCTTGGCCGGTTGTTCTTTCCCGAGCGCAAGCGGTTCATCGGCAGCCCCGACGTGGACTGACTACTAAAAAAACGGCGCCTTCGAGGCGCCGTTTTTCATTCTGCGTGCAGTCTCATGGCCCGATGAACAACGGCCATCCACGATCCCTGTGGGAGCGCGCCATGCGCGCGAAATTCAGCGTGATGGTTACAGCGACAGGCGCATCGACAGATCCACCGCCTTGACGTCCTTGGTCAGGCTGCCGATGGAAATGTAGTCCACGCCGGTCTCGGCAATGCCGCGCAGGGTGGTTTCGTTCACGCCGCCCGATGCTTCGAGCTTGGCACGGCCGGCGTTGATGGTCACCGCACGGCGCATGTCATCCAGCGACAGCTCGTCGAGCATGACGATATCGGCGCCAGCCGTCAGCGCTTGTTCCAGTTCGTCGAGGTTTTCGACTTCCACTTCGACCGGTTTGCCTGGCGCGATAGTGCGCGCAGTGGCTACCGCCGCCGCGATCCCGCCGCAGGCCGCGATATGGTTCTCCTTGATAAGGAAGGCGTCGAACAGGCCGATGCGGTGATTGTGGCAGCCGCCCTGGGTGACCGCATACTTCTGCGCCAGGCGCAGGCCGGGCAGGGTCTTGCGGGTGTCGAGCAGCTTCACCGCGGTGCCCTGCACCAGCGCGGCATAGTGCTGGCAGCGCGTGGCGACGGCCGACAGGGTCTGCAGGAAATTCAGCGCCGTGCGCTCACCGCTGAGCAGCGCGCGCGCCGGGCCTTCGAGCTGGAACAGTACCTGGTTGGGTTCAGCCCGCTGACCGTCCTGCACCTGCCAGTGCACGGCGACCCGGGCATCGAGCTGGCGAAACACCTCATCGACCCAGGCTGTGCCGCAGATCACCGCACTGTCTCGGGTGATCACGCTAGCATTGGCCAGGCGCGACTCGGGAATCAGCTGGGCGGTGATGTCGCCGCTGCCGATGTCTTCGCGCAGGCTGCGACGGACATTGGCCTCGATTTCGGCACGAAGCTCGGTGAGCAATAGATTCGGCATGGCGCCTCCGATTGGCTGAGGCGGCGAGTATAAGGGCTGCGACAGGCACTGCTACGTTCATCGGGTAAAAATGAACCCTGACTGTAACGATAGGTCACATGCCCAGTTCGCCGGCAGCCCGTCGGATGGGCTGTGATGCATGTCATATCTGCAGGAAATTGCTTTGGCATCTCCTGTAGCAATCCGATATGTTTTAATGCAGAACTATTGGCGTCATACCCTTGACGTCTGCGGTACTCGCATTCCTGTTTCAGTTTGCTTCACCAGCGCTCTGCGCAGGAGATCCTGATGAAGACCGATGCCAACGTGGTGCATCTTAACAAGATGGTTCCCGACACGGCCCACCCCGCGGCCGCGAGGTTGCCTGCATCGCTCATTCAGGTTCGTGATCGCGCCGCTACCCAGCTCAAGCAGGCGCTGCAGGCGTTGTTCGACAATGCTGACGACACCCTGTTCGATATGGCGGACCGCGCCACCAGCAATGCCGAGCAGAATTCCTTTTTCGAAGCCATGCGTGACCTGCGCCTCAAGCGCAAGGGTATCGAGCGTGGCTTCCTGCAGCGTGTCTTCGAGTCGTTCGCCAGCCTGAATCACTATGTGGTCGGCAAGGCGCCTACCCTCGACGCGGTGTCCTTCGACAGTCTGTCGCTGGTGCAGAACGACGAGCTGGAAGAAACCGTCGCGCTGGACTCGATGATCGCCAAGGTACTGAGCCGCGATCACGTCGCGCTCACCCACCTGACCACGCGTCTGAATGCCATCGTCAGCAAGAAACTCGACGACAAGTCCAACCCCCTCGGCCCGGTATCGCTCAGTGAGCTGTTCCTCGAGTCATGCAGCGGCCTGGGTGTGGAAATCAAGGTCAAGCTGATCATCCTCAAGCTGTTCGAGAAGTACGTGCTCAGCGGCCTCGACCAGCTGTATAGCGATGCCAACGGCGTGCTGATCGAGGCCGGCGTGCTGCCTGAGTTGAAGGCCGTGCCAGCCCGGCGTGCCGCCGCCCATGGGCGCCCTGAGCGCAGTGATTCGGTCGAGGGTTTCGAGCGCACCGCAGGATTTGCCGACGACGAAGTGCGCGAGGTGTTTGGCGCCCTTCAGGAGCTGTTGTCGCAAACCCGCGAGGGCGCAGCGCCACGGCGCCAGGCGCCGTCCAATGCGATGCCGATTTCCACCAACGACCTGATGCGGCTGCTTTCGCACCTGCAGCAGCGTGCGCCGATCCAGGCGCCGATGGATGTCGACCTGCGTGCCCAGCTCGAACACCTGCTCACCCGCGCCAGCGCCAAGAGTGGCCGCGTGCGGGTGGTGGGCGAGGTCGACGAGGACGTCATCAACCTGGTGTCGATGCTGTTCGAGTTCATCCTCGACGACCGCAGCCTGCCGGATTCCCTGAAGGCGCTGATCGCCCGCCTGCAGATTCCCATGCTCAAGGTCGCGGTGCTCGACAAGACCTTCTTCAGCCGTGGTAGCCACCCGGCGCGTCGCCTGCTCAACGAGATCGCTACCGCCGCCCTCGGTTGGGGCGAGCACGACAGTAACCAGCGTGACAGCCTGTATCAGAAGATCGAGCAGGTCGTAGGGCGGCTGCTCAACGATTTCACCGACGATCCGGCGATCTTCTCCGAGCTGCTGGCCGACTTCCTGGCCTTCACCGGTGATGAGCGCCGCCGCAGCGAGCTGCTCGAGCAGCGTACCCGCGATGCCGAGGAGGGCAGCGCACGGGCCGAGATGGCCCGTCGCGAAGTGGAGCAGGCGCTCAATGAGCGGTTGCTCGGCAGGACCCTGCCCGAAGTGGTGGTGCGTCTGCTGCGCGAGGCCTGGAGCAAGGTCATGATGCTGACCTGCCTCAAGCACGGTTCCGATTCGCCGCAATGGCAGAGTGCGCTCGCCACCATGGACGAGCTGATCTGGAGCGTGGAGCCCCACGACAACCCGGAAGCGCGTCTGCGCCTGCTCGAACTGGTTCCTGGCCTGCTCAAGGCGCTGCGCGAAGGCATGGCCAGCGCGGCGTTCGATCCATTCTCCACCAGTGAGTTCTTCAGTCAGCTCGAAGCGCTGCATGTGCAGGCCTTTCAGCGCTTCAAGCGTGCCATCCCCGATGTCGAGCGTGGCGCGCCGAGCGAGTCCGATGAGGTGCAGCGCTCGGCGCTTTCCGCGCTCGGGCTCGAGCTGCCGCTGCTCGACCTGCAGCCGGAGGAGGAGAGCAGCATCTCGGCGATGGTCGAGATCGTCGAAGAGATCGTCCTCGAGGCCCCTGGGCAGCCACGCAGCGAGCCGCAGGATGAGCCCGTGCTTGCCGACGACGATGAGTCGCTGCTGTACGTCGACTCCTTGCGCGTCGGCAGCTGGGTCGAGTTCCAGGAGGACGACGAGCACAAGCTGCGCTGCAAGCTGGCGGCGATCATCAAGCCGACCGGCA
>ENA-UOXB01001230-UOXB01001230.1-bioreactor-metagenome-genome-assembly--contig:-NODE-1230-length-12489-cov-6.016648_pt1 | contig 12489 bp, 9 predicted proteins | sample MGYA00238158_ERZ761615 | MGnify/ENA primary metagenome ERZ761615 (study PRJEB28904, sample SAMN06267902) | bioreactor metagenome | isolation source: Joint BioEnergy Institute, California, USA | place... | reverse complement strand
GCCACCACCCACTTGCCGATGGCAGCATTCCAGATGATGCGGTAGATGCAGTTCATGGGTTGTCTCCGTTGGCGCGAGCGCCGATTCAAGGGGGTGTGATTGCGACAAGCAGGTGCTGAGTGAATGCTAGGCAGCCGCCACCCACCGGCGTATCGGACCGGTCTGGAACCGGCCTCCGGGCGCCGCGCGAAAGGTAGGGAAATAAAGCTGCTGGGCGGATCGGACGGCGTATTTCAGCCCGGTCCTACCCGGCGCGGCGGAGCGCGCCGGGGGGTGCTCAATCGCCCAGCACCACACCGACGCCCATGCGGAAGATCGGCGTGTCACCACGGGCCATCGAGGCGCCGCCGTTGACATTGACGCGACCGTTTTCACTCCAGCGCGAGACACCCACGCCCATCGCGGTCTCGCTGCGGTAGTTGGCGATGTTGGCGTTGAGGGTCGTCTTGCCCGGCAGGTACGGCGTCATCGGCGCCAGTGCAGCGGAGGCGGCGATGCCGCGGTTGGCCTGGCGGTTGACCCGGTTCAGGCGCTGCTCCATACCGCTCCACGCATCCTGCACGCGTTCGTCGGTGTAGCCCTTGGCGTCACTGACACTCTGCTGCAACTGACCCACATTGGCCGCGTCCGTGGCCTGCACACCGGCGGCCACGTGCGCGATCTGGCGCTCGCCGCCTTCGCGGCCCACCGCGACGGTGTTTTCGCGATCAGCCACCGAGCCCGCTCCGAGCGCCACGCTGTTGTCAGCGGTGGCCTGCGCACCGGCGCCTGCGGCGACGGCACCCTTCCCGGTTGCCTGGGCCGGCTGCTCGCCCACGGCCTCCCCGGGCTGCGGCGTGGCGTCGTAATACGGCGGCTTCCCGCCCGTCCCGCCTTCGTCCCCCGGCGCGCCCGCACCGGCTTCCAGGCCCGTCACGCGCTGGTCAAGGTCGCCGATGCGACCCTGCAGTTCGTCACGCAGGGTGGCGATCTGGCCGCCGTTGACCGCTTCACGGCTGCCGCTGGCAATGCGGCCGTCGGCCACATTGCCGAGCACGGTGCCCTGGGCCCCGCCGAAGGTCACCGCGCTGCGGTTGCTGCCGGCGTCGTAGGTCACTGCATCGAGCATGCTGCCGTCATCGGCGACGAGCCCGGCGGCCTTGAGCTGGCGAAGGTTCACCGCATCGGTGTCCTCGGTGCCATCGGCCACATGGGTGAGCTGGCGCTCGCTGCCTGCCGCACCGATGGCCACGCTGTTGGCGCGGTCGGCGATGGAGCCGGCACCCAGCGCCACGCTGTTGTCCGCCACGGCATGGGCACCCTGCCCCAGGGCCACGCTGGCCTGGCCACCGTCCTTGGCGCCGGCACCCACCGCGACGGCCTGCATGCCGCTCGCCTGTGCATCGTCGCTGCCGTCATTGGCGCCCTGCACGCTGAGGTAGCGGTTGCCACCGGCACGTACCGCCTCGACCGCCGTCGCCAGCTGACCCACGTTGACCGCATCGGTGCCGTCACTGCCGTCGGCCACACCCTTGAGCTGGCGCACGCCATCGGTGCCACGGAAATCCACGGCCGTGCCGCCGGTGCCTGCCGCCACTGTGACCGTCGCGTCCGGGGCGGACTGGCGGACCAGTCCGGCGCTGCCCTCGCCCAGCTGCAACAGGTCCTCGCGGAGGCTGACCAGGCTGCCCTCGTGACGGGTCACGGTGGCATCGAGCGAGGTCAGTGAGCCGTCGAGTTGGCCCAGCGCATCGCCCACGTTGTCGAACGTGCCGCCCTGCACGGTGTAGTGCGGGCCGGTCACCGCGCCGGTGCTGGCGTCATGCGCGGCGCCGCCGCCGAGACCGGCAAGCACCGGCTCGAGCTGCTGCACGTTGACCACGTCGGTGGCCTCGGTGCCATTGGCCACGTTGATGACCTGACGCGTGCCGTTGCCACCCATGCCCCAGCCCACCGAGACCACGTTGTCGCGGTCGGCGACGGACTCGGCGCCCAGTGCGACGGAGTTGATGCCGCTGGCGTTGGCATTGCTGCCGAGCGCGATGGCGTTCTCGCCGGTGCTGGCTCGTGCACCCCAGCCGATCGCCACGCCCTGCGTTGCCGTTGCCCGCGCACTGCTGCCGACCGCGATGGCGCGATCGCCCGAAGCACTGGCCTCGTCATTGACGCCAGAGCCATTGGCCTTGAAATAACGACCGCCGGCATCGAGCGCATCGCGGATGTCGCCCAGATCCTGCGCGTTGCCGTTCACGCGGCCATCCAGATCCGAAAGCGCCGAGCCCGCATCGTGGTAGGTGTTGCCGCCGATGGCGTACGACGGCGCACTGATCGTGCCGTCCGCCGCGACATTGGCGCCGCCGCCGAGCGCACTGGCGACCGACTGGGCGGTGTCCTTGAGCTGTGCCAGGTTGACGGCCTCGTCATCGGCGGCGGCGGCCGCGACGCCGGCCAGGCGCCGCGTGCCAGCCGTGCCGGTGAAGTCCACGGCCTGGCCGTCGGTGGCGGCGCCCACGGTGAGGTCGGCACCTGCCGATGCCTGCTGCACCAGGCCGATGCGGCCAGCATCGATATCCGTGGTGAGCTGGCTGAGCGTGGTGCTGGTCTGGGTCAGGCCGTTGTCGATGGAGGTCAGCGCACCTTCGACCGTGGTCTGGGTGCTGCCATCGTTCATGCGGTAGGTGGGCGCGGTGATGCTGCCATCGGCCTTCACCGTGGCCCCGCCGCCCAGCTGCTGCACGCTGGCACGCAGCTGCTGCACGATGGCCGCGTCGTTGGCCTGGGTGCCTGCGGCCACGTTGACCACTTGGCGGCGCTGGGTCGAATTGCCGACCGAGACCGTATCGGTCCGATACGCGGTCGCACCGCGGCCGAGCGCCACGGCGCCAGCGGCGTTGGCGATGGTGGAACCGCCCAGAGCCACGGCGCCGTCGGCGGAAGCCGCGGTCGTGGCCGAATCACCGATGGCGACGGTGGACTCGGCATTGCTGCGTGTGCCGCGGCCCAGCGCCACTGCGCCGTCACCGGCTGCCGACGCGTTGAAGCCCACCGCTGCGGAGTTCCACCCGAGGGCACTGCTGTTGGCACCCAGTGCGACGGAGCTGGCCGCGCCCTTGTCATTCTGGCTGTTGGCCTGCGCCCCGTAGCCGATGGCCACCGCGTTGTTGCCGCGGGTGACGGCATCGGTGCCGATAGCGACCGCGTTGTTCATGTTGCCACTCATGTCAGCAAGCGCCTGCGCGTTGCCGCCGATGGCGATCGACCCGAGGCCGTCGGCGCTGGCGGCGGCCCCACTTGCGTTGACCTTCACATACTGGTCGTCCACGACGGCCTGCGTGCCGATGGTGCGGCTCTGCGGCCGCGCCTGATCCGAGTCGGCGTCCACCTGTGGCACGCAATCGCCCTGGGCATCGGTCACGCCCTGCACGCCGTCGGTGCGCTCGCAGGTGGCCGGCAGTGCGGCGTCACTGGCGAAGGCCGGCACGCTCAGCACCAGCAGGCCAAGGGCCGCCAGGCGGCGCAGGGCACGGGCGCCGGCAGGCTTCTTGCGGCGACCGGCAGCCAGTTCAGAGGCCACCACCCACTTGCCGATGGCTGCGTTCCAGACAATGCGGTAGATGCAGTTCATGATTTTCTCCGTGGGCGCCGGGCCCGATTGGTCGACAAGGTCGAGGGATGGCCGAGGCCGTTTCCACGGAGAGAATGCTAGGTGGGCAGATGCGTCAGTCGTATCGGACGAGGCCTATTTGAGGGGCGGCATGCCGCGTAAGGCGCAGCGTGGCGTCAACAGCGCAGCGTGCTGCTGCAGAAGCGTTCGAAGGCGCTGGGCCGAGGACGTCAGGCCGCTCTGCCCGCCGACTCCGATTCCGGCTGCAGCAGCTGCGCCAGTGGCGAGGGCCGGCCAAGCAGATACCCCTGCAGTTCATCGCAGCCGTGTTCCCGCAGCCATGCCCGCTGCTCTTCCTCCTCAACCCCTTCGGCCACCACTTCCAGGCCGAGTTCATGCGCCAGGCGGATCAGCGCGGCGCAGATCCGCGCCTGCCGCCCGCTCGAGAAGATCTGTGCGATGAAGGTGCGGTCCAGCTTGATGGCATCGGCCGGTAACCGCTCCAGGCAGACCAGGGAATTGAATCCGGTCCCGAAATCATCGATGGCGACCTGCACGCCCATGCCGCGCAGCCGGGCGAAGGTCGCACGCCAGCTGCCATCGTCGTCAAAGAAAGTGGACTCGGTGATCTCGATGCCGATGGATGACGTCGCCACGCCGTGTGCTGCGCAGAGGGCAGCCAGGTCCTCGGGCAGATCACGCATCACCGAGGCCACCGCAGGTACGTTGACGGTCACCCTGGCCTCGCTGCCGCGCGCGCGCAGCGCCACGATCGCCTCGCAGGCGCGCCCGATCACCAGCCGCAGCAGGGCGCCACTCAGGCCGGCGCTCTCCACGATGGGAATGAACTCCGCCGGCGACACCGGCTCCCCGTCGAGCTGCCAGCGCGACAGCGCTTCGTACTTGCACGCTGGCGCGGCGCCGGGCTCGGCCGCTGCGCGCACGATCGGCTGGAAATGCACCTCCAGCTCACCTTCGCGGATGGCGCGCCGCAGTTCCACGGCCATCCGGCGGCGGCGCCGCGAGTGCTCGCCCAGTGCTGCCGCGTAATGCGTCGGCTGCGCCGGATCGTGCTCGCTGCCGCGCGAGCGGGCGGCGAGCGCGGCACAGGCGAGCACCTGCTCGGCCTCGGTGCCATCCTGCGGATAGCGGGCGATGCCGGTATGCAGGGAAAGCTGCCACTGCGCGCCCTCGGCCATCACCGGGTATTCCAGCATATGCGCCGCTTCGGCCACGAACTCGGACAGCACCGGCAGCTCGGTGTGTGCCAGCACGAGGGCGTTGGGCGGCTTGAAGCCCCACAGTGCGGCCGGCAGCAGCGGCCGCAGCAGGCTCACGACCGCCTGCGCGACCTCTCTGGAAAGGGTGTGGCCATACAGGTCGGCAAGTTCGGTCAGCCCGTGCAGCCGCAGAAACGCGAGCGCGTACCCGGGGGCCAGTGCGCCGGCGTCGAGGGTTTCAGCCAGCGCCTGCGCGTTGAGCAGGCCGGTGCCGGCGTCATGGCGGGCCATGTAGGCCAGGGTCTTGGTCAGCGTGGTGAACGAGGTGACATCCTCCACCAGCGCCAGGCGCAGCCCGCAGCCTGCCGGCAGCAGGTCGACCGTGGTCACGCGCACGTCCAGCTGCGTACCGGCGCTGTCGATGTGCAGCCAGACGCGCGGCTGGTTGGCGGCCTCGCGCTGGGAGCAGCGCGTCTGCCGGGTGACCTTCATGCGGTCCTGCGCCGGCCGGATGTCGAGGATCGTCATCTGCTGGAAGTCCTCCAGCGTATGCCCGTAGCGCGCTACCGCCGCCGGGTTGGCCCAGACAAAGCGCAGCGTGGCGACGTCATACACCCACATCGGCAGTGGACTGGACTGGAGCAGGTGCTGGAAGTTGCGGGGATCGAACAAGATGGAGCACTCCGGCGGACGGTGGGCCGCACCGGGCGCGGCACCGTGGGGCGACCGGCTGCGGGAGGTCCATTCATGGATAACGGCCCCGGGCGACAAAACCGTAGCCGCCGTCACGCCAGGCGGGTGTACCGTTCAGGCAGGCGGCTCAGTCATCGCGTCGCTTGTCCACACTGATTTTCCCCGACGTTTCCAGTATCGCCAGGGCGATGTCCTGGTGGCCATCACAGCCGGACTGGCGCATGGCCACGTCCAGGTCCTCCGGCGCCACGTTGCAGTGCCGAAGCTGCTGCCAGAACACTTTGCCGTCGCGCACCAGCACCACCGGCGCGCCCTCCACCCAGGCGTGGGCGCGCCGGCTGCGGGCGGTGACGAAGCCCACCAGCCAGTTCAGGGTGAGCAGCGTGGCCGCAAGGATCAGCCCGCCCAGCAGGGACGTGTCTTCGCCGATCAGCGAGTTCTGCACAGCCGTGCCGAGCAGCACGATCACCAGCATGTCGAACGGCGCGGACTGGCCCATGGACCGCTTGCCGCTCAGCCGGGTCAGTGAAAGCACCACGACGTACACCACGCTGGCACGCAGCACGAACTCATACCAGGGCATACCGAGGTCGAACAGAGGGGTCATGAGGGTCTCCGGCAGTCACGTGTGCGCAGGGATACAAGATCCCTCGTCCACGTGCCGTGACCTCGCCCGCGCAGGCCTGTGGCTGCCGTGCAGCCGTCACTTCACGGCAACCAAGCGCACCGCGCGGGATCATGCGGGATCCCGGCACGCGCGGGTGTGCATACGCCCCACTCCACCAGGTACATGATGCTTCCCACCCTGTTGCACAACGCCCCACTGATCACCGCCGCCATGACCTGCGTGACCGCGCTGATCTGGATCGTCTACCTCAGCGTGTTCCTGCGCAGCTACCGTCGCCAGCAGCGTCCTTCGATCCTGATCACCTCCGGCGCCGGCAGGGACCTGGACGCGCATTGCTTCGTGACCAACCTGGGGCTGGAGCCGGTGTACCTGCTGGACGTTGTGATCGATCTGATCGAGCCCGATGGCCGCGTAGTGCGCGCCGTGATTCCCGAGCGTACCGAACACCGCGCGCCGGACCCGGCCACTGAAGACGATGACATCCGCCGCGCGACCAATGTGGGCTCGTTGACCAGTGGGGGCGAGCGTGACCTCGGCCGCTTCAGGACCCTGATCGAACGTGCCTGCACCGAGAACCCTGCGATCAAGGCCGAGGCGCCGTTCGACGGCCTGGAGGTCACCGTGGTCGCGGTGACGGCGAGCCAGGCCGAGCTCTGCGGCGCCTCGCGCGCGTACCGGATCGAGCATCTGGAAGACGGTACGCGGCGGCTGTTCGCCCGCACCATCAAGGCGCACCAGCAGCAGGGCTGGTTCGCCCGCCGCAAACTCACCCGCCTGCTGACCGAACAGCTCCAGGCGCGCGCCGGCAGCTGAGCGCAGTCGCTGACGATCGCGCCTGCCCCGCGCTCAGCCATGCACGTCAATGTCCAGAGGGCGGCTCAGTTATAGGTCATCGTCACCGTGATCGGGCGGGTGACGCGCCCGGCAGCCACCCCCGGTGCGCTCTGGGCGAAGCGGATCTGGAACGCATGGGTCCCGGCCGCCGTACTGCGCAGCACAGTGTCTCCGGGCGCGATGCGGGTGCCACTGGTGGCGTCCTGCAGTTCAATGCCGATCCCGCGAACGCCTTCGAACAGGGTGGCGTCGTTGGTGTCGGCGCTGCCATCGAAGCGCAGCGCGACCCGGGTGACCAGCGGATCACACTGGCTGACCAGCACATCCACCGGCTTCAAGGGCGTCATGAACGCGCCGGTGAATGCTGTGGCCTGGTAGGTACCGAGATCCACATCGGCCACGGCCAGCCGACACACGCCCGGCAGGATGGTGCCCGTCACGAAAAAGTCGGCACTGGACTGCGCATGTGCGGCCGTGCACGCCACGCACGTCACGCTCAGCGCGAGCACGACACGCTGCAGAGAAGGCGCAATACGCATGCGGCAAGCCCTCAGTTGTAGGTCAGACTGACGGTGACCGGGCGCGTTACCCGCCCTGCCGCCACGGTCGCGGCGGACTGCAGGAAGCGTGCGCGGAAGGGATAGATGCCTGCGGCCGTGGCGAACAACGTGCTGCCCCCCGGCGGGATGGGCACGTTGAGGCCACCCACGGCACGCACCAGTTCGATGCCGACACCCGGAACGCCCTGGAACAGCGCCGCATTGTCGGGATCGGCGTTGCCCACGAAGGTCATGGTCACGCGAAGGACCAGAGGGTCGCAATCGCTGACCGTGCCGTTGAAATCGATATAGGGCGTGCCGTAGCTGCCGGTGAACAGTGAGGCCGGATGGGAGCCGAGAGGCACATCGGGGAAGGCGATCTTGCACACGCCGGGCAGGATCTCACCCGAGGCGGTAAAGGTCTGGGAGTCCTGCGCGCGTGCACCCGCAGCAACACAAAGCAGACCGAGGAGTAGGAGGGGGCGGTTCATGGCGTGGCCTCAGTTATAGGTGACCTGGACGGTGATGGGAGTGCGGATCGTGCCTGCCGAGACGGTGCCGACCTTGACCAGGGCCGCCCGGAGCGGGTATGTCCCCGCGTCGCTGCCACCCGTGAACCAGTTGCCCCCGGGCTGGTTGGGCCGGACCACCCGGTTGGTGATGTCGGTGATGCGGACGGCCAGCCCGCTCACGCCACCGGAGTCGGGGATCGCGAAATAGTCAGCGCTGCTGGCATCGGCAGCGCCGGTCAGCGAGATGTGCAGAGTCAGCAGTTCACTGGCGCAGCGGCTGCGCCTGATCTCGAACGGGACGGACGGGGTGACATTGATTGCATCGAAGGACGGCGCTTCGAACGTCCCCACGTCGACATCGTCGACTGCGATCTCACAGGTGCCGGGCTGGAAGCGGCCGCTGAAGCGTACGGTCAGGTCGGCGGCCTGCAGCGAGGCCGCGCTACTGCTGAGCAGCAGCGCCAGGAAAAGGCGCGCGCGCATGTCAGTAGTACTCCAGTGTGATCGTGGCCGCGCCGTTGGCCTGGCCGGCCGACGCTGCAGCGGCCTGCCGGACGTAACGCGCCCTGAGCATGATCGTGTAGTTCGCATTGTTGGTCTGGCTCAGTGCAAGCCCGGAATCCTGGGCCACGCCATACCCCACCGAGTCGGAGGTTGCCGTACCCATCTGGATGCCGATGCCCGTGGCGGTCGCGTTCACACCGTCATCCTGCAACGCCATGATGGACTGCGTTGCATCGGTCACCCGCGTGACCGGGACGACACGATAACGGATCTGGTTGGGCGTCGAACTCAGTTCCGCCTGGGACGTACCGGTGGTACGCCATTGACGATGCTGACCGAAGAATGCGGGACAGTTGCGCAGTTCCACGGGCACGTCCACCCACGGCGTGCCATTGCCCACCGCCGGAATCTCGCTCAGCTGGTGAACCCCCAGGTCGATGGCGATATCACGGGTCGAACACGTGCGCGCCACGATGTTGAGGCTGCCCTGGACCCGCCCGCTCCACAACAGAAGGGCACTGTTGGCCCCATCCATGCGGTACTCGAACGTAGGCAGGTCGGCGCCCGACACTGTGCCTGCGCCGACGGGCCCGATTTTCAGCAGGCTGATGTCGTACATCTGCAGTGGGAAGATGATGTTCACATAATCGTCGTTGAACTCGTCCTGCTTCGTGTAGGGAAACGCGTTGCCGTCGAACCACACGACTACCCCGATCCCCGGCACGCCGGTCTCATAGACGTTGTCGCCAAAGCGCTCCGAGACGTAGGACGACTTCGGATACGGAAGCGACACATAGCGCCGTGTCCGGTTCTGGCTTCCCTTGCTGCACCCGATCGCATTGGCCGGGCCGGGATAGTAGGACGCGTTGTAGATCTCAGTGCCCAAGGGAACGTCCGGCCCGACCGTGATGGACCCGTTGAGGTTGGCTACATTGACCAGCGGCCCGCTCCCTGGCTGCCATCGGCAATTCTGTGCCCACGCCGATGCGCTCGACAGCAGCATGCCGGTCAGCAGGAAGGGGGCAAGGCGTCGCAGCAGGGTCATGGCGCATTCTCCAGAGCAGTCGTGCGGTTGGGCGGAGCGGGTTCGGCGACAGGCGTCGAGGTCATCGCCTGGCAACGTCCAGTGAGGACGGTGTAACCTTCGGCACGGCCAGCCTCGGGCAGCTGCACGGGCAGCACGCACTGCTTGCCCTCGCCCCACTGCACCTGCACCGGGCCGGAGGCTTTCAGGCCGCTGAGCAGCAGGCGACTGCCCTGCCCCACCACGCCCACCGGATTGCCCTGCGCATCAGTGGCCTGTGCGCCGAAGGGCAGCGGCAGGCCTTCATCGGTCAGCGCATCCACCATCAGCGATTGGCCCACCGTGGTGGTGTATTCCAGGCGCACCAGCGCCCCGGCCCGCGGCGCCACCATGCGTGCCGTTTCGTCGAGCTGCACGCTGTAACCGGTGCCCTTGGGGTCGATGGAAATGGTGTTGAGCTGATACGGCGTGAGAAACGGCACTACGGCGTAGCCCTTGCGGTCCACGCGTGCCCCGCCGCTGTTCTCCACGCGTGCGCCGGCAGCGCCTTCGGCATGCACCAGCGCCAGGGTCTCACCCAGCGGAGGGGCCAGGGTCAGCCCTCCAGCGTGCAGCACCATCCCGCCAGACGCGCCCAGGCCGATCTGCGAGTAGCCGCTGCCACGGCTCACGTTGGCCGATACCTGGCCGCGGGAACCACGGAATCCGCTGTTGACGTCCACGCTGTTGCTGCCGGAGATGCGCGAGAGCGAAGCGCCGTAACTGACCCGGTCATCGCTCGGCAGCAACCCGTTGGTGGACAGCTGGGTGGAAGGTTCCGCAGTGCGGCTGCGGGTCTGCATGAAGGTGGCGGTCGGCGCGTGCACACTCCGACCCAGGGGCATGGAGACCATCAGCATCAGGCGGTTGTCCACGCGGGTGGGTGTGGCGATCACGGGATCAAGCCCCTCGCCGGGCCGGGGGCCCAGGAAGCCCTGCGTGAAATCGATGGAATCCCGCGTTCGCTGGAAGTTGAGGCTGTAGCTGAGCGATTTCCACTGATTGCTGTAGCCCACGCTCAGGTCCAGCTGGCGGCCCGGGGCATTCCAGTAATCACGGCGGGTGCCGATCACGAACAGCTGGCCGCCCCGCTCGCCCAGCCGCTGGTTCATGCTGACATCCATGCGGTTGCGCTGGCGCGACACGGCGTTGTGATCCAGATCGCGCGCCTGCGTATCGCGCAGTGCGGCCCAGTCGCGCAGGCTGACAAAGCCCTCGGTGGCGTAGCGGTACGCGGCGATGGCGAAGCTGGTTCCGGTGCGGGTGACGTTGCGGTTGTACGCCAGGCGGAAACTGCTGCCCGACATCTGCGGCACCCCGGCCACTGCGGTGCGGGCCCAGGTCGCATCGGCCGCGAACGCGCCGAACGCGGTATTGACGGCGGTACCGGCCAGGAGCGCCTGGTAGTCCGCGCCGAACACGGCGCCGCCGTAGGTGCTCACGGCGTTGGACAGGCCGCGCTGGTACTGCAGCTGCAGCATCTCCGGCGCGTTGCGCAGGTTGTTTTCATCCACGCGGCCGGCCGCCACGCCCCAGCGCGACTGGCCCGGCCGCAGCAGCTGCGGTACGGCGGAGTACGGCAGCGTGAACCTGCGTGAGCGGCCATCGGCCTCGACCACCTCCACGTCGAGGTCGCCGGCATAGCCGGTGGGATAGAGATCCTGGATTTCGAACGGGCCCGGGGCAACGCTGGTTTCCAGCAGCACGTTGCCACGCTGGCGCACGATGACGCGCGCGTTGGTCTCGGCCACGCCACGCACCGTCGGAGCGAAACCGCGCTGCGACTGCGGCAGCATGCGCTCGTCACTGCCCAGTCGTGCACCGCGCAGGCGCACGCTTTCGAACAGGTCGCCCGGCGTGGCGGTGTCGCCCAGCAGCAGCTGCGCCTTCCACGGCACGATGTCGTGCTGCAGATAGGCAGCGTTGGAACGGTAGCTCTGCGGCTGGCTGCCGCCGCCGGTCAGTGCGCCCTGGTGGAACAGCTGCCAGCCGGCGATGCGGCCCGACGCGTTGAGACCCAGATAGTTGGAATAGCGTGCGCGCCCACCGCTGGAATAGCGGTAGACGTTCGCGTTGTAACCCAGCGCGAGCGCCGAGACGCCGGCATCCCATTGGCTGGGGTCGACGTAGCCGCGTGCCTCGCTGCTGAGGTAGACCTGCGCCACCTCCAGGTCCAGGCTCTGCGTGCCGCCATCGAAACGGGCGGCTGCTCCTGGGATCAGGTCGCCCAGTTCGCCGCAGTACACCGTCTCCGGCCATGCCACGGCCGGCAGCCGCTGCGGATCACCGTGCAGCCGTTGCGGGGCGATTCCATAACGCACCAGCGCGGCAGGATCCAGGCACAGCCGCGACACCCCGTCCACGTCACGGAACACGATGTCCGTGCGCGCCTGCCACTGCCCGTTCAGTCGGATATCACCGCGGTAGGTGCCTGGGGCCACGTAGCCGTCCTGCGAGAAGCGCTGCAGGTCAAGGCGCGTGGATGCACCGACGGGAAGGAAGGCCGGATCGAACTCCACCGTGTCCGGGCCATGTGGCGTTTCGGCGGAGACCGAATGCGCCAGGACAAACGTCGCGACCAGAACAGGCAGCCGGGCATGGCGCAGGCGGCAGGCGCCGTTGACCGGCACCCGGCAGGGGGCGTTCATCATCGTTTCTCCAGGAAGGCGGGCGGCGGGTGCGCCGCGGTCGGGACGTGTCGGGTGGTGCGCCGGTCAGGGCTGCAGCGCAACCTGCTTCTGCACCAGTGCCCCGAAGTCGTTGATCACGGTGATGTCCGCTTTGATCTCGCCTGAGGGTCGTACCGTGACATGCTTGAGGGTGAACTCGGCCTGCGAGAACGGGGCCACCATGCCGCCATTTTCCGGCTCCTGCGCCGTGCCGTTGACCGCCAGTCCGACGTTGGCGAAGTTG
>ENA-UOXB01001224-UOXB01001224.1-bioreactor-metagenome-genome-assembly--contig:-NODE-1224-length-12513-cov-49.745144_pt1 | contig 12513 bp, 8 predicted proteins | sample MGYA00238158_ERZ761615 | MGnify/ENA primary metagenome ERZ761615 (study PRJEB28904, sample SAMN06267902) | bioreactor metagenome | isolation source: Joint BioEnergy Institute, California, USA... | reverse complement strand
CGAAAACTGGTGGTTTGCCACGTTGGGTCTATCTGTCAGCTTGGGGTTATGCAGAGAAACAGCCGGGTGGTAGCAAAGCCAAAGCCCAAGAATTTGTCGGCAAGCTTTATAAAAACGTAAAAGTGATGGACTCTGCTGCACGTGCATCGATGACCACATTTGCTGAACGTAATATTGGTGATGTGTTGTTAACTTGGGAAAATGAAGCCCTAGTAACACAAAAAACTCTCGGTAAAAATAAGTTTGATATCGTTTATCCATCTTTGACCATTCTGACTGAACCCTCTGTAGCCATCGTAGATCGTACAGTGGATAAAAATGGCAATAAATGGTTAGCTAAAGGTTATATCAACTATCTTTACTCTCCACTTGGTCAGGACATGGCAGCACGACATTTCTACCGTCCACGTAATGAGAAAGTATTAGCCAAATATTCATCACAGTTCCCAAAAATTAAAACCTTTACGATTGATGAAGTATTCGGTGGCTGGGCCAATGCACAGAAAACTCACTTTGTGAATGGCGCAATCTTCGACCAGATCTATAACTCGAAGCGTTAATCTGTTGATTAGAAAATAAATTTAAAATATAAAAAAGCTTCCTCGATGGAGGCTTTTTTATCGGCTGTCGAAAAATAAAAACGGTTTTCTCTATAGAAATTAATATTTATCTACAAAAAGTCGTTTGGAGCTTTAGCTAAACAGAGTGATAATGTGCAGTTAAATTTTTCGCCCTATTGATTGAGTTTTTATGTCACATATTTCTGTATTACTTCACGAAACGATTGATGCCTTACTGGCTGGTCGCAATACGGGAATTTATGTGGATGGAACCTTTGGTCGCGGTGGGCATACACGTTTATTACTTTCCAAATTAGATGAAAATGCACGCGTCTATGCTTTCGATAAAGACCCGCAAGCATTGGCTGTTGCCGCAGAACTGGAACAGGAAGATTCACGTTTTAAAATTATCCATGCCAGCTTCGCTGATTTAAAACAGGCATTAGCTGAGCAGGGTATTGTAAGTGTAGATGGTGTGATGGCTGACTTAGGGGTGTCTTCACCGCAGCTGGATCAGGCAGAACGCGGTTTCAGCTTTATGAAAGATGGCCCGCTAGATATGCGCATGGACAACTCACAAGGTCCGACTGCAGCAGAATGGTTGGTGAATATTGAAGAAGAAGCACTGGCTAATGTGATTTTTCAGTATGGGGAAGAGCGTTATAGTCGCCGTATAGCCAAAGCGATCAAGGCTGCCGGATATATTGATACCACAGCCAAACTGGCGGAAATTGTGAAAGTTGCCCATCCAAAATGGGAAAAAAATAAACATGCTGCCACCCGAACTTTCCAGGCAATTCGTATTGCTATTAATAAAGAATTAGAAGATATTGAAACTTTCCTCCCTCAAGCGGTTGAGATTTTAAAACCGGAGGGACGTTTGGCTGTGATCAGCTTCCATTCACTGGAAGACCGGTTGATTAAGCAGTTTATTCAAAAAGAATCAACGCTTGAAGAAGATTCAGGCTGGGGAATGCCGCAACAACAAAAGGATACGCGACGTTTAAAGAAAATCGCCCGGGTCAAGGCAAGTGATGAGGAAGTTAAAGCCAATCCTCGTTCACGTAGCGCATGGCTGCGCGTGGCAGAACGTTTAGCTTAATAGGCACATCATGAAAACTGAAGTGGTTGATAAAAAAACAGAAAAGTTATGGCTGAAAAAAGTCATTGTTTACCTCATATTAATGTTGATGGTCTTCATCAGTGCGGTATTTGTCGTCTTCCAAGTCTTTGAATACCGTCAGGATAACCGCAAACTGAGTACCTATCTGCGTGAACGGGATGATTTGAATGCAGAGTGGGGACGTTTGCTGATTGAACAGCAGACCTTTGGTGCGACCGCGCAGATTGGTACCCGTGCAGTGACCCAGTTAAGGATGTATTCACCTCCGATTTCACAGAGTGTCGTGATTTCCTTACCACAACCTTCAGATGAGAAAAAATAAGGCTAGCGCTCGAACATGGTAGACAAGAGAAAGAAGCAACCGGTACGTAAAAAGCAGTCCGTCACCGAGAAAAATGCCTTAAATGTTTATATCAACCGTTTTTACATCATGTGGGCCGTGGTGCTGCTGTGTTTTGTGACACTGATCGGCCGAGCTTTCTATGTGCAGATTATCAATAAAGACTTTCTGCAAAATAAAGCCAATGCCAATATTTTACGAACCAATACCATCAAGGCCATGCGTGGCGTAATTTATGATCGTAATGGTATTCCGCTGGCGATCAGTACGCCGATTATGAAAATCGTGATTGACCCACGTGACTATTTTGATAATAAAAAACTCTATGATGAAACCATGCTGGCACTACAGAAAGAGCCGAATAGCCGTAAACTAAAACGCCAGCTCCCAGATAAAAACCTGAATCTGGATGAGCTGGCTGATGCAGTGGGCATGGATCGTGCTGAATTGCGCAAAAAGATGGAAGAGCGTCCACGTTCACGTTATCTGATCCTGAAAAAAGAAGTGCCGCCACAACAGGCGGAACTGATCATGAAGCGTAATTTCCAAGGTGTGTATACCGAGAAAAACTATAAGCGCTATTATCCTCAGCCCCAGCCAAACTCCCAGATTATTGGTCTGACCAATAGTGAGGGAATTGGGATCGAAGGTCTGGAGATGCAGCTGAATACCCGTCTTGCCGGTCAGGATGGTGAACAGCAGATTATCCGTGACAAAAAAGGCAACCGGGTTAAAGAACCGGAAGTGATTAAAGAAGTTGAGCCGGGTGAAAACATTACCCTGAGTATCGACTCACGTTTACAGTACATTATGTACCGTGAACTGACTGCGGCTGGCGTCGCCAATAATGCCCGCTCCGCAACAGCGATTGCTGTGGATGTCAAAACTGGTGAAATTCTGGCAATGTCTTCTTGGCCCTCTTATAACCCGAATGACAAGAATGGCTTATTAAATAAAGACGCAATGCGTAACCGTGGCGCTGTCGATTCCTTCGAGCCGGGTTCAACCATGAAGCCGCTAACTGTGGCGATGGCTCTAGAGAGCGGGAAATATACGGCCAATTCGGTGATCAATACGAGTCCAGGTAGTATGCGGGTCGGAAACCACACCATCCGTGATACGCATAACTACGGTCAGTTGACACTGGGTGGCATTATCCAGAAATCATCAAACGTCGGTGTAGCTAAATTAGCTTTGTCACTGCCGTATGAAACTTTACCGACTTTCTATAAACGTCTTGGTTTTGGTCAGCGTTCCGCAGTGAAATTTCCGGGTGAAAGTTCCGGTCTGATTCTGCCGCCAAGTAAATGGAATGTGTCTGAAGTAGCAACCATGGCCTATGGTTATGGTCTGAATGCGACTGTGCTGCAATTGGCTGATGCCTATGCCATGCTGGCGAACAAAGGTGTGAAAGTGCCTTTAAGTCTATATAAATTAGAAGAACAGCCACAAGGCGAGCAGATGATTGATCCACAAATCGCAGAACAGGTTCTGCTGATGATGGAAACTGCGACGCTGCCTGGTGGTACAGCAACCCGTGCAACCGTACCTGGTTATCGTGTTGCAGGTAAAACCGGTACTGCGCATAAATTGCGTGCCGACCGTAAAGGCTATTCAACTAGTGAATACCGTGCTTTATTTGCTGGTGTAGCACCCGTGAGTGATCCGCGTATTGCTATGGTGGTGGTCGTGGAAAATCCGCAAGGGTCTTATTATGGTGGTACGGTATCTGCACCTGTCTTTGCCCGTGTGATGCAGGAATCTTTACGCCTGCTAAATGTCCCGTTGGACAAACCTTTAGAATCTCCCAAAGTCCAGTAAATAGGTGATCAATGTCCATTACATTTCAAGATCTCTACGCCGTTCAAGAACCTGCTGAGTGGATGCGACAATCCTTTCAGGGTTTCGAACTGGACAGCCGCAAAGTTAAACTGGGGCAAATTTTTATTGCCCTGACCAGCTTGTCTCAACCTGAAAAAACCGCAGAATATGCCAAGAAAGCCCTGTCATTAGGCGCGTTAGCAGTAATTTCAGAACAAGAGCTAGGTGTTACTCCAGCTTTGGTAGTACCCAATGTCCGTCACTTGATGGGCGAGTGGCAAAAGCGCTATCTGCAAGCGACTCAGCCGGTCAAGGCTGCCCGTATTCTGGCCGTAACTGGTACCAATGGTAAAACCACGATTTCCCGTCTGGTTGCTGAGTTGCTGATGCTGCAAGGCAAAGCCTGTGCAGTTATGGGGACTACAGGGAATGGTATTTTGCCGAATCTGGAAGCCTCTTCTCATACCACACTCGATGCCCTGCAATTGCAAAATGCCTTGCATGCCTATGCACAGGCAGGTGCGGAATTTGCTTCAATTGAAGCGAGTTCGCATGGTCTGGAGCAGGGCCGTCTGAATGGTTGTGCGATTGAAATTGCGGCTTATAGCAATTTAAGTCGTGACCATCTCGACTATCACGGTACGCTGGAAGCTTATGCAGAAGCAAAATCGCGTTTATTCAGCTTTGAATCTCTGAAAGTTGCAGTCATCAATATTGATGACGCACATGCAGAGGTGATGCTGAATGCTGCAAAAGCCAATCCGAATCAGCCGAAAATTCTGACTTATTCTTTGTCACAAGCAGCTGATTATCAGGTTCAGGATATCCAGTACAGTATTTCCGGTGCTGAATTTAAATTGATCACTGCACAAGATACATTTACTGTGCATAGTCCTTTGCTGGGTCATTTCAATATCGAAAATCTGGTTGCGAGCCTGGTTGTGGCAGAGCAAGCCGGTTTTGCATTAGCCGATTTAATTGCAACTGTGCCCGAGCTGAAAGGTGCCCCAGGCCGTATGCAGGTCATTCGTGATGATGAGCGTTTATTTGTTGTGGATTATGCACATACTCCAGATGCCCTCACTCAGGTCTTGCTTACGCTGAAGCGCCATGTCAGTCAAAAACTCTGGGTTGCTTTTGGTTGTGGCGGTGATCGTGATCGTGGCAAACGTCCGCTGATGACTCAAGCGGCCCTCGAAGGTGCTGATATTGCAGTGCTGACTTCGGACAATCCACGTACTGAAGATCCAAACCAGATTTTCGCTGACATGAAGCAGGGTATCGATTTTTCAGGCAAAACCTATCATGAAACTCATGACCGTCGTGAAGCAATCCGCTTTGTAGTCGACCAGGCACAGCCAGGTGACATTGTGGTGATTGCCGGTAAGGGACACGAAAATTATCAGGAGATTGATGGGGTGCGACATTGGTTTGATGATGTGGTCGAGGTACAGGCCGCGATTGATGCCCAGCATCACAACCGTGATTTAGCATTTCCAGCGCATTAGGATTTCACATGCATACTTCAACAACAAGTACCGTGCCTCTAGAGCCATGGACAATTGAACAGTTACAGCAAGCCACTCAGGGTTATTGGCTGAATGATAAAAAACCTGAAGGCCAGATTAAGCGGATTTTAACTGATTCCCGTCATGCCGAAGCAGGTGATGCTTTTCTGGCATTGAAAGGTGAGCGTTTTGATGCGCATGACTTTATCGCACAAGTGGCTGAGAAGGGCTGTGGAATCGCGATTGTCAGCCAACCTGTTGACGCAGATATTTGCCAGCTAGTAGTTGAAGATACTCGCCTGGCGCTGGGTCATCTTGGCGCATATCGTCGTCAGCAAAATCCACAGCTCAAAGTCATTGCTTTGACTGGCAGTAGCGGTAAAACCACGACCAAGGAAATGCTGGGCAGTATCCTGTCACGTCTGGCACCGACTTTAGTCACTCGCGGTAACCTGAATAATGATTTGGGTGTCCCAATGATGTTGCTGGAACTGCGTGCTGAACATCAGTATGCGGTGATGGAGCTGGGTGCGAGCCATCAGGGTGAAATTGATTACACTTCCAATCTGGTACAGCCGCATGTGGCCGGTATCATTAATATCGGTACTGCACACTTAGGTGAGTTTGGTGGCCGTGATGGGATTTGTCGCGCTAAATCTGAAATCTATTCACATATTTCTGAAACTTCGATTGTGCCTGCAGCGGATGATTATGCCGAGCAGATTCGTGCAGCCGTCAAAACCGAGAAGACTCTAAGTTTTGGTCAGGGCGGTGATGTCTATGCAACTGACGTAGAACTACATCCGCAATCTGCGACTTTCACGCTAAATACACCGCAAGGCACTAAAACCGTAAATCTGCCATTTGCTGGTGAACACAATGTGCAAAACGCAACTGCAGCAGTGGCTTTCTCTTTGGCGATTGGTATCAGTCTGGATGATATCGTGGCTGGCCTTGAGCAGGCTGTTGGTGCCAAAGGTCGTTTGAACTTTATTCCGCACAAAGATTTTTTATTTATTGATGATACCTACAATGCCAATCCAAGCTCGATGCGTGCAGCGGCTGAAGTTTTAGCGCAGCAGCAGGGTATTCGAGTGATGGTGACCGGTGATATCGGTGAACTGGGTTCATCTGCCGCGATCGAGCATTATAAACTTGGTCGGGATCTGGTATCGGTCAAAGGCATTAATTTTGTGGTGGCTGTGGGTGAATTTGCTCCAGCTGCACAAGAAGGTGCACGTAGTACGCAATATGGTAAGAAGATGCAGGCTTTCCTCAATCAGGAGCAGGCTTTACCATTTTTAATTGATTTGATTGAAACACATCATCCCCAGCCAATGTCTTTTCTATTTAAAGGGTCGCGTTTTACCCATATGGAAACATTAATGGCTGCATTGATGGAGAAACTCTAAATGCTGTTATGGCTATTTGACCAGCTGGCGGGCTTTGATAGCACGTTTCAGGTGGTTCGTTATTTAACTTTACGTGCTTTGCTCAGCGTTTTGACTGCTATGACTATCGGTTTGGTCTTGGGTCCGATCATGATCCGCAAATTGCAGGCACTAAAATATGGTCAGGCAGTAAGTTCGTTTGCTCCTGAGAATCATGCCAAGAAAATGGGTACACCGACCATGGGTGGGGTATTAATCCTGCTCTCGATCGGGATCTCCACCTTACTGTGGGCGGACCTGACGAATCCTTATGTCTGGATTGTGCTCTCGGTGATGGTGATTTTTGGTGCCGTTGGTTGGGCGGATGACTGGATTAAAATCCGTTATAAAGACAATGCCGGTTTACCTGCACGCAAGAAATTCTTTTGGACGTCTGTAGGTTCAATCGGTGCTGGTATTGCACTGTATGTGATCGCACAGCAGCAACCGAATCCAGTTGTGACTGCCAATATGCTGGATGTGTTGATTCCATTCTTTAAGGATCACACCATTCCATTGTCTGTGATTCCGCTGGGAATTGGCTTCATTATTTTCACTTACTTCGTGATTAATGGTGCATCCAATGCCGTAAACCTGACCGATGGTCTGGATGGTCTGGCAATTATGCCAATTGTCCTGGTTGCGGCAGGTTTAGGGGTATTTGCTTATCTGGCAGGCGATGTACGTTTCGCTAACTACTTACATATTCCTTATGTGAAATATTCTTCTGAACTGGTGGTGATCTGTGCTGCGATGATCGGTGCCGGTCTGGCATTCCTCTGGTATAACGCTCATCCAGCTCAAGTGTTTATGGGTGACGTGGGTGCATTATCTTTAGGTGCAATGCTGGGTACGATTGCCGTGATGGTACGTCAGGAAATCGTGTTTGCGATTATGGCAGGTGTATTCCTGGTGGAAGCAATTTCAGTCTTCCTGCAAATCGGTTCATTAAGAATGCGTAATAAACGGGTATTCCTGATGGCACCTTTGCATCACCATTATGAAAAGAAAGGTTGGCGTGAAACTCAAGTCGTCATCCGTTTCTGGATTATTACGATTATGCTGGTAGTTTTGGGTCTAATGACCTTAAAATTACGCTAAGAAATGCATTTGAAAAAGTCGGCGCATGCCGGCTTTTTTGTTTTGGAGAAATTAAAAAATGAACCTACTGATGTGTCCTGTTTGTCGTGAGCAGTTGCGCTTAAATGAACGTACATGGCGCTGTGACAATCAGCATAGCTATGATGTAGCCAAGCAGGGTTATGTGAATCTGCATGTAGTGCAGCATAAACATAGTAAAAATCCGGGCGATACGCCTGAATCTGTGCAGGCACGCCGTGCATTTCTGAGTGCAGGCCATTATGCGCCTTTGCAACAGGCTGTGGTCAAGAAAATCCGTGAGCTGCGGATTGAAAATCTGCTCGATATTGGTTGTGGCGAAGGCTATTACACCAATGCCATGCAGGCTGAAGTCATGCAATGTGTCGGCGTAGATATTGCCAAAAATGCAGTTCAGGTTGCAGCTAAACTGAATAAAGAAATTACCTGGGTGGTAGGGACAGGGGCAACCTTGCCGGTATTGGATCAATTCATTGATCTCTGTACCAGCTTATTTAGCCCGATTCCGAAACAGGAAATCTTGCGGGTATTAAAGCCAAAATCTTATTTGATGGTAGTGACGCCTGCACCACAACATTTGTACGCGATGCGTGAAGCCTTATTTGAGGAAGTGAAAGCACACGAGCCACAGAAATTTGTTGAGCAGTTGCAGGATGTATTTAATCTGGTAAGTGAACAGGTGATTGATGCGCCAATGACTTTGCCTCAAGCGGATTTAAAAAACCTGATTGCTATGACTCCCTATGCTTATAAAGCCAAACCTGAACGCCGTTTGGCACTTGAGCAGCAGGATCAATTCGATTTAATGGCCCAATTCCAGATTTATGTATTTCAGAAGAAGTAAATCGGTTATTTAGAAATAAAAAATCCCTCATTATTGAGGGATTTTTTATTGGTTCAGATTATTCAATTTCTTCAATCAAGTTTTCCAAAGGATCCACCACCCGATTTGGTTGTAGTGGCTGGTCTCTTGGCGCCACTCTTTCATCATCCGGTATGCGAATTTCCTGATCAGGCAAATCTTCAAAATCATTGCTTTGTCGTTTAGGTGCTACAACCGGGGCAGGGCGATATAGAGGCGTCGCTAAAGGTGGAGAAGACGGATCATGCTGTTCCTGCTCACCTTGCACTACTTTATTACGGTTAATAGGTGCTTTAGCATTACGATCCAGGCGAACCCAAGCTTCTGGTGTACCTTTTAAGGCATTACCCATAAAGTCGGTCCAGATTGGTAAGGCTGCCACGCCACCGTATTCACGGCGACCTAAAGTTTTTGGCTGGTCGAAACCGACCCAGGCAACGGTGACCAGCTTGCCATTAAAACCTGCAAACCAGGCATCTTTGGCATCATTGGTGGTACCGGTTTTACCCCCAATATCGCTACGACCAATTCTTAAAGCAGCACGTCCCGTACCATGCTGAATCACATCACGCAGGATATTGGCCATATCATAAGCAGAACTAGATTTTAAAATACGTTCTGCCTGACGGTAATTACTGTCTTCAGCCGAGATTTTTGGTGTCTCTGGTTTTTGCGCTAGGGTCTTGTTATTGATTTCAATTGCTTCATCATCAGGAGTGAGTGCGCCTGTTGGTTGAGGACTTTCTTCCTGAGCATTAATACACGAGATGCAGGCATATTCAGGCTTAGCCTCAAAAATAGTCTTGCCATAGGCATCTTCGATACGCGTAATAAAATGTGGCTGAATCCGATAACCGCCATTGGCGAACGTAGCATAACCAGTAGCCATTTGGATTGGTAAAACCTGAGGTGTACCTAGAGCAATGGTGTAGTTACGTGGAATCTGGTTATCCTGCAAGCCAAAATCCATAAATAACTGACGGGTACGTTCAATACCGACGGTTTGTAATAGACGAACTGAAACCGTGTTACGTGACAGATATAAAGCACGACGTAAAGGAATCATCCCTAAATAACGGCCATCCGAATTACGCGGACTCCATTTACCAATAGTAATCGGTGCATCATTGACCATGGTGTGTGGAGTCATACCACGTTCTAAAGCCAGAGCATAAACGAAAGGCTTAATGGTTGAACCCGGTTGACGCCAGCCTTGAGTCGCGCGGTTAAATTTGGATTGATAAAAATTATAACCACCCACAATGGCTTCAATCGCACCATTATTCGGGTTCAATGCAATTAATTGGCCCTGTACCTGAGGCGTTTGTACCAGTGCCCAGGAACTTTTATTCTCGTTAGGTCTTAAACGAACAATATCTTTAACTTTAACAATCTGTGAAGCTCTGCTTGGTGCAGCACCTACACTATCTGCACTACGATAAGGACGGGCCCAGGACATGCCTGACCAAGGCACAGTTACGGTTGTACCATCCTGCATCAACGCTTCAAAGCTATTATTATTGACCTTGGTCACTTCAGCAGGGTAAGTGTTGGCATAGACACGGAAATTTTGCAGGGGCTGATCATGAGCCTCAGCACCTCGCCAGCCATGACGACGATCATACGCCTCTAAACCATCCTGTACTGCCTGTTCAGCATAAGCCTGACGTTCACTGTGGATCGTCGTGTAGACTTTATAACCTGAATCTATGGCCTGTTCACCAAAATTTTCTACCAGTTCAGAGCGAACCATTTCACCGACGTAGGGAAATTTGTTACGCGTACTGCGGTCAGGCATATCCAGGTTAATCGGTTCAGCAATGGCTTCCTGATATTGGCTTTGATTCAGATACCCCAATTGCAGCATGCGACCTAAAATCCAGTTACGGCGTTCTAATGCACGTTTAGGGTTGGCCACCGGATTATAACGAGAAGGTGCTTTAGGTAGGCCAGCAATCATTGCCATTTGCGCAATCGAAAGCTCATCTAAACTTTTGTTGTAATAGATTTTCGCTGCTGCCGCGATGCCGTAAGCATTTTTTCCCAAGAAAATTTTATTGACATATAAAGTCAGAATTTCTTCTTTACTTAAATTCTGTTCTATTTTACGTGCCAGGAAAATTTCAGTCAGCTTACGCTTTAAAGTACGTTCGGGACTTAAATAGTAGTTTTTGGCGACCTGCATGGTAATGGTCGAACCGCCAGTCTGTACATCAGAGCCGGTAATAGTTTCACTGACTGCACGTCCTAAGCCTTTAAAGCTGATCCCGCTGTGTTCGAAGAAACTAGAATCTTCTGCAGCGAGGAAGGCGTGAATAAATTCTTTCGGAATCTGTTCATAATTCACAGGAACAGAAAGCTTGCCACCATACTCTGCAATGAGCTCATTATCTGAGCTAAAAACTTGTAAAGGCTTTAATAAAGGTGCCTTTTTAAGCGTAGACATTTCAGGCAAAGATGGGGCAATATAGAGATACATGCCATAGAAACCCATCGGAATTGAGATCAAAATAATGATAATGATCAAAAAAAATGGATGAACAAGGCCTGAACAAGATAGCTTTTTCATAACAAGTAAGTTTTAATAAGAGCTAATGGCAAACTAATTACCGGTCAGTATATCCTTTAGATATACATATTGTTAGATGAGTTATTGTATCTGTATAAAATTATAGGCCGGCACAGATTGGTGAGTTTGTTTTTATTGGGGATAAAAAAATAATAGGAATTGTATTGTGCGCAGGTTATATCGTAAGCCAAATAAGGGGTTAATAGGAGTCGATATTAGTTCGACTTCTGTTAAAGTTTTAGAGCTCTCTGTAAAGAACGGTCGGTACTGGGTAGAAAGTTATGCTTTAGTCCCATTACCAGAAAGTAGTGTCGTTGAAAAAAATATTTTAAATCCAGAAGCGGTGGGTGATGCGTTGGGGCGTGCGATTAATTTGGCCAATACCCAGTCCAGTCAGTCAGCCTTTGCGATTCCAACTTCTATGGTCATCACCAAGATCATCGAAATGGATGCCGATATGTCGGATGATGAACGTGAAATTCAGATTCGTGAAGATGCCGAACAATATATTCCTTTCCCACTTGATGAAGCCAGTCTGGACTTTGAAGTTCTGCCAGACCGTTTAACCAATCCGAACCGGGTCAATGTCCTGTTGGTAGCGACCCGAATCGAAAATGTTGAAGCGCGTTCTGAAGTACTGCAAATTGCCAACCTCAATCCAAAAATTGCAGATGTCGAAAGTTTTGCATTAGAAAATGCATTCAAGGTGTTTTCGGATACCTTACCGATGGGGGTAAATACTGTCGGGATCCTGGATATTGGTCATAGTATGACGACCTTATCCGTCATGCAGAATAACAAGATCATTTATACCCGTGAGCAGGTTTTTGGTGGCAAACAGCTGACTCAGGAAATCCAGAACCGTTATGGATTGTCTTTTGAGGAAGCAGGGCGTGCTAAAAAAACCCGTGCCTTACCGGATGATTATGACATCGAAGTGCTGGAACCTTTCCTGGATGCAGTCGTGCAGCAGGCAGCGCGTTCATTACAGTTCTTCTTCTCTTCATCTCAGTTTAACGAGATTGACCATATTTTATTGGCAGGGGGGAATGCCAATATTCCAGGTCTGGCAAAACTATTACAGCAAAAACTCGGCTACCGGGTCACGATTGCCAATCCATTCCTGCAAATGGGCTTTTCTCCTCAAATTGATATTAAAAAAATTGAAAATGACGCGTCCT
>ENA-UOXB01001222-UOXB01001222.1-bioreactor-metagenome-genome-assembly--contig:-NODE-1222-length-12536-cov-9.613653_pt1 | contig 12536 bp, 9 predicted proteins | sample MGYA00238158_ERZ761615 | MGnify/ENA primary metagenome ERZ761615 (study PRJEB28904, sample SAMN06267902) | bioreactor metagenome | isolation source: Joint BioEnergy Institute, California, USA | place... | reverse complement strand
CCGCTTCCTCAAACTTCAAGTCACGAGACATTTGCTGCATTTGCTTCTCTAAACGTTTAATCTCTTTGGCAAGCAAATCTGGGCTACGTAAAATACTGATATCCACATCAGGTAAATTACTCTTAACCGGAATGGCCTGATTATCATTGGCATCCAAGCTCTCGCCCGTATCAATCTTATCCGTAATACTACGGCGTGCGCCTTTTGGCGTGATGTTATGCTCAAGGTTGAAAGCAATCTGCTTATCACGGCGACGATCGGTTTCGTCTATCGCCTTTTGCATACTTGGAGTAATGCGATCGGCGTACAAAATGGCTTTACCATTCAAGTGACGCGCTGCACGACCAATCGTCTGAATAAGTGAGCGCTCAGAGCGCAAAAAGCCTTCTTTATCAGCATCAAATATAGCAACCAGTGACACTTCAGGCATATCCAAACCTTCACGTAAAAGGTTGATACCAACCAAGACATCGTGCACACCAGTACGTAGCTCGTGGATAATCTGCATACGCTCAACCGTATCAATGTCCGAATGCAAATAAGCCACTTTGACATCATATTCTTTAAGATAACTGGTCAAATCCTCTGACATACGCTTGGTGAGTGTCGTAATCAATACACGCTCATCTTTTTCGCGGCGCTTGGTAATCTCTGACAGTACATCATCCACTTGCGTCAAAACAGGACGAATTTCAATCTCAGGGTCAATCAAACCGGTTGGACGTACTACCTGCTCGACCACCTGTTCGCTATGTTCTAGCTCATACAATGCTGGTGTCGCACTCACATAGATGGTTTTGGGCTTGATACGCTCCCACTCTTCAAACTTCATCGGGCGGTTGTTCATCGCACTTGGCAAACGAAAGCCATAATTGACCAAGTTCTCTTTACGCGATCTATCCCCTTTATACATCGCACCAATCTGTGAGACAGTGACATGCGATTCATCAAGGAACAATAAGGCATCTTCGGGAATATAGTCAAACAAGGTGGGCGGCGCTTCTCCTGATGGACGACCAGAGAGGTGCTGCGAGTAGTTTTCGATACCGTTACAGTAACCAAGCTGCTGAATCATCTCAAGATCATATTGTGTACGTTCTTTGAGACGCTGCGCTTCAATCAGTTTATTGTTATCACGGAAATATTCTAATCGTGGCTCTAATTCCTCACGAATTGTATGGCTAGCAGCTTCTAGTTTATTGCGCGGCGTCACATAATGCGATTTGGGATAAATCGTAATACGCGGTACACTGCGTACCGTCTTGCCTGTTAAAGGATCAAACCAAGTGATTTTCTCGACTTCATTGTCAAATAAATGCACACGCACCGCCAGCTGCTCCGACTCAGCCGGATAGATATCAAGCAGCTCACCGCGCAAACGATACGTACCACGACCAAAATCCAGCTCGTTACGTGTATATTGCATCTCAACCAGACGCTTAATCGTCGCGGTACGATCTATCTGATCGCCAACCACAACGTGCAATAGCATTTTTAAATAGCTCTCTGGATCACCCAAACCATAGATACACGACACCGAAGCCACAATAATCGCATCACGACGCTCTAATAACGCACGCGTGGCAGACAGACGCATCTGATCAATATGATCGTTGATGGCACTGTCTTTTTCGATAAAGGTATCACTGGCCGCAACATACGCTTCAGGTTGATAATAATCATAATAACTGACGAAATACTCAACTGCATTGTTAGGAAAGAACGATTTAAACTCGCCATACAACTGCGCCGCAAGGGTTTTGTTGTGTGCCATGATAATGGTTGGACGCTGACATTCAGAGATGACCTTGGCCATCGTATAGGTTTTACCAGAGCCAGTCACACCAAGCAGCAACTGCTCATCCATGCCAGAATTGATACCATTCACAAGCTTCTCAATCGCTTGTGGCTGATCGCCTGCTGGCTCAAAATCTGTCACCATCTCAAAGGCACGACTTGATATTTGCGTCCCTGACGCATTGACACCACTAATTTCAGCTTCGCCTTGTAGCTGAGTGGCCAATTGGTTTAACTGACGCGATGAGCGCGGTTCAGGCATTCTCATAATAGCTTTCTTCTTATTAAAGTTTATAACAATATGGGGTCTGAGAAGCGGTTTTTAAAGGCTTTGTAGAGGATAGTCATGAGTCTTATCTTATAAGCATACGCTTATTTCCCCACTCAAAATATAAGTGTATAAAGATACTATTTATTGAGAAATAAACCTTTCACCGTTGTAAAAAACGCACATAGCATGGGCTAAATTTACAAAGAATTTCACGATTAACAAACCCATTACACGACCACCTAACAAAGCATAACGCTTGAGGGTTTTATCTTTTGTAGAAGCTGCTATTATCGACAATGAATTAACAAGCAGTCGTTAAGTACTATATTAATAACAAAATATTAATTAGAAAATTTAAATTTAATAAAACTAAGAGAACGGAGAAAATTATGAGAGAACGTTTCGCAAGTGGAATTTCAGACGATACCGCCAAAAAAATGATTGATCTATTGAATGCAAACTTAGCCAATGTTATTGATTTAACCTTAGATGGTAAGCAATGTCATTGGAACCTACAGGGCACTGGATTTATCGGTGTGCATCAATTGTTAGACGACACAGCAGATCGTATTCGTGAAGTATCGGACATGATTGCTGAGCGTATTGTTATTCTGGGCGGTCAGCCAAACGGTCTAGCCAGTCGAGTAGCTAAAGATTCTATCTTAGACGATTATCCAACTGATATCACTGAAGTGGATCAGCATGTTCGTGAAATCACTAGCCGCTATAAAAAAGTAGCTGAGACTCTACGTAAAGCTATCGACACTGCAGGCGATGCAGGTGACGAAGATACCGCTGATCTATTAACAGAAGCCAGCCGTATTATCGATAAAGACGCATGGTTCATTGGTGCGAATGCTCCAAAGAAATAATACTTGGTAATGTTGGTTGATGACCAATATAACTAGAAAAGAAAGGGTCGCTTACTATAGCGACCCTTTTTTTATATTGAACTTTTATAATAACTATAGAGTACAGATATAACTTGTTTAACATCACTTCTTATGGCTACTACTGAGCTATCAATAACCATAAGCTATTGAGTCACCAGATCTTCTTCTAGAACCAGTACGTCTGCATTGGGCACTGATAGCGTTAAGATCGCCTCTTGAAACAGGGGGTTAGCACGAAACTGGTTTTCTATGTCTTCAAATTTTTGTGCAAGCTCTTTTTCTTTTTGATTACCAGCGATATCTACTGCTGCCACCATAAATATTTTTTTAGGCCCTACCCATTCTAAATGTAGATACGACACACTGTCTATGTCTGGATGAGTAAGTAACTCATTCAAGGCATAATCATGTATTTTTTTAGACACTTTATACCCGACCAAAAAATCTCTATTGCGGCTGATTAAAAAGATAGCCACTGCACCCAATAGTAGTCCGACGATGATAGAGCCTAATGCATCCCAAAATGGCTCACCTGTATAAGCATGCATACCCATTGCTGCTGCTGCAATGACCAAACCTGTCACTGCGGCCAAATCCTCAAAAAACACCCCACGCAATGTTGGGTTTGAAGTACTAACTACGTAACCAATAGCGCTAATATTCATAGCTTGACCATGTTTCTTGCTTTGTAGGTACGCTTGGACAAGCGAAAACCCTTCCAGTAGAAAGGCGACCGCCAATACAATAAATCCGATAGTATAGTTAGTCTCACTCTCCGCTGCGTTCCACTCGGTGATACCCGTATAAATGGAGACGATAGAGCCTGCCATAAATACACCGAAAGCTGCAATCATCGACCAGACATATGACTCCTTACCATAACCCAAGGGATGACTCACATCAGCAGGTTTTACTGCCTTTTTTTCGGCAACAATCAATAATGTACCATTGCCTGCATCTGCCCAAGAATGCGCAGATTCTGCAATCATAGAAGCAGAACCTGTCATAAATGCGGCTATTGTTTTTGCAATCGCAATAATAACGTTTGCCCCGACGGCAATTAATACAGTAATCAACGAGCTAGAATGTTGCGTGTCTTCATTGTCACTAGAGTGGTTGCTAATTTTATTAGGACCGCGTACACCGCGCGATATTGGTTGAACGGGCGCAGAACGGCGTGAATTGTTTTTTGATGATCTTACACTCATAGCAGTCTCAATAAGGTAACCAATGGCTTACCATGGTTTTGTACAATATCTTTATTTTAGTAATGCTTAGAAAAATCCAAGTTGAGGATAACCTATTCCCACATATAGTATCAGTGGTTTTTTAGTGTTGGTGGCTCATGATTAAACTTGTATGAAAAACGATGAGCTAACGCGTTACTTTGAGTGCTCCTCATTATCGTAAGTTAACTCTCCTATCATATTCTCTAAGTCACAGCTTGGACGATGCGAGCTTTCCATACGCAAACTTTTACGCTCCAATGCTGCATCAGCGCGACACTGCTGCATCTTATCTTTAATAATAAGCGGAGGTACAGTCGTAGGCTTGCCTTTATCGTCGATCGCAACCATCGTAAAATAGCAGCTATTCGTATGGCGCACCGTACGAGCGCGCACATCTTCCGCTTCGACACGGATACCAATCTCCATTGAGGTATTGCCCACATGATTGACACTGGCAGCAAAAGTCACAAGCTCACCCACATAGATAGGCTCACGGAACATGACTTGGTCAACAGACAATGTCACGACGTAACTACCACTATAACGGCTGGCACACGCATAGGCGACTTGATCAAGCATTTTGAGCAAATCACCACCATGTACGTTTCCAATAAAATTTGCCATATCAGGTGTCATAAGTATTGACATATATAGTTCATGGTTCAATGGCGCTTTTTTAGCAGTCGAGCTGGTATTATATTGCGGCATAACTTTCCTTGCGATTGTCTAAGACTTATTTTATTTCAAACATTACTTGTACTGTAGCAAACAGCTTAGCGCAAATAGGTACCTATCGGCCAAAGGTCTGAACTACATAAACACATATTTTTATAATAATTTCAATTAGCTTAACCAGTGAAAGCGGTAGGCAAGCCAAGCAACGATCGCACTGACCGAACCTGTCAAAAAACCACCCCAGATAAAATCAACCACTGCCGTATCTAATGTAAAACCTTTATACAGTGCCAGATTGGTGAAATCATATGTCCCATAGGCCATAAGACCAATCAATCCACCAAGTAAGAAAATATGACCAATCGAAGCACCTGCCTTGATTTGTGGGTATAAAATCAATATACAAAGTGCCAGTATGTAGAACATATAAAACACGCCAGCGGCGATCATATTTGGTTCATCAGCCAATAAATGACCAATACGTGACTCATAAAAAGCCCCTTTCATGGTCGTCAACCAAACTGCATCAACGCCCAAGAATATGACGACAGCGGCAAGATAGATAAATACATAAGCCATATCAACGTCCTTTTATTTAGAGTATGTTAATCGCTGCTCACAAGGCAACCAGCGTCTTATTTAAATGCACCGTCGTTATTATCATTGGCCATAATGACAACTACCTTATTAACTATTAGAGCTATCAAGGACGGGCAAATCAACAAAGTGCATCGTATCGATGTTATTCGGCTTGACTGCTGTCAATTGTACCACGCCAATTGTGCGCTCTAAAAACCCGCCTTCGCAATAACAGAAATAAAAATTCCACAAGCGTATAAAGGCATCATCATAACCCAGTGCTTCGATTTCTTTACGCTGAGCCATAAAAGCAGCGCGCCAATCGCGTAGCGTATATGCATAATCAAATCCGTAGTCGTGCAGCTGTTTGATGACCATGTCCGTCTGCTCAGCAAACTGATTGTTGAGCTCTTGGTTTGAGAGTAAACACCCCCCTGGGAAAATATGAGTCTGTATAAAATCCACTGACTCTAGATACTCTTCGTAATTTTGGTCATTAAAGGTAATCGCTTGTAATACCATTAATCCTGTCGGCTTAAGCAAACTGTTGCACTTGGCAAAAAAAGTCGGCAGGTACTCATGTCCAACGGCTTCGATCATCTCAATACTAACCAACTTGTCGTACTGCCCTGTCAGCTCACGATAATCTTGCTTAAGTAAGGTGATTTTATCTGATAGTCCTGCCGCTTTTACTCGACGCTGCGCCTCATCATACTGTGCATCAGAAATAGTAGTGGTTGTGATTTGACAGCCGTAATGTTTGGCTGCATAAATGGCGAAACCACCCCACCCTGTGCCAATTTCTATCACATGATCATCAGCGGTCAGTTGTAATCGTTGGCAGATAAGTGCCAATTTATGCTGCTGAGCATCAGCAAGTGATACGTCAGGCGTACGATATACAGCCGATGAATACATCATCGTTTCATCTAAAAAACGCTGATACATATCGTTGCCTAAGTCATAATGTGCAAGAATGTTTGATTTAGCACCAGATTTATCGTTGCTGCGTAGCTGATGCTTGGCTTTTTCAAATGCCTTACTCACACCAGCAAAGCGATTTTCTAGCTTATTTAGCACTGCTAAGTTGCGAGCCGCTAATCGAATCAGACCGGTCAAATCATCCGTATCCCACTCAGCGTTGATATAGCTATCTGCTAGTGCGATAGAACCACCGAATAATAATTGACGATAGACAGCACTGTCGTGAATCGTTAGCGTGACGTGTAGTGAATGACGGCCGACATCCGAACTGCTTGCTAAACTGGTTGCTACGTTACCAAAGCTACTTTTGGTAGGGGCTTTCTTACCAAAGGCTTCGATTAAAGTCAGACTACCGAACTGAATATGTGTTAATGCTCGAAATATAAGCTTTCTTGCCAATTGATTGACCCCATCATTGACGGGTTGCAAGATAACACTTTGTTTTACTACTTTATTCAACCGTTCAGATAACTTTTCTACTGCTGAGATAGGTGCGCGGTCGGTCGGTCGTGCTGGCATCGTATGCGGATCCTTATTTAAGGTATTTTATGTATGAGTCTTATGTTTAAAATATTTTCTAAATATTCAGACAGTTGTTAGTTTTTTTAATATCACTCATTAAGAGTGCGGTTTTTTAGCATTTGCCTTACTTTGTTTACTATCTGCCAGTTTTTCATCATAGTTGATATAGGGCACTTTTTTGATTGCATAAAGTTTGAACGCATGCCAGTAAATACGCATTAAAGACGTGATATTCATCAGCGGATTTTTTTTTAAGCTTGTGCGGACAGTGTCATCTGTCATTGGTACACCTAATACTTTGATGCCCGTTTTTAGTACCTCACCGCGCTCGTCACTGATATCAATAGCAATGCGAACCTGCAAACCTAAATCCGATTGTGAATGTGCCCTCTCGTTTTTAACTTGCTTCACCGTAACCTGCCAGCGATATAGCTGATCGATAGGGTTAAAAGGTGACACGTGAAAGTCTTTATCATGACAAAACTCAGTGTCTTCACCTTCCAATAAAAATCCATAACAATGGCGTTTGTCCCATGGTGTATTAGAAACCTCAGCCAATAAGTGAGTAGGCGTTTGCTGCTCATCAAAACCCAAATAAAAATTGACGGGACTAAAGTAAAAACCAGCATTACGGCAAACTACAAGTCCAAGCATATCACCTACTGGCGCGCTACCAGCATGAATAGTAAATGCGTGGCTTAGACGCTGATGTAATGCTTGTACGTGATTCAAATCATCATTAGCACTATTATTGCTTAGGCTATTTAACCCTTTTAAGTAGTCGTTAGGATAAAACTGCTGCAATGCTTTTTTGCGCGCTGAGAACAATGGCAGCTTTTTTGATAGCAAATTCTTTAGCAATGGCTGCTTCAAAGAGGGTTTACCCGATGGCTGCTGTTTTCTTAAAGCTTGACTCTGGTTAAAAACGGGCACACCTATCTCAGGCAACTCCTCTCCTCTAACCAATGCACTAATATTCACACCCCAATAGCGATAAGGATAGGCAAACTTATGCGCGCTTGGCAATAGTCGACTGTGCCAAGTCGTCCCTTCAAACAACTGATGTGACAAGGCAGTAGTACCCTCAAAAGCTTTGTGGCTTTTTGGAACATCAGAATACTGAAAGGGTATGGTCATATACATTCTCTTTTGTCACAGACAATTTTTACGAGTGCTTCTTATCAGTCGTTTTTGTCATCATTTAAATTTACGGCGCCCAAATAACCATCGTTTCTTAGTTGCATGGGTATCAGTAGTTGAGTTCTGTAAGCGATCTATATATTCAACCAATTCTTGATTGGTCGTTGCCGTAGCGACTTCTCGCTTATTTAATTTACGCAATCTTGTATCCGCTTTTATCGGTAAGTCTTTATAACGAAATGGCGTATTTGCACTATCTGCATCAGGCAGGTGCGTCGGATCAACTTCCTCTCTTATGTCGATATCATAGCCAAGTGATTGGCATACTTGTAAACCACTGCGTACGCCATCTTCGTGAAATCCATTGAACCAATAAGCCCCGCAAAAATGCGTATGCAAGCCATTGCCAGAGATACTTGACCATTTGTTTTGAGCAGCAATAGCTGCTTTATCAAATACAGGGTGACTGTAATCGATACGCTTAATCACTTGCTTGTCATCGATATCATAATTGAGAGTCACCAAATAATTATGCTTTTTGGTAAGACGCTGCAAAATATTCATGTGGTACGTGAGCACAGGTTTGACTGGTATTTTACTGTCGCTCGTATCTTTGTTAGCGTTGGCACTTACTCCTGTACTCAAGTCGTTCTCGTCTATCAGGTAATTCCAACTTGCCCAAGCTAACGGTTTTTTAGGCAAGACGCTGGTATCAGTATGAAGTACTGCCGTATTGCCAGTAAAACGAAAATGACTCAGAACGTCCGTTTCATCCATGCTGGCATCTTTGAGAATTTTGAGCGCAGTATCAGCATGACAAGCGAAGATGACTTCATCGAATACCAGATTTTCGCTGCGGTTCTTTGAGTTATTCGTGGTCTGGACTGTCAATATTACTTGATCATGCTCACGTAACACAGACTGTACTGGGCTGTTTACTCGCACCTTCCCGCCTGCTTTGATAAAACGTGGAATCAGTTTATTGATGTATTGCTTTGAGCCACCCTTGATCGTAAACCATTGCGGACGATTGACCACATCTAGCAAACCATGATTATCAAAGAACTGTGCAAAGAACACTAATGGGAAATCTTGCACTTCATCCAGACTGGTTGACCAAATGGCAGAAACCATCGGCAATAGATAGTTATCTAAAAACAGCTTACCGTAGCGTTTTTGAGCAAGATAACCGCCAAGCGTTTGCTCGGTAAAGGTACTAACGTCTTGTCCTTGTACACGCGCTGCTTCATAGTCTTGACGAAGCTGTTTGATGTGCTTATTGAACTGTAAAACATCTTTGATGAACTGCCAAAACTTTGGATTCAATACATTCTTACGCTGCGACAATAAGGTATTTAGCGTATGGCCATTGTACTCAAAATGACGCGCTGTATTTTTTACTGAAAAGCTCATATCCGTCGCTTGAAAGGGCACTTTTAAATCATACAACAGACGAAAAAAATTCGGATAGGTACGCTCATTAAAGACAATAAACCCTGTGTCTATTGCACTACTTTCTGTGTTACTGGTTTTTGACTTTTTGCCATCTTGTAACGCCACATCAATGGTGTTTACATGCCCACCAATGTAGTCATTGGCTTCAAACACAGTCACATCGTGTTCGCTGATCAAATAATGCGCACAGGTCAGTCCCGACACGCCTGAGCCAATGATGGCTATACGTTTTCTAGATTGAGGCTGATCATCGCTTTTTATCGTTTTAGTATTTTGCTTCGCTGTCTTTAAGTTACGTGCTTGCTTTAAGCGATGAAACAACATAGAGGCGTTCCTATCCGTATGGTTGACTTATTTTTACTTATTAAACTACCTATTTGGCAGTCATCATGCGTTATTTTTTATTGATCTTTTCACTGACTTGCTGCCAGACCAAATCTGGTAATGTTCCTAGCGCTTTTAGTGGTAACGTCAGCTTTTTGGGAAATTCGATCACTTCATGACCGCTATCAATACCATCACGAATGGCTTGACTCGCCTGCTTCGTGGTTTGAATAAATGGCATTGGGAAATCGTTTTGTTTGGTCATTGGAGTTTCAACAAACCCTGGCACCACAAGGCTAACCGCAACATCATGCGGTGCCAGACTGATTTGTAAAGTTTTCATTAAATAATGAACAGCTGCCTTTGAGCTTCCATAGGCTTCTGCACGGGCAAAAGGTACATAGGCTGAGGCTGAACCAATACCAACCAAGCGACCTTTTGACTCAATCAGCTTAGGTAAGACGCCTTCAATGGCATGCGATAACGTACCTAGGTTTACTGACATGACTTTCATAAACTTAGCACTATCAAAGTTTGGCATATCCAGATATTCGCACATGCCTGCCCCGCAAATTGCCAAATCAACCCTGCCAATTTTACTAAAAGCTTCAATCACCTCTTCTTGATTCATCAAATCCAACTCAATGGTTTCGGCGCCCAATGACTTAAGCTCAGCCAGTGCATTATCATCACGACCAACCGCATAAACATGATGGTTTTCTGATAAATAATCTTTAGCCAGTTGATTACCGATACCAGAGGTTGCTCCGGTGATGAGAATGTACTGTTTTTCAGTAGATGCTGTCATAGTAAGCGTCCTTTTAATTATAATTTTAGTCAGATATTTGCCATTCTCTCAATCGTTGAGTAGTTATTTTTCACCTACTTATGATTGATTGCGATATTCAAGATATTGGTCAAATATTTTTAAGGTTTTATTCATCTTATTTAATATATCTAAATAATGATAGCGTAAGGAGACGTATTTATTGTTGTGGTTTCGAAATCGTGTCGTATAGTCATGTCAAATCTTATGTACGCTATCTATCATCATAGTATTCCTCTAACTTATATGTTTGCGCTCATATAGTCGTCATCTTCTGTTACCGCCAATATAAGACAGTGCAATAACAGCATGCTACAATCTCCACTGCTACACTCAAAGCGCCTATCGTTGTCGATGGTCACTAAACACGTAGTACCTGCACAATAATTTAAAAAGCGCTATCCCTAGTAATAGATTTACCTACTCCAATATAAAAAGGATCTCTCATGAGCGAGTTACAACTGTCTGACCGCGTTAATAGCATCAAACCATCACCGACTCTAGCGATTACGAATAAAGCCAAAGAACTAAAAGCGGCTGGTAAAGATATTATTGGTTTAGGCGCTGGTGAACCAGATTTTGATACACCAGAACATATCAAAAAAGCAGCAATTGATGCAATCAACGATGGTTTTACCAAATACACTGCTGTCGATGGAACGCCAGAGCTCAAAAAAGCCATCATTGAGAAGTTCAAGCGCGACAATGACATCAGCTACGAACCTAACGAAATTCTTGTGTCAGTTGGTGGTAAGCAATCATTTTTTAACCTTGCACAAGCTTTCATCAATCCAGGCGATGAAGTTATCATCCCAGCACCGTACTGGGTCAGCTATCCTGACATGGTTATCATCGCAGAAGGCGTGCCTGTCATTGTTAAATGTCCTGCTGAACAAGACTTCAAAATCACGCCTGAGCAACTAGAAGACGCTATCACTGACAAAACCAAAATGCTGGTACTAAATAGCCCATCTAATCCGACTGGTATGATATATACGCTAGATGAGCTAAAAGCCATCGCTGAAGTATTGAAAAAACATCCACACGTTTATGTGGCTTCAGATGATATGTATGAGCACATTCGCTGGACGGGTGATAAGTTTTACAACATCTTGAATGCAGCCCCTGAGCTTAAAGACCGCGCCATTATCTTAAATGGTGTTTCGAAAGCATATGCAATGACAGGCTGGCGTATTGGTTATGCTGGTGGCCCTGCCAAGCTGATTGGTGCAATGAAAAAAGTACAATCACAGTCAACCTCATGCCCAACATCTATCAGCCAAGTGGCTGCAGAAGCTGCGATCAGTGGTGATCAGAGTGTATTAGAGCCAATGGTTGCAGCGTTTGAGAAGCGTTGTGATTTGGTGGTGGATGGTTTAAATAATATCAAAGGTATTACTTGCCTACGTCCTGACGGCGCATTCTACGTCTATCCAGAAATCAAACCTCTGATAAAAGCTGCTGGTCTATCGTCATGTACTGAGTTTTCAGCATGGTTATTGGAGAAAGTGGGTGTAGCAGTCGTACCTGGTGATGCTTTTGGTCTTGGCGGCTACATGCGTATTTCTTATGCAACCGATGAGGCAACATTAAAGGATGCTTTATCTCGTATCGAAAAAGCGGTTGCCGATTTAGACGTTGCTGAATAAATCTTAGACAGTCACTGATCTCAAGAATATTTTGATAAGTAAAGACGCCACATGCTCTCTATGTGGCGTCTTTTTTATAAGCGTTTTAAGATTTTTAAATAAAAATCTAATATTACGTCATTAAAATGACAATTTTAATCAATTATGCAAAAAAACGCTTGACGTATTTTTTATCTTTGCTAGAATACGCCC
>ENA-UOXB01001220-UOXB01001220.1-bioreactor-metagenome-genome-assembly--contig:-NODE-1220-length-12542-cov-10.149195_pt1 | contig 12542 bp, 10 predicted proteins | sample MGYA00238158_ERZ761615 | MGnify/ENA primary metagenome ERZ761615 (study PRJEB28904, sample SAMN06267902) | bioreactor metagenome | isolation source: Joint BioEnergy Institute, California, USA... | reverse complement strand
AGCAGGCAACTTTTGGCTGCTTGAAATCAATACTGTACCAGGCATGACCAGTCACAGCTTGGTTCCAATGGCAGCCAAAGCTCGTGGTATGGATTTTGACTCTCTGTGCTGGCACATTTTGGCGCAAACACTATAGTTAAGGTTTAAGGTAACTCGTTTACTGTACTAAAAGGCGGCTCATTGAATCAGTTTTACTGAAAAAGACGAACGGTAGAACGGCTTAAAAAAGAAGATACCATAAAGAACCCCATGGCATCCTTAATGGTATCTCTAAATGCAGTGATTTATAGTGCATCAATGTGTCGCTAGAGCTGCTATAACACAGCGTCGTGTAAACTTGTGTAAATTCACCGTCACTACGCAGTGTTAGGCTATTGTTTAACCATAAAATACGTTAATATTGTAATTATTGGTCTGTTTTAGTGATATTTATGTTTTATATGAATACTGTTCATAAGTTATTCATACATTGAGAAAAATGTTACGTTTGAATCAGTATAGCGGTATCATTTATGCCGTTTTTATCAAAGATTTTGATAACATATTGAATCAATAGGCTGCTGCAAAAAAAGACTGCATACTTATATCAATAACCTGCATAACTGGTTTATGCAATTACAGAGGCAAAGGTCGTTATGGCTCAAACTGTCAACGAAATAACTGACTTGATGAGTGATAAAACCCGTCGCCCAAAATCTAAGTTTCAAGTACCAACCACACTTAAATACTTCTTTATGGTGTTAGTGTTAGGATTACTTGTATTGATACTGATGATGGGTGGGAAAGCATTACGTGATGCACCTCCTGCTGCTATTTATGTTAGTAATAAAGGTTTGACAAGTGCAGAGTACCAATCATTGCAGCAAGTCATGGATCAGCAAAAGGTCAGTAGTTTTTTTACCTCTGATTTACAGGCCTTAAGAGACATTGCGACAGGTTTGGCTTGGGTAGATCAGGTCAGTGTTTCTCGTGACTGGCAGCGTGGTATTGTAATTACTGCATTGCCTAAACAAGCGGTAGCCAATTTTGGTACAGAGCGTTTGGTCGATGCAAAAGGGGTTGTTTTTATCCCTGCAGATGATAAAGATCTGACGCAAGAGCAATTTGCTACTTTACAGGGCGAGCTGACACAAGCCCCTGTTATCATGCAGCAAATGCAACAAGTTAATGACTGGTATGCACCGCTTGGTATTCAAGTAGAAGATATTATCTTGTCACCAAGAATGACATGGTTGATTCGATTTGATAATGGATTGCGTGTCATCGTTGATAATGAAAATACCGCACAAAAACTACTGAATTTAAGTCAGCTGCTTGGCAATCAATTAAAAAATCGTCGCGATGACATACAGTCTGTAGATTTGCGTTATAAGAATGGCTTTACCATTGCTTGGAATATGAATCAGCCACAGACTGATGAATCACAGTAGTAGATAGCAAAAATCAGGCATGTAGCAAAGAAAAAGTGCATTTTGATTTGAGCAATTTTGATAGTAATTAGTATTGAACACACAACATCATAGCGTGTTGATAGCGCTTTTTTTAATGATTTAATGGGAACGTCATTCGGTTTCCTGTTTAGCGATAATTTGTCTGGTAACATGAAAAATACTGAAAATCTAGTTGTTGTCCATTTAAGTGCCACGGCAGTTTATGTCGTTATCGGCAACGTTGTCTCTGCAAAAGACATTCGTATTTTAGGCGTAGGGCAGGTTAAAAACAGCGATTTTTATCAAGGTCAAATAAAGCATCGTGAACGACTGCAAGGCGCTATTAAGCAAGCAATACAAGAAGCAGAAGACACTGCTAACTGCCGTGTACATAGCGTGTGGTTGACACTTGCTGCGCCTGAATTGTCTAGTAAAAATAGCGCAGGTGAAGTCCGTGTAGAGGATGAAGTTGTCCGTGCCAAGGATATGGTACAAGCATTATCCAATGCCAAATCTCGTGATTTACCATCAGATTATTATCTCATGCATTGCTGTCAGCAAGGTATTTACGTCGATGATCAAGACTTTATGGTCGATGATGCAATCGAGATGATGGCACACAATATCACTGTCATGTATCACTTAATGATGATGCCAGTGTCTAGTCGTCAGAATATCCAAAAATTACTGCAAAGCTGCGATGTTGGTATCGATCATATCGTGTTTGATGCAGTGACAAGTGCTGAATACAGCTTGATGAGCGATGAGCGCTTGCAAGGAGTTTGTTTGGTTGATATCGGTGCCAGCACCACTAGCATTTGTGTGTACAAAGAAAATAAGCTGATTTTTACGCATTGTATCGCCACAGGCAGTCATGAAGTGACAATGGATATTTCAGCCGACTTCGGTATCTCAATGATTGAAGCAGAAAAGCTTAAAAAGACCCATGGTACAGTTGATGTCAATAGCGTCGATCCGAGCTCATTCTTTCTTTTTAAGCCGCAAGGCTCAAACGATGAGATCAATATTGGTGTCTATAACTTAGCACGCATCATTGAAGCACGTTATGTCCAGATATTTACTGAGGTGGCTCGTCAATTGCATGACGCTGACCTGATAGGATATATTGATAAAGGTATTGTATTATCTGGCGGCGGTAGCATGATTAAAGGTATGGTCCCTTTTGCCAAAAAGCTGCTCAAAATGCCAGTGGTATTGACCAATACTCATCCTGCAATTAGTGCTTACAATCATTTTGATAACGATGAATCCTTTAAACAGCTTAATATTCAAGTAAATGATCGCGCTTATCAGACAGCATTTGGTACACTACTCTATAGTCAGAGTGAGCAGTTCCGCCGCAGTGAAAAAAGTGAGCCTGAAGCGATTCAGAAAAACCGAGTGACAGGGGTTTTTCAAAGTGCAGGACAACGTTTTGCGAGCGTACTGAAAAAAATATTGTAGTCGTGTTTTATATTTTTAAATGTTTAGAAGATTGACCCCTTGCAAAATGCATTGAAATAATCTGATCTAAAGATGATGTAATATTGAAAGTAATGCCTTGATCGGTGATGACATATTTTGTCTAAACTGTATGGTTTAATCCATAGCCCTGTTTTATTTAAATACATTTATATATATAGTGTGTCGATAGCGCAACTCATGAGTGCGTTACCACGTATCGACCATTACGCTATTTGCAACTGGAGAATCTTTTTTATGTCAAAATACACCATGCCAGATGATAACCAGCTTCAAAATAACGGCCAAGCGAGCTTCACTGTATTCGGTGTGGGTGGTGGTGGCGGTAATGCGGTTGAGCATATGGTACAACAAGGAATTAGGGGTGTAACCTTTGTCTGTGCTAATACGGATAAACAAGCGCTTGATCGTTTAACTGCGCCGCACAAATTACAACTTGGTGCAAAAACAAATCGTGGTCTTGGTGCAGGGGCAAACCCAGAAGTAGGACGTGAAGCGGCAGAGAGCGAAGAAGAAGCCATCCGTGCCTTACTTGAGCATTCCGATATGGTATTTATCACCGCAGGTATGGGTGGAGGTACAGGTACAGGTGCTGCGCCAGTGGTTGCTCGTATTGCTAAAGAAATGGAAGTTTTGACCGTTGCAGTAGTGACCACACCTTTCAAATTTGAAGGCGGCAAACGTATCAAAGCTGCTAAAGCGGGTATTGAGCAGTTGACCAACTTTGTGGATTCTATCATTACGATTCCAAATGATAAGTTGATGAGTGTCTACGGTAATATCTCTATGCAAGACGCTTTCAAAAAAGCGGATGATGTTTTACTGCACGCCGTTCAGGGTATTGCTGAAACTATCGCTAGCGAAGGTATGATTAACATCGATTTTAATGATATTCGTACAGCAATGACGGCTAAAGGTCATGCAATGATGGGTATTGGTCGTGCAAGCGGTGATGACCGTGCGCGTCAAGCGACCGAAAAAGCCATCAGATCACCACTACTTGACGATTTGCGTTTGGAAAATGCCAAAGGTCTATTGGTCAACGTGATTTCCTCTGAATCATTATCTTTGGATGAAATGAGTAAAATCAGTGCCATAGTCGAAGAAATTACCGATATCGATGACGCTCATATTTTCTATGGTTCTGTGATTGATGAAAAAATGGGAGATGACTTGCACGTGACAGTTATCGCCACTGGTTTAACGTTAGATGAAAATGCTGGTCAAGAACCAGAAGTGGTGGAGCAACCAGTTCCATCGGTTAATAGCACCCAACCTGTCGATCCTAACGTACATACTAGTGCGCTAAACAGTCAAAAACAAGCACAAGCCCAAATTTACCAAGATACCGCAGCACGTTCGAACGCACCTCAAGAGCAGCCTAAAACCAAAACCAACAGTATTCAAGATTATTTAAAGCGTCAACAAAATAAGTAATTCTTATAGAGACACCAAGTATTTTGAACTAAAAAGCCAGCGCTGAGTCGCTGGCTTTTTCATGCTTATAAATAGTAGATAGCATGAAAATTGTCATCAAATGGACATATCTGATGATTTTATTGCATAAAATGTTTCGAAAAGTTGGATATTTATACAAAGAAACATAAATGCTAAGCGCCATAAATCATGAATATATATGACGATAAGTGTTATCAATCAAGGAGATAAGCAAATTAAAGAGTATTAGCTATAGCGAAATGGGGGTAGGTAATGATACACTATGGCAATTGTAACAAAATATGTGAGAAGACAGCCATGAACCAAAGAACCCTAAAAACTGCGATTGCTGTTACAGGTACAGGTCTCCATAGTGGTCAGCCTGTTAACTTAGAGTTTTATCCGCAGCCAGTGGATACTGGTATTGTTTTCGAGCGCTCTGATATCGAAGGCAGTCAGCCAATCCCAGCCAGTGCCTTTTTAGTACAAGATACTATGATGTCGTCAAATCTTGTATTTGGCGGTACTCGTGTCGGCACTGTCGAGCACCTTTTGAGCGCGATTGCTGGACTTGGCATAGATAACCTCTTGATTCGTGTTTCTGCCTCAGAAATACCAATCATGGATGGTAGCGCTGCACCTTTTGTTGGATTGTTACTTGAAGCAGGGTTGTGTGAGCAAGAAGCTGCTAAAAAGTTCATTAGAATTGTTCGGCCTGTACGTGTAAAAGTGGATGATAAATGGGCAGAACTGCGTCCTTATGACGGTTTTGAGCTAAATTTTGAAATCGATTTTGATCATCCTGCTATTGATAAAAACTTTCAGCACGCTCAGCTGCAGTTTTCTACACAAAACTTTATTGAACAATTAAGCTCAGCACGTACTTTTGGTTTTTTGCGTGATATTGAGGCAATGCGCCAAAACAACTTAGCGTTAGGCGGTAGCATGGACAATGCAATCGTCATCGATGAAGCAAACGTATTGAATGAAGAAGGCTTACGCTTCAATGATGAGTTTGTCCGTCACAAAATTTTGGATGCTTTGGGAGATTTATATTTAATCGGTTATCCAATTTTGGGTCGCTTTAATGCTTATAAGTCTGGTCATGCACTAAATAATTTATTGGTGCGTGAAATACTATCTGACCATGATAATTTTGAAATTGTAACTTTTGATGACAATGTAACTTGTCCTATCAAGTATTTACCTTTAGAAGATTTAGCTGTTGAAGGATGAATACAGGAATATACACGAAGTATCGAAACATTTACGCAATATTACATGATCGGGCTATAATTACATTCCTATAATATTCTATTTTTTGAATATATTGTTCGGGTTATTTTAAAAATTCTACTTCAGAGTAGAGAATACAAAAGCTGTAGATGGTTTTTAAATCATCTATTGGTAGCATTCACATTATGAATGATGCCAATAGATGATTTTTTTTGTTTGTGATATTACAAAACCCCAGCGTTACTCGTTAATTTTTGCGATTATATTTACATAACTTTACATTATGAAGTCATGATTTTTAATCATTTATTAAGCGTAAAAGGGCTTTTTTGAGATTTTCATCAGTGGTGACATGCTCTGCGGCCTGTGATATAGTCCGCTTTGTGTTTTGGCTAAGGGCCTGATTTTCATTGATTTCAAGAGTTTTTGATTTGGTCATTGATAATGACGATGATTGTTGAATTGAATGATTATGAGTGGAAGTTTTAGCAATTACGACGCGAATTTGTTTGAGTTGTTTAAATGTAATTGATTGCTCTGTTAACACTCGCAAATAAGCACTCTGTAAATAGCGGATATGATTAGCAGCTGTTACAGAGCCAACACTGAGTATGAGTTGCTCAGGAGTAAATCCTACAACCCAACAGGTACTAAGGATTTCTTCAGGTAGACAATCTACCAGTAGCTCTTTTATCTCAGCGGTCATTTTTGTATATAGCCGCATATTGTCAGCAAGGGTTTGTGGTAGCGCACTACCAGCAAAAGCTTGATGATCGATAAGCTTAGCAAGCCGATTAGGCTGTTTTTTTGACATCGCAATGACTCATCTAATAGGTGACAACGTCGATAGACATGCTAAAAGCAATATATAACAAACGATTTACGAGATATTTGACTAGCCTAAGGTAATAAACGCTAGTCACTATAGAAAAAAGAGTGGGCTGTTGTAACAAGGATTTTATCATGTTTATTTTATGATTATATCCTCTAAATTAATTGATGCTTTGTCATGGATGACGAGCGGTCTTGTATTAACAATAGGTAGTAAATTTATGAAACAAGCTTTATTGCTTTTGTCAGTATTGGGAATGGGTATAGCACAGACGAGTGGTGCTGTCGAAACCACCTTTCAACCGAATAATACCTTGAGTCATACCATCACAAATATTTCTGCTTCTGCGAACTACGGTTCTAGTCGTAATATCTATAGCACCAACAGTGGCGCTCATGTATATAGTAACGATGAGATCAGCCAAGCGATTGATAATCTAAGCGCTCATGCTAAGCAAAAAGAATACCAGCTTGCCTCGCTAACCAGCCGTTTGTCTTATGAACAGCGTCAGCAACAAGCCAGCCGCACCCCTGATAGTAACTCTGCCCCTGCTATTGCAGCAGCAAATGCCGCACGAGTTGCCCTATCTAGAAGTTCTGGTTACTGCGCACGCTACGTACGTAAAGCGCTACAATCAGCCGGTTACGAATTTACGCCTAATCCATCCGCTTATCAGTACGCCTCACGTGGCACTTTGGCCCAAGCAGGCTTCACTAAGATCAGTAACGATATGCAACCACAAGTTGGTGATGTCGTTGTCTTCAACCGCACCTCAAGCCGTCCTCATGGTCATATCCAAATTTTTGATGGCAATACATGGGTGTCTGACTTCCGTCAAAACAGCATCAATCCTTATAGTGGCTCTCATAGCTATACTACATGGCGTGATTCGCAGTACGTTGACGATGCGTCAGACCGTGGTATCTATCTTGCTATGGCGGACAAATAATCAGTTAAATAGCTCTTTAATTCGACCAGTTTCTCCAGGCCTAGTAATGTTTTCGACATTACTAGGCTTTTTTTTATTTGAAGTAATGATGTGTGATAAAAGAGCAATTGAAAAAAGATTCTGTGCCTATTGATAAGTAAGGTAATCAAGCGGAAAAAATATGATTAACCTTTAAATTTAGACCAATAATGACGATTATGAAAATCAGGTGGTGAAGCATGGCGCGGGGCAAAATATAAAGCCGTCTCATTAAACTTTAAAATAACGCAAGGATGTATGTATTCAACCACCGTGTTATTAAATGCATATTGTTGCTTGGGTAATTGGTTCAAAAGTATGCCAAAACGTCGTTCATAACTTGGAATGGTAGAAGCTAACGATGATTTGGTAGATAAAGAGGTATCAACTGGTGAGCGCTGCTGCAAGGACTTATCATCCCAATAAATGCCTATACGCTCGTGTCTATCCATATGGTACAAAGGGGTAGGCGGCAATGTTGAAGGATTGCGATAACTGTCAAACTGATATAGCGCATAACGACCATCTGGACTGGCGTTGATTTCGATATAAGACTCTGCATTTTTTACGTAGTCGACTTTATTTTTGGCTAAACTGCCTGTGATGAAACATTCAAGGCACGTTTCTTCCCAAAGGTAATCAGAGAAGCCTATTTGCTTGGTCTGCCATGCCGGCCAGTTAAGTTTGGCGGCCAAAGAAGGTGTGGGTACGGTAATATAATACGTGAGTTGTAGATGCAATGTTGGTCGTTGCACAATTTTTGCAGTTACCTGAATGCCGATACGACGGAGTTCATCCACAGTGACCCCGATTTGCTGGGCATCATTGACCAACGTATCAGTGGCCATACAAAGGGTAAAGGTTTGGCTCATAATCTGATCATACTCAAGAACATTAATGAGAAAAAACGGCTTATCTTATAATGAGAAACGCTAAGATAAGCTCGCTGTGAAAAATGCACATTATAAAAGCCGCGAGCATGATGCAGCGCGGCTTTTAGGTACTATCGTAATGATTTGAATAATAACTCAGCAGTCACAGTAGAAATTTATTCAAACCAAGCTTGTCGTTACAAACTACTGAGCGTGACGTGCCAAATTAGACAGTTTTGGGTTGGCATGCGGATTTTTACGCAGTAACAACGCCATACGACCGATTGAATGAATCAAAGTTGCATTCGCAGCTGCGGCAAGCTCTGCACCAATGACATCACGCTCTTCTTTAGTACCAGCAGGCAGTTTTACTTTAATGAGTTCATGATCTGACAAAGCGCGATCAATCTCCTCTGCGATAGTCGGTGTGACACCTTTATTGCCAATCATGACAATAGGTTTAAGCTCGTGACCAATGCCTCGTAGGCGTTTGATGGTAGCGTTATCGAGTTCCATAGAATTTCCAAAGGTTGGTAAAAAATAAAAGATGATGCTATTGAGCGCAATTAGTGACTATTATAGATAATCTGAGGGCATCTTGCATGATATCAGCAGGATTTTGCACGATTTTACGTGATGAAAATGTTAAACTGAATATTTGGTCACATTATAAACGCTATGCTCTTATAAAGCAGTGTTTTCCCTAATAGAATTTGACCAATTTAAAGTCATCAGACAAATCAATCGCTCAATGAATGGCATATCTAAAATAATTGAGCTGATATCCCATATATTTACTGTCAAAAGTCGTTTTTGACCAATGTACTACTGGACCACGATAGAGTGGTTAATTAACAAAGAGTAGTGTTGGTAAAGCAAGAGGAGCAGGTGTTTTGGCCACGCGTATTGAAAATAAAAAACTGTCAAAAAGTAGTAGTGCTTGGATGAAGGAGCATATTGACGATCATTATGTGCAAAAGGCTCAAAAAGATGGTTACCGTGCTCGTGCAGCCTACAAGTTGTTAGAAATTAATGAAAAAACCAATTTGATTAAAAAGGGCATGACAGTGGTAGATTTGGGGAGTGCACCTGGTAGTTGGTCACAAGTAGCCAGCCAGCTGGTGGGTGAAAAAGGTGTTTTGATTGCCTCTGATATTTTACCTATGGATGCGCTGGCTGATGTAACGTTTATCCAAGGAGACTTTCGTGAGGCTGACGTGTTTGACACGATTATGGCTGAGGTTGGTGATAGGCAAGTTGATGTGGTATTGTCAGATATGGCACCTAACACAGCAGGCAATAGTGCTATCGATCAGCCAAGAATGATGTACTTATGTGAGTTGGCTGTGGAATTTGCTTTGGCAACCTTACCACAAGGTGGCGCGCTTATTATGAAAGTGTTTCAGGGCGAAGGTATGCAAGAATTACGCAAGCAAATGCAGAATGATTTTAGTAAAATTCGTAGTATCAAACCTGGTGCTTCTCGCCCTCGTTCAAAAGAGATGTTTTGGATCGCTATCAAATAGGTTTAAATTCAATAGGTTGTCGTCAAAACAAGCCAAAAAATGAGTTGCCACAACATATACATTATCAATGTTTAAAACCGCTACAATCGTTAACTGAATAAAAGAAAAACTTGCTTGAATTATTCAGGCTAGCACCACATATCATGGTATATTAACTTTGTTTCAAACATATGTTTTAAGCAAAGTCGTCTGATAATAAGCGCTTAATACGTTTATCTGTGATAGATTTATATAACATGAGTTCTGATATTTTTATTAAAGATAAGTAATACGTTTATAGACGTCACGTGTTTAGTAAACACACCAATAAGTAAGGGATGGGAATAACTAGTGAGCGACATGGTAAAAAATACCTTATTGTGGCTGGTGGTAATCGGCGTTTTGGTGCTGGTGTTCAGTGGTTTTGATCAATCATCTGAGCCAGATAGCCTTAACTACTCTGAGTTTGTGACCGCTGTGTCAGAAAAACAAGTAGCCAGTGTGGAAATCGATGGCGAGCAGATCACCGGCGAGAAGAAAAATGGTTCCTCTTTTGAAACCATTAGACCAGCTGTGACTGATGACCAGTTGATGCCAATTCTACGTGAAAATCAAGTCGAGGTTCAAGGAACGGCACCGAAGCGTCAAAGCGTGTTAATGCAGTTACTGATAGCAAGTTTCCCAATTCTTTTGATTATTGGTTTGTTCTTATTCTTCATGCGTAACATGCAAGGCGGCGCTGGCGGTAAAGGCGGTGGCCCTATGAGCTTTGGTAAGTCAAAAGCCAAAATGTTGACTGAAGATCAAATCAAGGTCAATTTTGGAGACGTTGCTGGTTGTGAAGAAGCCAAAGAAGAAGTGGTTGAAGTAGTAGACTTCTTACGCGATCCTGACAAATTTACCAAGCTTGGTGCGACTATTCCGCGTGGTATTTTGATGGTAGGCCCACCAGGTACTGGTAAAACGCTATTGGCCAGAGCCATTGCTGGTGAAGCCAAAGTACCGTTCTTTTCGATTTCAGGTTCTGATTTCGTAGAAATGTTTGTTGGTGTGGGTGCTTCACGTGTACGTGATATGTTTGAACAGGCGAAGAAAAGTGCACCTTGTATTATCTTCATCGATGAGATTGATGCAGTTGGTCGTCATCGTGGTTCTGGAACAGGCGGTGGTAATGATGAGCGTGAGCAAACTCTAAACCAGTTATTGGTTGAGATGGACGGTTTTGAAGGTAACGAAGGCGTTATTATCATTGCTGCGACCAACCGTGCAGACGTACTTGATAAAGCGCTATTACGCCCAGGTCGTTTCGATCGTCAAGTACAAGTGGGGCTGCCTGACATCAAAGGTCGTGAGCAAATTCTAAAAGTACATTTGAGAAAATTGCCAAATACGATTAGTGTAGATGCAAGCTCTCTTGCCCGTGGCACACCAGGATTTAGTGGCGCACAGCTTGCTAACCTTGTGAACGAAGCGGCACTGTTTGCAGCACGTCGTAATAAGACCAGCGTTGACATGAATGATTTTGAAGATGCAAAAGACAAGCTCTATATGGGTCCTGAACGCAAATCTATGGTGATTCGCGAAGAAGAACGCCGAGCGACTGCATATCATGAAGCAGGTCATGCATTGGTTGCGGAGTTATTACCAGGGACTGATCCTGTGCATAAAGTCACTATCATGCCGCGCGGTTTTGCTCTTGGTGTCACATGGCAGCTACCAGAGCACGATCAAACCAGTATGTATAAGTCAAAAATGCTGAGCGATATTGCTATTTTATTTGGTGGCCGTATTGCAGAAGAGGTCTTTATTCATCAGATGTCTACTGGTGCTTCTAATGATTTTGAACGAGCAACCAAGATGGCGCGTGCAATGGTCACTAAGTATGGTATGTCAGACGCACTTGGTATCATGGTTTATGAAGACGATGACAGCTCGCAAGGTTACTTTGGTGGTAGCCGCACGATTTCAGAGGCTACTCAACAAAAGGTAGATGATGAAGTACGCCGTATGCTAGAAGAGCAGTACGATATCGCGCGTGAATTGATTGAAGGTAATCAAGAAAAAATGCATGCGATGGTTGATGCCTTGATGAAATGGGAAACCATTGATCGCGATCAGCTTCAAGATATCTTGGCAGGTGAGGAGCCTCGTCCACCAAGAGTGTATCAACACAACGAAGTGAACTTGTCAAAAAATGATGTTAAAACGTCTGGTTCAACGCCACCACCATTGCCAGCGATGTAGCTTGTAATTGGTGAATGACTCTTAAAGAAGCCCTTTTTAGTAAAGGGCTTTTTTATTGGCATCATTTTATGAAGGATTTAGGACAGAGTAAGATTTACTGGTATCATTAGCATAGAAATTACTTATTGAAATATATTTATAATGGATTGATGATGTCATTATTCGAGTCGCTACCAAAGTATGAAATATCTGGTCGCAATAAAACGTTAGATTTGTCCCAGCCCCATGTTATGGGCATACTTAATGTCACGCCAGACTCATTTTCAGATGGCGGACAATTCACTGCTATTGATAAAGCAGTGGCTCATTGTCAGCAGATGATAGCAGACGGCGCGACTATCATTGATATTGGCGGTGAATCTACTCGTCCCAATGCTAGTATCGTGGCTACTAATGATGAAATACAACGTGTTGTGCCCGTGGTTCAAGCCATCAGACAACATTGTGGCGACGAGGTTTGGTTATCTGTCGATACTAGTAACCCAGCAGTAATGCAGGCAGCGTTCGATGCTGGTGCAGACATTTGGAATGATGTGA
>ENA-UOXB01001219-UOXB01001219.1-bioreactor-metagenome-genome-assembly--contig:-NODE-1219-length-12577-cov-8.774716_pt1 | contig 12577 bp, 12 predicted proteins | sample MGYA00238158_ERZ761615 | MGnify/ENA primary metagenome ERZ761615 (study PRJEB28904, sample SAMN06267902) | bioreactor metagenome | isolation source: Joint BioEnergy Institute, California, USA... | reverse complement strand
TTGGCAAATCCTGCCCAGTTTTCATTGAAGTCATAGTTGGCGCTGATATTGATATACGGATTTAGACTGTTGTTAGACTTATATGGTTCAACGCCTGATTTTGCTGACTCTGCTTCGGTCACGCCATAATAGTAGTCGTTGTAATCTTCATCGAAGTACTCAAAACCAAAGCTTGGATAGATGGTGAGTTTATCTGCGCTGATTCTACCAATATAAGTCAAGCGCGCTGTGTTACCACCACTTTTATCCAAAACGTCTGTCGCTATTTGGGCGCGGAAAGCACCGATAGGCGTACGGCGCTGATAGCTCACACCTGCCGACGCTGAGATTTTACGCTCGTCCAATTCTGCCAAATTGCCACTGGCATCATCAGGATCAAAGCTGTTGCCAGACGGTTGCGCATAGACTGACAACTGATTGGTGCCGTCATTGATTAGATACGCACCCGCTTGTGCCCCGCGTGCGTAGACTCTATTGTTGTCATAAAATACGCCTGGCAACACACGGAACTCGGTATTGTCATCTAAATCATAGGCAGACTTGACGGCCATGACATTGACACCCACGCTGAGGACAGCATCTTTGTCAGTGGGCAGGTTTTTATCAAGAAAAGGAATGGCACTAGAAACGCTAGCCACACTGAATAATGCAGTAGCGGTTAACACGCTGAGTGAGGCGCGCGTATAGATATTGGGTCGCGCTGCAAGTTTAAACATAATCAAGTCTCGTGATTGAGTGGGAATGGTCGAATAGTACTACTAAGCAGAAATAATGGGGTAGGGTAAGTTAAATGAGTATGCGGTTTTTATAACATTTCAGCAATGATAAATAAGTATGACCGTTTACTCAATGGTTTTTAGCACTTCTACGATTTGATAATGGATATCTTGCCACCACCAGACAAAGCCAACACTGATCAATAGCATCACAATCCATGGAAGTAGTGTCCAAAATAATGACGGCTTTGCTTGGGTTTTGTGGCTGATCGCTGTGTTATGCACCGTACTAAAATTCGTCTCTAAAGTACTGGTATCAAACTCAGCGTTGTGATCAGATGGATAAGACGTATCGACATCAGAGGGCTGATCAATATAATGGGTTTGATAAGTGTCTTGGTCATGAGCTCGATACGAGCTTGGTTCGTTCACTGGGTAAAGATGTTTAGGTATGGGCATATTTTGCTGTGCGATGACCATGCGTCGACGATAGGCGATGGCAAATGCCGACGCAATTATTAAGCCTGTCACAGCACCACCAATATGGCCTGCATTATCAATACCTGGTACAGCAAAGCCATATACCAAGTTAATACCCATAATAAAGAGTAAGCTTCTTAAGTTGAGCATCAAACCATTGACCGATATCTTAAAAAATGCCGCTACCAATAAAGCCGCACCCAGACCCATGATGCCACCAGATGCCCCAGCCGATAGTCCCGCTTGCCCATTTCCGTCCAAAATACCTTGCCATGTCACATAACTGTTGAGTAGGTTGCCACCGATGGCTGCCAACAAAAACAATGCCAAAAACTTGGCTGAACCAAACATCGGCTCAGCGATTTGTCCAAAAAAATACATGGCAAAGCCATTAAATAATAAATGCATCAAACCAATATGCAAAAACGCACTGCTGACCAAGCGCCATGGCTCATCACCCATGGTAAAAGGCAGTGCATTAGCACCCCACTTGATGAGCATTTCAGTCGATGGATTATTGGCATCCGCGCCGCTTAGGACTTGTACGACAAATAGCCCGATAAAGCTGATCAATAATAAAGTAGTGACAGGCGCTGTTTTTAATAATTGTTGGATGGTCATAAAAGCTAAAATTCAGTAAAGATTGTAGGATAAGTATAAAGGGTCTTGTCAGAAGATGTTATTTATTAGCTAGCAAGCATTGCAGTCAATTTAAAATAAAAGTGGTATATATAGTCATCGTGTTCTACTGGGTAAAGTTTTTCCTCGCTGTCTGCTTACAAGCGTGACAGAGGCTTCGAAAAATTTACTCCAGTAGAACTGTACTCTGTTTGAAATAGATTGATTATATTTCAGAAAGATTTATTTTTAAAAATGGTTTGTTTTGAGATTCTCATAAGTACCCTTCACCAAGATATTGTCCGTGACGGTATTGATATCAGTATGACCACAAAACGCCATGGATATATCACATTCTTTGTAGATGATCTCAAGCGCACGGCGCACGCCATCTTCACCATAAGCGCCCAACCCATAAAGAAAAGCGCGACCGATCATGGTACCTTTAGCGCCTAGAGATATGGCTTTTAATACATCTTGACCGGAGCGAACACCGCTATCGAGCCATACTTCGATATTGCTGTTTTCGGCATGAACCGCTTGTACGATGTCTGCAAGGGCAGAGATAGAGGAGAGTGCCCCATCTAATTGACGACCACCATGGTTTGAGACCACCAATGCATCCGCGCCGCTGCGTGCTGCCATGATGGCATCTTCAGGTTCCATAATACCTTTGATAATCAGCTTGCCGCCCCACATATCTTTGATACGAGCCACATCGTCCCAGCTAAGAGCAGGATCAAACTGCTCTGCTGTCCACGCCGACAGCGAAGACAGATCCTCAACGTCTTTTGCATGACCAACAATATTGCCGAACGTGCGCCTCTTAGTCCCAAGCATATTGAGACACCACTCAGGCTTGGTCATCAGATTCAGAATATTGGTCAGCGTTGGTTTGGGCGGCGCAGAGAGACCGTTTTTGATGTCTTTATGCCGTTGTCCAAGCACTTGTAAGTCAGCAGTTAAGATGAGCGCAGAGCAATTTGCTTCCTTAGCACGGCGAATCAAATTGGCCATAAACGCCTGATCACGCATCACATACAGCTGAAACCAGAACGGCTTACTGGTATGGGCAGCGATATCTTCGATAGAGCAAATGCTCATGGTAGACAAAGAGAAGGGCACGCCAAACTTCTCTGCTGCCTGTGCGGCTTTGATTTCGCCATCCGCCCACATCATGCCTGTAAACCCAGTAGGCGCAATAGCGACTGGCATTTTGACCCGCTCACCGATCATGGTCGTTTCCAGACTACGGTTTTCCATATTGACCAACACGCGTTGGCGCAGCTTAATCCGATCAAAGTCGCTTTCATTGTTACGATACGTGGTCTCAGTCCATGAGCCTGAATCCACATAATCATAAAACATACGCGGCACTTTGCGCTCAGCAATCTGACGTAAGTCTTCGATGTCTGTTACTTTTTCTAGATTCTTCATAGCTGTTTACCTCGGCGTTTTATCAATCAAGCATTTTTTATTATGATGTTAGCAGTTGCTGTAAATCCATGACCGAAAAAGGATAGTCTAAGCGTTTTGATGACGTCAAAATAACAGGAATACTCGTGGCAAAGATCATCATCAGCGTCTCATCAAAGTCGGCAATATCGATTTTTTCATAGTCAATCGGTTGTACCGCTTGAAACCGATGGATAAGTTGCTCGGCAATGTCACACAAATGACAACCTGCAGTACCCAGTAGCCACCATTTATCGATTTTTTCAGGCGTACCAAGATGAGGATTTTCGGCGATAATACGTGCTCGCAGTGCAGTCGTATGGTTGTCATGTGCGGTGTCAATGGGCATATTTATTCTCTTATTTTAATACTTATTACAAAGTATTTGCGCTAAAAAAATCAATTAAAGAACCTAAATACTGTTTACCCTTTACGACATGATAAAGAAATGGGGTAAATAATGACAGCGATTGTGAGATTAGGTAAGATGATCTGCAGTTTTAGTTTACTGATTTATAATCATTGCCTTATCGCTTATTATTGATCGTGTTCTTTTATCGATAGTGCTCTTTTATCAAAAGTAACTTCTTATTGGTAATGGCTTACTTTATCTTATTGCGCTTTATCTTATTATTTTTTTAATCACTTGGGTATCTCACATGGCAAGTTTTAGCAAATTTATCAAACGACTATTATTGGCATTGATAATGATAGTCGTCGCATTCCATGTGTTGGTTGCTGGATTACTGTTGATTTGGAAGACCCAGCCTATTAATAATAGTATGTTTATGCTGACACATCGCCTAACCGGTGGCACGGTCACACAGACTTGGGCAGAGTATGACGCCATCGCAAAATCTGCCAAACAAGCCGCGATAGTGAGTGAAGATTCGACGTTTAGCCAGCATAATGGTTTTGATTTCAAAGGCATTGAAGCAGCACGTAAGAAAAACGAAGAGACAGGTAAAATGTCTGCTGGCGGATCAACCATCACTCAGCAGTTGGCAAAAAACCTATTTTTGACCTCTCATCGCTCATACGTTCGTAAAGGTGAAGAGGCGGTTATTACGTTAATGCTCGAAACGTTTTGGGACAAACAGCGCATCCTAACCGCTTATCTCAATGTGGCAGAGTTTGGTAATGGCATCTATGGTATCGAAGCTGCCGCTCAGCACTATTTTGACAAATCTGCTGCCAAACTGAATCGCGATGAATCTGCTTTGCTTATTGCTATGCTGACCAATCCAAAATATTATCAAGACAATCAAGGTGATAGACGTCTACGTAACAAACAGCGTATTATCAAAAAACGTATGAAAAATGCAGTCTTACCGCAGTCGGATTGATTGTTTAGTTGTACTCATCTTGAACAACATAGATTGTGGACAGCAACGGTATGTTTTGTCATAAATAACTGCTATAAAAAAGGGTAATGCAACCACACCAAAAAGCAACAACGCATAAAAACAGTGCAAAAAATGATGGCGTATTGATAACGTAAAAGGAGTAGTGACGTGACAGATGTGTACGATCAGAAAAATAAGAATGAGGATGTGAATAACGCTATCAGGACTAATGAGACAATGAACATAAATGATGTTACTGACGTAAATAATGATATTGATACAGAAAGTCGTGGTAAAGAGTTGGCTGAGGTCGAGTGGCAACGCTCAGAAGATGGCAGCTATTCACCCAGCAGCTATATCAATCGCGACTTGTCATTATTACAGTTCCATTTGCGTGTCTTGGCACAGGCCGCCAGTCCACACCATCCGCTGCTTGAGCGTTTATTTTTCTTAATGATTTTTTCCTCAAATATCGATGAGTTTTTTGAGATTCGTGTGGCGGGTATCATGCAAAAATTTAGCATGGGAGATGTGTCGACCAGCGCTCATGGTATGCGTCCTAGCGAGTTGCTCAATGAAATCTCTACCATTACCCACGATGCTATCGATGAGCAATATCGTATTCTTAACGAAGATATTTTGCCCGCCCTTGCCCTTGAGGACATTCGTTACCTAAAGCGTGATGAGCTCAATGCTGAGCAGTCCGCTTGGATGAAGCGTTACTTCATTGAGCAAGTATCGCCCGTATTGACACCGATTAGCATTGATCCTGCGCATCCGTTTCCGCGTCTGGTTAATAAAAGCTTAAACTTCATCGCAACCTTGGAAGGCAAAGACGCTTTTGGTCGTGATATCAATCTAGCCATTGTGCCAGCACCGCGTAGTCTGCCGCGAGTAATTCGTCTACCGGACGAATTGACAGGTGGTAAAGAGCATCATGTAATGTTATCAGCCATTATTCATGAACATATTGGTGACTTATTCCCTGGCATGAGCGTAACAGGCTGCCATCAGTTCAGACTGACACGTAATGCTGACTTGGATTTGGCTGATGATGTTGAGGACATCGCCAAAGCGCTAGAAGGCGAACTAGAGAACCGTCGTTTTGGTGATAAAGTACGTTTGGAAGTCACCACTGATTGCCCCGTACACATCAGTGATTACTTACTTGATGAGTTCGAGTTGCATGACAATCAATTGTACCGAGTCAATGGCCCTGTCAATTTAACGCGCTTATTGTTTGACTTCAATATTCCTGCGCTGCGTTATCAGCCCTTTACTCATGTCGTGCCAAAAGAGTTCCGCCGTGAGATGGACAAGCTGGACAAGGCGACAAGCATGTTTGCGGCCATGCGTAAAAGCGATGTGCTGGTACACCATCCGTTCCATGCGTTTTCGCCCATTATCAATTTGCTGTGGCAAGCGGCAAGCGATCCAAAAGTACTCGCCATCAAGCAAACGCTGTATCGCTCAGGCACCAATTCAGAAATTGTCAAAGCATTAGCAGCCGCGGCTCGTAACGGTAAAGAAGTGACTGCCGTTATCGAGCTGCGCGCGCGCTTCGATGAGGCCTCAAATATCGCTGTAGCAAACTATTTACAAGAAGCGGGCGCGATTGTTGTGTATGGAATCGTTGGCTACAAAACGCATGCCAAGCTGATGCTCATTGTGCGCCGTGAAGATGACCGCATTCGCCGTTATGTTCATTTAGGCACAGGTAACTATCATGCCGCTAATGCTAAAGTGTATACCGATTATGGGCTGTTTAGCGCAGATCCTGACATCTCAGAAGATATACACAAAATCTTCCAAGAGCTGACAGGTATGGGTAAACCTGCCAACCTTAAAAAACTGCTACATGCCCCTTTTACATTACACGAAAAACTCATGAGCTTTATCGACGATGAAATTGCTCATGCAAAGGCCGGCAAACGCGCGCATATTATCATCAAAGCCAATGCTTTAACTGAGCGTCGATTGATTGGCAAGCTATATGATGCTTCACAAGCAGGGGTCAAGGTTGAGCTGATTCTGCGCTCTATGTGTTGCCTACGTCCGCAAGTCAAAGGCTTGTCCGAAAACATCACGGTGCGCTCTGTGATTGGTCGCTTTTTAGAGCATACACGTATTTATTACTTTTATAATAATGGAGTAGAGCGTTTATACTGCGGTAGTGCTGATTGGATGGATCGTAACTTATTCCATCGTGTGGAAGTGGCGTTTCCGATTGAAAATAAAAAGTTGTTTAAGCAAGTGTATGAAGACGGTTTACTCAATTACCTACACGACAACACACAAGCGTGGGCACTGAATGGTAATGGCATCTGGCAACAGATACAGCCAGCAGCTGGAGAAGCTCCGCACACAGCGCAAGCGCATTTGCTTAAAACCATCAATAGTGTAGAAGAGCCCACCACTTATGTTCAATAATAATGATCTAGTTTGAAGTGGTTATTAAAGGTCATAATTAGATAATTACCTTCAGTATCAAAAGGTTTACTTCTCTAACCGAGCGTTGTGATTTTCAACGCTCGGTTTTTTATTTTTACAAAAACATTGGCTGTCAAAGTTACAAACTGTCTTGTAACCTCACATTTATTCACATATTGATACGGCACCACACTGGTAGCAACCATAATATTCTCCCTATACTACATAGGGTAAATGGTAGATTTGCCAAAGCAGCATTCGTCTACGTACTATGTTTTAAAAGATTCGTAGATCTACCACTATAGTTCAAAAATGATATATAAAATCATAAACTTAGCAATAATAACAATAGGAACAGATTATGAGTAATACTAATAATGATAGCTCAGATATTGATAAAGCAGCGGCGCAAGCAGACAGTCAGAAAATTGCAGAGAACCTTGAAGAAACCAAAGAAGTAAACAAGCCTGAATCGTTAAGCGAAGAAGAGCAAACACCATTTATTGAAGATGACTTGCGTACAGACAAATAGCTTTACTGGTTTTTTCTTAAGTAATTTTCTTTTAAATGTAGTGTGAGATTTAACCATTTAATGAAAGTTTGCGCTATAAAACTGAGGAGCGAATGATGTCAATCAATAATCATCCAAACGGTGAAGAAGCCGTACCAGTTAGAGATCCAGCTGCGTCGCACATCGATAATTCTAAAGACAGTTATGAAGGTCGAAAATATCAGCCAAATATCGATGGACCTGAGCAAGACTCACAAGAAACAGATGAGATATATGTAGATCCTCGTAAAGAAGAAGACTTACCCGCAGGTGGCAAAAATGTTGCCGATTTAAACGCTTATGATTTAAGTCAAAAAGGCAATGAATAACAGAAGAATATGATGAGCCATACATGTGATAAGTCATAAAAGTTCGCGAGTACTTTAAACGTACGAACAACCAGATCTAATGATAATGATAAGGATATAATGATGGAAACCAAAGACCCTGCGCTAACCAAATCTCGAATTGCAGAAACCGAGGCGCATCAAACAGTTGACGAAAGCCATGTTGGGAATACTCATCCTAGTAATCATGATGAGATTGATGAAAATCTCACTGAGAATAAAGGCACAGATACCTTTACAGAAGATGTAGTTGACTCAGAACATGTGAATGATAATGACAACCCAGCTCGCCAACCTGATCGCCGCGATCAAGACAGCAATGGCTTTGATGACAATATTAATGAAGATACTGTTGGGAGTGAAGCCCCTGATAGCTACAATGTTAATGACATGAATCGCTATGCCAATATCGATAATGCTCAGACACGCGTACTAAATCCTGATCAAAAGAATAGCAACAGATAACGAAGAAGGGGATTTCGGTAAGAAGCCATATCAACATGGAATACATACTAAGGAATAAAGATGAGCTTACCCGATGATGATAAACAAGAAAAGAATACTAGCCATCAGTTAAAAGATGCGGATGACAATGATGGTATTGTTCCTGACGATGCATTGCAAAAAGTAAACCCAGCAGCGGCTGAGAGAGCTACTGAAGATCATGACCCGCATCATATTGCCAAAGACCATAAGCAGTACGATAGTCCATTGATGGAAAGTGATAAGTAACCGTGCACTATCTAGCATTCTCTCTATTTTGTAGTATAACCAATTCATTATGCACTGATATATAAAAGGTGTAGTCACCATTTCGAACACGTCGTTCGAGATAGTGACTATACCTTTTTTAGTTACATTAATAATAAACTAGCTGAGTGTGAGCTAGACAGGTGCGCCACTATGAAAACGTAACTCAGTATCGGGGCTTGATATCAGTTCTGCCTCTACTTCTTTAAAGAAGGCCACGCGCTCATCGATACTATCTTCTGACAGCGATTGCGCCAATGCCAGATAATCCTCAAAATGACGACTCTCTGACTTTAGTAAGTAGCGATAGTATTTTGCCAAACGCTCATCATTGATCACTTCCGCTAACGCTGCAAACCGTTCGCACGAACGCGCTTCGATAAATGCGCCAATAATGAGGACATCTATCATGGCTGCTGGCTCGTAAGTACGCTTATGTTTTAGCATTCCTTTGGCATAACGCCCAGCACTAAGGTATTCCCAGTCTTGTCCTCGATCATTCATGATACCGAGCACTTGCTCATAATGTAGCATCTCTTCTCTGATCAATTGCGCCAGTTTACACTGCAAATCATAAGAAAACTCATAGCGGAACATCATATTCATTGCGGTACCAGCCGCCTTTTTTTCACAGTTGGCATGATCCTGTATGATCAAAGGCAAATTTGCAATCGCTGCATTGACCCAAGACTGCGTGGTTCTAGCGCCCAAAAAGTCATAAACAAAAGACAAATCTACTTTGATGGGTGTGCGCAGTTTTGCGATATCGACACTATCTTCTGCTATATCATTGCTGGTATCAACTGCGTTATTCATACCATTGTTAATGATGTTAACAGGGTCAGGCCTTACATTTTTGCTTTCTTTATTCATAGTATTGGTCATAGTTGAATGTATTTATGTCGTAATCGAGTGCAAATATTGAGCAAAGTATATTTCAGTAGGAATTGCGCTATCAATGATGATTCGCTTTACAGCTATGTATTAATTTTCGACCGAAGAGTACGGGTAAAACTCTTTAGGACAGATGATGCATAGAGTATCATTAATATACAACCCCAATATTTACTTGGTGAATGGTGTTTTCTTGTTTATTTCTTTATTTGATAGTAGGATGAGATTTTGCTCTATTGTACTTAATTTTATTAATGACGTACTTTAATTGCCAGTCATATAGACTGATTAATAGTCATGCAATAGGGAATGGTACATATTATAGCAATTGCCACTGCGATATAAATAGCAGACAGCAGGATGAGATCTGCTTATATTTATGTGAGTCAGAGCAATAGGTGTCATCTAAAGTAGAAACCACCGTCAAATATTTAATAGGGTAGTAGCAATTCGTATTAATACACTTCATGAATAGATAAGGATAACAACATGAGTCAGTCTTCTAACGCCAATCGTATTCAAAAAGGCATTCTTGCCATCGACCAGCAGCTATATGACTTTATTGAAAACGAAGTACTGCCAAAAGTCGGTGTTGATTCAGAGAGTTATTGGTCAGGTTTTGAAAAAGTTATCAAAGAGTTTACGCCACGTAATAAGGCTTTGTTAGAAACCCGCGACAAAATCCAAGCACAAATTGATCAGTGGCATCTACAACACCCTGCCAAGGATGGTCAAATCGATTATCCTGCCTATAAAACGTTCTTGCAAGATATTGGTTACTTACTGCCAGAAGGCGATGATTTTGCGGTTAGTACAGAAAACGTCGATGACGAAATTGCACATATCGCAGGACCTCAGCTGGTCGTACCAGTACGTAATGCTCGCTATGCTCTAAATGCCACCAATGCACGCTGGGGCAGCTTATATGATGCCTTATATGGTACAGACGTTATCAGTGATGACAATGGTCAGGAAGCGAAGGGTAGCTACAATCCAACTCGCGGTGCTGCTGTTGTTGCTTACGCCAAACAGTTTTTAGATGACAATTTTACTTTAGCATCAGGCTCATACGTTGATGTAACAGGCTTCAAAGTGGCTGATGGTCAACTTGAAGTGGTTCAAGGCGATAGTCGTACGTCATTAAAAGATTCTGCGCAGTTTGTTGGTTTTGTTGATGAAGCAGAAAATCCAACGGGTATTTTGCTAAAAAATAATGGCTTGCATGTAGAGATTCAGATCGATGCCAGCCATCCAGTTGGTAAAGACGATCCAGCTCACATCAATGATGTGCTCCTTGAGTCAGCGATTACCGCAATTCAAGATTGTGAAGACTCAGTTGCTGCAGTCGATGCAGAGGAAAAAGTAGAGGTATATCGCAACTGGTTTGGTTTGATGAATGGCGACTTACAAGAAACCTTTGAAAAAGGCGGCAAGACTCGTACACGTAAGCAAAACCCAGACCGTGAATATAATACACCAGACGGCGGCAAGCTTATCTTGCCAGGTCGCTCATTGCTATTGATCCGTAACGTTGGTCATTTAATGCAAAACCCTGCTATTTTAGTCGATTTGGGTAATGGCTTAGAGGAAATCTTCGAAGGTCTGATGGATGGTTTGGTTACCCCACTATTGTCGCTCAATGATCTTAACGGTAGAAACGAGTTATCGAATTCACGTAAGGGTTCCATGTATATCGTTAAACCAAAAATGCATGGTCCAGAAGAAGTCAAAATGGCCAATGATTTTTTTAATGCCTCAGAGGATTTATTAGGCTTAAAACGTCACAGTCTTAAAATTGGAATTATGGATGAAGAGCGCCGCATGACGGTCAATCTAAAAGAGGCCATTCGCCAAGCGAAAGAGCGTGTAATCTTTATTAATACAGGCTTTTTAGACCGTACTGGTGATGAGATGCATACCAGCATGAATGCAGGTCCATTTGTGCCAAAAGGGGAGATGAAATCACAAGCTTGGCAACCAGCCTACGAGCAATGGAACGTCGACATTGGTTTAGAGACAGGTCTACAGGGGCATGCTCAGATTGGTAAAGGAATGTGGGCAAAGCCTGACGAGATGAAAGAGATGATGGAGACCAAAATGGCGCATCCTCAATCAGGCGCTACGACGGCTTGGGTACCATCACCCACAGGGGCAACCTTGCATAGTATCCATTATCACCAAGTAAATGTTGCTGACGTACAGGATCGCTTAAAGTCGCGTGAGCGTGCAAGTTTGGATGATATCTTGACCATTCCATTGGCAAAAGACACCAATTGGACAGAAGAGCAAAAACAGCAAGAATTGGAAAACAATGCGCAAGGGATTTTGGGTTACGTTGTACGCTGGGTCAATCAAGGGGTTGGATGCTCTAAGGTGCCCGATATCGATGATGTGGGGCTAATGGAAGACCGAGCGACTCTGCGCATCTCAAGCCAGCACATCGCCAACTGGTTGCATCATGGCGTGGTGAGCGAGCAGCAGGTGATGGAGACGATGAAGCGCATGGCCAAAGTCGTTGATGAGCAAAATGCAACCGACAGCGAGTATCAACCAATGGCAGACAATTTTGATAACTCTTATGCTTTTAAGGCCGCTTGTGATTTGATATTTAAAGGACGCGCGCAACCTAGCGGTTACACTGAGCCACTATTGCATCAAGCCCGTCTCGATTTGAAGGCAAACAGCTAAGCTTATTTCCTTTTATTGCACCTAATAATAAAATATATCGTTTTTGTTAGCGCTATTTATTCGTAGATAAATAGCGCGTTATTTACGATGGCAAGGGTATATTCGTTAAGGTGGTTTCAATTTATTAGTAATAATATTAATCAATAGAATCCTTATCTAGTTGACTGGATAGGGATTTTTTTTGGTGCTTTGATTATTTAGTGATGATTTTACGATGGTGAATTGATAAGTTTAAAAAGCGAAAAAATATGTTGCAAATTATGTCAAAGTTGTTATGCTTGTATTCGAAGTATGAGTTTGGTA
>ENA-UOXB01001217-UOXB01001217.1-bioreactor-metagenome-genome-assembly--contig:-NODE-1217-length-12589-cov-4.672730_pt1 | contig 12589 bp, 11 predicted proteins | sample MGYA00238158_ERZ761615 | MGnify/ENA primary metagenome ERZ761615 (study PRJEB28904, sample SAMN06267902) | bioreactor metagenome | isolation source: Joint BioEnergy Institute, California, USA... | reverse complement strand
CAGTCGCTGCGTTTTCTGTATGCTAAATCGTTTGCCGAAAGTGGCACCCACTTTCGCCTGTTGGGCTACCGGTATTCTACCGAGGGTTTTTATACCTTTGATGAAGCGATGAAGGCTAATGCACGTGTCGATCCTCAGGACTCAACCCCTTCCTCGTCTTATCGTAAACGCAGTCAGCTTCAGGGCTCTCTCAACCAGAGAGTCAGTGATACCGGTTCGGTATTTTTTAATCTCAGTCGTCAGGATTACTGGGATGGCAACAGCAACCAGCTGTCAGTACAGACCGGCTATAACGGTAACTGGCAGGGGATAAGCTATGCGCTTTCTTACAGCCGCAGCCGGTCGTCGCGCAATGATGCCACTAACGACAATATTGTCTCTTTCAGTCTGTCGGTGCCGATCGAGAACTTGCTACGTCGCCCAATCTGGAGCAGCTATTCATTAACCAGTGGGGGGGGGCGAACGACGCAGCAGGCGGGGGTGAGTGGCTCATTATTAGACGATAACAACCTGAACTATAGCCTGCAGCAAAGCTACGATCATCGTGGAGACGGCAACAGTGGTAATGCTTCACTGGCTTACAGCGGCACTTACGGCAGCAGCCAGTTAGGTTACTACTATAACCACAATCAGCAGCAATTCACTTATGGATTGCGTGGTGGCGTCGTCGGGCATGAGGATGGCGTCACCTCATCGCAGTCGCTCAATGAGACCGTCACCTTAGTGAAAGCGCCGGGCGCCAGCAATCTGCGCGTATTGAGTAACAGCGGGGTCACTACCGACTGGCGTGGCTATGCGGTGGTTCCTTCGTCGGTTGCCTATCGCGAAACGCGTATCCGGGTTGATGCTACTTCACTTGATAATAACGCTGAACTACTCGAAACGGCAAAAGTGGTGGTTCCCACCCGTGGCGCGGTAGTCAGAGCCGAGTTTGCTACCCGAGTTGGCTATCGCGTGATGATGCCTCTGCAACAGTCCAGCGGCAAGCCGGTGCCGTTTGGTGCCATGGTGACGTTAGTCGACGATCGGGCCAAAGAGCCGTTGGCGGCGATTGTCGATGAGCGAGGCCAAGTTTATCTCACCGGATTACCAGAGAAAGGGCAATTAAAAGTGAAGTGGGGACAGGAAAGAACTCAGTCCTGTACGGTTAATTATCAACTGTCAACGGGAATGAAATTATCAACATCGTTAATTACCCTGTCGCAGCAACAATGCCTACAGGGCCAGGAATAAATATGTTATCTATCGCGAAAATATTGTCAGGATTATTGCTGATGGTCATCAGTGCGCAGGTTTTTGCTGGCGCTTGCAGTCCCGCCGGTGGGGTAAAGAGGTATGAATTTAACTATACGCCCAGCCTGACATCGCCGGATGATAACCGCCCTGGCCTGACGCTGCCTCCACATGACTGGAACGCCTCAGGAGGCGCGTACAGCATGCATTGCCTGTGTAATACGGACACATATTATAATGTTTTTTACACCGCGAAAAGTAACCTGCCTGTGGGATCGCCAGGGTACTATATCGTTCTGGATCAATATCTTGAAGCCGCGACTGAGATCTATGTTAAAGGTGGCTTGCAGGCAAACAAAGCGGTGCCGTTTACTAACCTGAGTAATCAATACAGCCAGGCACCGGGTGCGGTTCCGCTGCGTTGTAATAGCGACGTCACCGGTTTTGAAACCGGCTCAAGGGGGACAATTACCCTAAGATTTTTGAAAGCTTTTGTTGGCGTCAGGGAAATCCCCGTTGTTGAGCTGGCCAGAATCTATGCGGCAACAGATAACCAGGTGCCCGAAAATAACTCTTCATTGGTCAGTGTCGTTACCATGCGAGGAAGAGTGACTGTGGTGCAGGGGTGTGATCTTCAGGGTAATCAGCTTAATGTTGATTTCGGCTCACTGCACGCGTCGAAATTTAACCGACAGGGGCAAAAACCGGATGGATTTACCCCGCGCAGCTATTCGCTAACCTTCAACTGCAATAATATCGATAGTGGTGCAACGCTGGAGTTATATTTTGAAGCACGTAATGATTCCCATTATCCGAATGCGATTGCCACCAATAACAGTAATATTGGCGTAGTGATCGAAAATGAACAGGGCACGATCATGAAGCCTAATCAGGATCGTATGCCGATTAACTTTGACTATCCGTCTCAGGTTGCGAGTACGACGATTAAAACCTATCCCGTTAGCACCACCGGCGTAACGCCAGCTACCGGGCCGTTTAGCGCAACGGCAACGCTTAAAATCGATATTCAGTAAATAGTATGAATATTGGCATTGATATTGTTGAACATAGCCGGATATTGCAGGCGGTATCGCGCAGTGGTGCGGGATTTGTTGCGCGGGTATTAATTGATGAAGAGCGGCAGGAGCTGGGAGATGTCAGCGAAAATATACATCGTTTTTCTGGAATATGGGCAGCCAAGGAAGCTGCGGTAAAAGCACTGGGCAGCGGTTTCAGAGATGGAATATCATTTCATGATATTCAGATTCAGCATAGTCAAAACGGTGCCCCCTGCTATTTTTTTAGCGGGGCATTTAAACGTCGTTTTTTACAATCTGGATATAGGCATTCGGCGCTCAGTATTTCGCACTGTCAGAGCCATGCCGTTGCTGTAGCAGTATTTACTCGTTAATAAATATCGACAAAGGATGTTGAATGTCTGTTTACCCCGATTTATCAAATAAAACCGTGGTGATTACTGGCGCTAATGGTGATATTGGCCTGGCAAGCTGTGACAAGTATTTGAATCTTAATTGTCAGGTGTTTGCTGTGGCGCATCATCAGCAGGATATGTTGCAGCAGCTCAAAAGCACTCATCCACAGGGTGACAAGTTAACCATTAAAAACTGCGATATTACGGACGTTAACCAGGTGCAGAAACTGGTGACTGAATTAGAGCAGCAGATCCGTTGTGTGCATGTTCTGGTGAATAATGCCGGAATATGCAGTGATAATCTGTTTAGCGCCATGAGCCATGAACAGTTTGATCGGGTTATTAAGGTGAATTTGTACGGCACTTTTAACCTGTGCAAATCATTGCTCGGGATGTTGCGCAGCGCCCGAGGGGCGACGGTGGTTAACGTCTCCTCCGTGGCGGGCGTCACCGCCAGTTTTGGCCAAGTTAATTACAGCGCGGCTAAAGCGGGAATCAACGGTCTGACGCGCTCGATGGCGGCCGAATATGCCGCGAAAGGCATCCGGATTAATGCGGTCGCACCGGGGATGATTGAGTCAAAAATGGTAAAGAAAGTACCGCGCCAGATTGTGCAAACCATCGTCTCTGCCACACCGTTAAAGCGCCTTGGACGGGCAGAAGAGATTGCCGATACCATAGCATTTTTAAGTTCATCGGCTTCCGGATTTATCGTCGGCCAGACGCTGGTGGTGGACGGCGGTTTAGTGATGCGTTAACCGATGAGGAACAAGGATGTCCCGATTAGATAAGAGCCTGGTGTCGGCTCGTGTTTTACTTGAGATCGGTGCCTGGCGTGCACCCATATTTATGGTTGACCGTATTGCAGATTATAAGCCTGGAAATAATGCATCAATTACCGTGGTTAAGCACGTCACGTTTAATGAACCTTATATCTCCGGGCACTATCCGGATAATCCGGTGATGCCCGGCGTCATGATTGCGGAAGTATTCAGTCAGGCTAGTGAATATTTAAGCCTGCTCAATGATTTTACCGTTCGTTATCAACAAGAACGGGGTGAAAATCTGGTCAGCTTTGATGATGTGGCAAAAGCGCTGGCAACAGAAAGTGGCGTAGCAACGGTGCTTGCTGAGCGTAAGCGTATTATCGGCTATCTGGTATCACAAAATATTAAGTTTAAACATGTGGTCTTTCCCGGTGATAGTTTATATGTCACCAGTCAGCTGACTGCTGTAGATGAAAAGGGTTTTTATCACTATAACGTGGAAGCTCGTGTCGGGCGTCATATTGCCAGCTGCGGAAGGATTATTAATTACCGTGGCGAAAATAAAGCAGGGACTTAACATCAATAATGGATGACATATTATGGATAAAATAGTATCACCAGGCGAAATATCGCAGCGAAAAATTGTGCTGGAAAAAATCAAACTGGGCTTAATTGAGCGCCTTAACCTTTCTCAGCGCGTGGAACAAATTGACGATGATACGCCACTGTTTGGTCATGGACTAAAACTGGATTCGGTTGATGCAACCGAGCTGATGGTTTTATTAGATGAGATGTTTGGGATTCGTGTTTCCGTTGGGGATGATCCTTCTTATATGCGCAGTGTTAATAGCCTGGCGTCATTTGTCATCGATCACCAGCGTGAAGCCGCCAGTCCGGCTGTTGCTGCATCACTGAATACTGCTCAGATCAATCAGGGATAATTCTTTATGAATAAACTTACTACACTGCACCTGGCTAACGGTGCTGTGATGGGGCTACGTAATCAGCGCACCATTCCTCTGCATTATGGTCAGCCGGACGCCGAGTATCAGGCCGTTCGCCAGAATATATTACTGACTGATTATTCACATTTTGGTATCGCGCAGGTTGCCGGGGAAGATTGCTGGGAATTACTGAATTTAATGGTTTCGGCGGATGTTTCATCCATTCGTGATGAACAGGCGATTTACAGCCTGATCCTCGATGAGCAGGGTTATATTGTCACCGATCTCTACATTCTTTGCGATGAAGACCGGTTTATCCTGTTATCTGAATGGTACAGCGGTGAAGCTCTGTGCGGGATGATTAACCAGATCTGGCAACAGCATCACGACAGGTTACCTGAAATTGAGCAGGTGCTGCCGCTGGATAATATGCTGGGTATGTTGCATTTTGAGGGGCCCTACAGTTGGGAGCTGCTGGCCGAGCTCTACGGTATCGATGTTATCGGGCTGCCTTTCCTCGAACATATGCATATCAATGACATGTTGCTGCTGCGGGCGGGTAAACACGGTGAGTTCTCCTACAAATTAATCGGTACCTTTGAGCAACTGGCTGAGGCCTGGCAGCGTGCCGTCGTCGTCGGAGAAAAATATCAGCTGCGTACTGGCGGGCTGGATTTTCAACGGCAGGTGCGTCTGGAAAATCCCTGCTGGGATCCGGCGGTAATGACGCCTTTCAGCCGTTGCCCGGTCGAGCTGCAGATGCAGTGGATGCTGCGTTACAACAAAGGGGATTTTGTCGGGCGTGAGGCGGTACTGCAACGACTGGAACAAGGGATCCCGCAACGTGCCGTCGGCATCATTATTAAAGGGGAACCCTTAGCCGAGCAGCAGCCCGATCAGACGGTTTTATTCAATGATAAACCGGCCGGAAGTTTAATGACCGCCGGGTATTGCCCTGAGCTACAGGCGACGGTCGGCAGGGTGATGCTGAACCGTGATGTCGCCTATGCCAACATTGACCACTTCATCCTGCAAGGTGAGTCAACGGCGAGGGCGGCCAGCACTACCGCGATACCGTTTATTCGTAACTTCAGCTTTATGGTTAATCCCGCTGAGCATAGCTTTATCAATCCAGCGCGGCCGAAAAATATCTTTGAACAATCTCAATGGAAACAACAGCAGGAAAACTCTGCCGCGCAGGCGGATTAATCATCCTTTTTAGTCATTATTAACGCTTGCTGCCCACTGGATTGGGCAGCTTTTATCTTTGCCAGGGAGTAACCGTTATGACACGTCTACGTAAACGTGTGGTAATAACCGGTATGGGGCAATTATCGTCGCTCGCCACCAATATCACTGATTTCAAAACTGCATTATTTGCGTTGCGCTGCGGCATTAAACCCAGCGAGCGCTTCCGGCACCATTTTGCTGACGCGAATGCTTCTGAGGTGCTGGCCGAGATTGAATACCCAGGACTGAGTGCTGAGCTTATTGCACAACTCGACAAGGTCGCGCTCTGGGCGTGGAAGGTGGGCGATGAAGCGTTGTCGCTGGCCGCGATAAATGATGCCGGGCTGCGTGAAAAAATGGGGCTGACTATCGGAGTATCTTCGGCCGGAACCGAAGCCTGGCTACCGCTTTTTGAACAACAATTTGCCCATTTTTCCCTGAAAAAGGCGCAGACCTGCGGCAGTTTTTTCTCGGTGAGTGCGATTATCTCCAGCCTGTTGGGGCTGAAAGGCGGGTTTGAGATCGTTGCCACCGCCTGTACGGCCAGCACCAATGCTATGGGCATTGCTTACGATCAGATTCAGAATGGCAAAAATCCTGCGATGCTGGTGATTGGCACGGAACCGCTCTATCTGCCGACCTTTGCCGGGTTTTATGCACTGAAAGCGATGAAGCGTTCACCTTCCAGCCCGTTTTCCGGCGAGCCGGGGATGTCAATTGGCGAGGGGGCGGGGGCGCTGGTGCTGGAAGAGTACCAGCACGCGGTTGCGCGCGGTGCCACGATCTATGGCGAAATGCTTGGGTACGCCACATCTGGCGACGCGCACCATGAAACCGCGCCGGACCCGCGCGCCGAAGGTGCGGTACAAGTGATGTTTAACGCGCTGGCAAACGCCACTCTGCAACCCGAGCAAATTGGCTATATCAATGCGCACGGCACCGGCACTGAAGCCAACGACCGCTGTGAAACGCTGGCGATGAAAAAAGTATTTACGAATACTCAGTCGCTTGCGGTCAGTTCGACCAAAGCCTATATCGGCCATAATATTGGTTCAGCCGGGATTCTGGAGTTTATCGCCTGCTTATTAACCCTGCCTGAAAAACAGATCCCGCCGACCTTAAACTTCGACACGCCGCGGCCAAATTGCGATTTAAATTATGTACCGAATAATTTTATCCACGCCGATGTGCAGTTTTTTATGAAAAATAACTACGCCTTTGGTGGTAATAACTGCTGCATTATTGCCAGCCCACGGCTGGCGCAAATGGCGGCAAGTCGTTATCAGCCGAAACGGGTGGCGATTGTCGGCATGGGGGCGGTGTCGTCGCTGGGGCATGAATTATCGGTTATTTTGCAGAAGATCCGCGCTGGGAAATGCGGCGGCAGTCGGGTGCCGCTGATGCAGAATGCGGAAATATGTGAAGGGTTTAATACGCTGGTCAGCAATATTGTTAACGCGCATCCTGAATTAGCGCAGTTAACTTCCGGGCCTTTTTCACTGGAAGATATTGGCAACATAACTGATAAATCGGTGTGGCTGCACCAGATTGATGACTTAAATCCGCGCGACTATCTGCGCCGTTTTGACGACCGTAAAGCCAGTAATGCCAGCACTTATGCGTTACTGGCGCTGACTCAGGCGATGAAAAGTGCCGGACGCAAAATCAGGCGTGACGGAGAAAAGCTGGGAATGGTGCTCGGCATGTCGAAAGGGCCACAAACCACGGTTGAGCGTTACCTTAACAGCCTGTTTCCCGATCCATGTAAAGCCAGAACCTCAGAGTTTCCCGGCTCGCCGATGAATGCGGTTTCCACTTTCTGCTCAATTGCCGAAGGCATTAAGGGCTATAACACCACGCTGGCGACCGGCACCAATGCAGCGCTCGGTGCGTTGGGTTATGGCTATGAACTGGTGCGGCAGGCGTTACAACCCCAGGTGATTGTCGGCGGTGCGGATGAGAATCTGAATAAGTTTGTGGTTTATATGCAGGCGATGAATCAGCAGTGGCGGCTAACTGACGATCCGACAGATTGCCAGATCTATGCGCAGCAGGGCAGTGGTTATCTGATGGGCGAAGGGGCCGCGATGCTGTTTCTTGAGGATTATGATGCCGCGCGCGCCCGTGGCATTCCACTGCTGGCAGAGCTGCTGGGCTACGGTAAAGCGAACGACTGTTGCTACTTTGATCGCAGCCGACTGGACGAACGTACTCAGGGTCTGGTCAGTGCCATTCAGCAGGCGCTGGATGAAGCGGGGATTACTGCGGCACAGGTTGAGCTGATTTGCGGTACCAGCGATGGTACCGAGGATGATACGCAGATTGAGCTGGATGCCATTCGCCAGGTTTTTGCCGCGCGCAGTCGCGATATTCCACTGGTGAACTACACCGCCTGTTTTGGCGTGGTGGAGTCCTGCTACGGTATCCTGAACATGCTGGTGGTGCTGGATATGATGCAGCGCGGAGAGATTCTGCCGGTGCCCTGGACCCAGAAGTTCTGCGCCGATGATATCGATTTTGTCACCGAGGTTCGCCAGCAGTCGGTGAATATCGCGCTGGTATTAGGTGCCAGTGAGGGCGGTAATTATTACGCTTTCTTGCTCGGTAAAGCAGAATGACGGCACCGCTAACCCGTCGCGTGGTCCTCAGCGGTGAGGGTTTTTACAATCGCTATGCCGAAAATCCGCAGGAGCTGATCGCTCAGCTTGAGCAAGGGAAAGCGATCGTCAGTGAGCCTTTTTTCGCGCGGGACAGTGATGCGCTGATGCTGAATCTGCCGGCTAACCCGCGCTATGTACCGTTGCTGCACAGCAGTAAAGGCCCCTATACGCCGGATGGCGAGGAGGTATTTTCACTGCTGGAAAAGGTGATTGGACAGGCGTTAAACGACGCTGGTATGGCAGAGATGTTATTGCAGGGCGAGCGCTCACGTTGTTATATCGCCGGTAATGCGATGCGCGCCAATATTGCTGATTTTATTCATTATCAACAGCAGAACGATCCGCAGGATCTGCAGTTTTTTCCGCAGATCAAAGTACTGCATAGTGACAGTTTTAGCCAGGATCGTCTGATCAACCGACTGGCTGCCCGCTACGCCTTACGCTGGCCGCCGGTGCAGATTTATACCGCCAGCAGTTCAGGGCTGTCTGCTTTGCATCTGGCGCAGCAGAATATCGCGGCTGACAATATTGATGTTGCGCTGGTGGTTGGCTGGATGGATCAAACCTTACAGGACCTGATGCTGCTCAGCGCTAAAAACATGCTGAGCGATAGCGATAATCAGCCCTTTTCTGCGCAGAGTCAGGGCGTATTGCCGGTCAGCGGCGTGGTGGCCTTAGTGCTGGAGAGCGAGCAACATGCGCGCCAGCGTGGTCGGCATTCGCGGATTGGTATCAGCGCCTCGGTCAGTGGCCAGCGGCGTGGTGGCCACGCTTTCGCCGCCGATTTTCGCGTGATTGCCAGCTCTTTCAACCGGGTGCTGGAACAGGCCCAACTGGCGTCATCGCAGATTGCGGCGGTGCTGCCGCACGGTAACGGTATCTGCCTGAGTGATAACGCTGAAGCGATGGCGATTACCCACATCTGGGGGCCGGAGGCGGTGCCGGTGGTCAGCTATAAATCGCAAATGGGCTATCTGTCGAGCTGTAGCGGGCTGGCTGATGTGATTATTGCCGCAGACGCATTGCGGCAAAAACGCCTGCTGGCTTTCAGCGCGCGCCTGCCGCTGGACAAACGTTCCCGGCTGGCGTTGCACAGTAATGCCACGCCGCTCCGGCTGGAACAGAATCATATTGTTAAATCGTCGCTCGGTCTCGGTGGTGCGGCGCTGGCCTGCATCATCTCCGCGCTTAGCGCCGAAGAGCCTGGAGAGTGCCATGCTGTCCACTAAGCCGATACCGCCACAGGCGGTAAAGATGGTGGGTTTCAGTTTGCTCCAGCCTGCCGGTGCAGCGATGGCTTATCAGCCTGACGGATTTAACGCCTGGGAAAGCCAGCTGTGGTATCAGGCCAGCCGTCGCAGCGGCATTTCGCAGTGGTTATTTAATCGTTTTGGCACCTCAACTGACAGCTCTATCCCTGTCAGTGCACGGCTGCGTGAGGCGGACTATCGCGCCGGTCTGCGCGCGATGGAACAGGCTTGCACTCAGGCTTTTGCCAGCCTCGATCGCCAGCAAATGCAGCGCATTCGCCATGAAAGAACGGCGCTGGTCTATTTTGACTGCTGGGGAGAAAGCGCGCTGTTTGAAGCTGGCGTCAGCTGGCGCGATGCGCTGAGCCTCGATTTACTCCCCGCCAGCATTGTGCGTGATTACAACCTTAAAGATTTCTCCTGCAAGGTACAGGGTGAACACCAGGGTTTTCTGCTGGCGCTGCGGGTGGCTATCGATCAGCTGAACAGTGGCAGTATCGATACCGTGTTGCTGTGCGGTCTGTATCGCAGCTTGCCGTTAATGGTGTTTTCTCAGCATAGCGCTGCCAGCGTCAGGGCGGCAAAGGGTACTACCCATACCAGCGTCGAACGCAGCGCGGCGCTAATTCTGCGCAAGACGGCAGACGAAGGCGTGGCCCTGCATCTTAATGATTATTTTTTGTTGCCGGCTCAGCCAACGCTGGCGGCACAACAGCTGGCGCAGCGCTGGCAGCAATACTGGACGCCAGAATGCTGCGCAATGTTGGGAGCAATCCATACCAGTGCCGCGATGCTGTCGCTGGAACAGGCCGCGCTGAAAATTAAACCGTTACCCTGGCACGCCCTGACGACCACTTATGGCGATAGCGGCTGCATTAATCCGCTACTGGCATTATTACACCTGTCTTCGGTTCGCATCCCGGCAAACCATCCCTCTCCGCAACTGTTGGTTAATGCCCTTGATGGCAACGGGGCGGGCTGGCTGATGAGCATATGGCCCGATGCCCGGCGCGATCGGTGGGAGAAATCATTATGGCGATAATTCATGCCCGGCCGTTGCCGCTGGTTTCATTGCAGCAGGCTGGCAAATGCTATGGCAAAGGTGCAGGCCAGGTGCAGGCATTACAGGAGGTCACTGCCGACATCTGGCCGGGAGAGTTTATTGCGCTCTGTGGCCCTTCCGGCAGCGGAAAAAGTACGCTGCTGAATCTGGCTGGCGGTATCGATTACCCAACGTCGGGAGAAGTCTGGCTGATGGGGCGGAATTTACGCCTGCTCAGCGATGCTGAAAGCGCCAGGCTACGTGCGCAATCGGTCGGTTTTATTTTCCAGTTTTTCAATCTGTTACCGGTACTCAGCGTTTACGACAATGTTTATTACCCGCTGATGCTGAACGGCTGTAGCCGCAAGCTGGCGCATGAGCAGGGGATGACAATGATCGAGAAGGTCGGGCTGACCGATCACTATCGCCGCCCGCCGGGCGAGTTATCTGGCGGGCAGCAGCAGCGGGTGGCGATTGCCCGCGCGCTGGTTAAATGTCCGGCGCTGGTGGTGGCCGATGAGCCAACCGGCAATCTCGATATGCGCACGGGTCAGGAAATTATCGAGCTGCTGCTGGAGATAAATGCTCAGTCAGACACCACTTTTGTTATTTCAACCCACTCACCACAGCTGCGCGCCAGCGCCAGACGGATACTGGAAATTGAAGACGGGAAGCTGAAAGATGATTAAATCGGCTGGTTTTAGGAGGCTGCTGCTGAGCGGCTTTATGCTGTATGCGCTGCCGGTGTTAGCCGATCAGGCCACCAGCCAGCAGATGCTGGCACAGCTCGGTCAACTGCGGCTTGGCGATAGCGGCGCTCAGGCGATAGTCCAGCTGTATACTCGCCAACAGGTGCCGCAGGCGGTGGCCACGCTTGAACAACTGCTGGCGCAAAGCCCGCAAGATCGCACGCTGAAAATCTATTTCGGTTACGGGCAGTTATTGCAGGCGGCTGAGTTCTGGCAGCAGAAGAACTATTTGCGGGCGGCCGAGCTGGCTAAGCAGGGATATTTTTATCTCGACGAAGCGGCCGAAAGCCCGCCGGAAAACTGGCGTATACGTTATCTGCGCGCACGCTACGATGCTTTCCTCGCGGCATTTGAAGGGCGTTGTGTGATTGCGCTCAGCGATACCGGCTGGCTCCAGCAGCAGACAGAGATTCCTGTACGATTGCAGCCGATGATTACGCTGATGCAGCTGCATGCGGCAACCACCTGCCATCAGCCAAAACAGGCGGCCGCGGCGCGGCAGGCGCTGAAGCAGGCTGGCATCAGCGCTGACGGCAGCACACCTTTTATTACCCCGGCAGAGATCGCTGACGTATTGCAACCCTTGCTGGAGCCGACGCGATGAGCACGCTGCTGTTTTACCTCGCCAGCGCGATAATGCTCTACGCGCTGCTGCTGGTGCTGTTCTGCGCTATCCGGCGGCCTGTCGATCTGCGCTACACCTTTCTCAATCTGTTTCGCCAGCGTCGTCGCTCCGGCGTGACCTTGTTCGCCATTACTCTTGGCGGTGTGGCGGTATTTATTTTTGGTGGTTTTGCGGATTACACCTTCTGGGCGCTGCGTGAACAGACCATCCGCACCAATCTTGGGCATATCCAGTTGTATCAGAAGGGGTATCTCGCCAGTGGGTCGAGCAATACCCTGCAATACACCATTAATGATTTCAAGGGGATTAAGCAGCAGCTGATGGCGGATAGCAGCATTGCGCCGCAGATTAAATCCATCACCGGTCAGCTTGAATTTACCGGCATCCTTTCGCGCTATGAAAAGGGCGCATCGACCTTCTTTTCCGGCGTCGGTATCGAAGCGGAAAGCTCGTTAATCCTCGGTTCGCTCGATCATATTATTTCCGGCAGCGATTTGTCGCGCGTTCGGCCGCAAGCGATCACCATCGGTGCCGGAGTCGCTTCCGCGCTGGAGGCAGGCTATGGCGACTGGGTCGATCTGCTGGTAGTCAATGCGGAAGGGGGGCAAAACGCCATGTCCGCGCAGCTGCGCGGGGTGTTTCAGTCCGGCGTGAAAG
>ENA-UOXB01001214-UOXB01001214.1-bioreactor-metagenome-genome-assembly--contig:-NODE-1214-length-12601-cov-8.552208_pt1 | contig 12601 bp, 11 predicted proteins | sample MGYA00238158_ERZ761615 | MGnify/ENA primary metagenome ERZ761615 (study PRJEB28904, sample SAMN06267902) | bioreactor metagenome | isolation source: Joint BioEnergy Institute, California, USA... | reverse complement strand
CGAAGCGAACGGATGTGCCAGGGGCAGTCGACCATGGGTCGACTCTACCGAAGCGAACGGATGTGCCAGGGGCAGTCGACCATGGGTCGACTCTACCGAAGCGGTCGGATGTGCCAGAGGCAGTCGACCATGGGTCGACTCTACCGAAGCGGTCGGATGTGCCAGAGGCAGCCGACCATGGGTCGACTCTACCGGAGCGTTTCAGATTGCAGCGATCAGTCCGATCACCGGCAGCAGAACGGCCAGCGGCACGACCCAGTGCGGCTTCCATGGATACAGACCGAATGCCAGCGCGATCCCTGACAGCGTCAGCGTGCCCAGCCAGACCACCGGTCCCATGGCCCAGCCGTGCTCACCGATGCACAACCCGAACGCCACGGCCAGCAGCAGCCAACCCAATACCGACCAGGACCGGCGCCGAAGCAGCAACGCCGCCCGCCTGCCGTGGAGATCCTGCTGGTGTTTTTCCATCGCCAGCGACAACGCAGCGAAGGCGGTGAAGGAAACGCACAGCGACAGCAGCATCATGCGCCGGCCCCCGCGGTTCCGGCCTGCAGGGCAGCGCGCTTTTTCTTTTCGGCTGCGCTGATCGGCGGCGTCCAGCGCTGCATGCGCCACCCACACAGCGCCAGCATGGCACCGAAGGCGAGCATCACCAGGTCGAAGCCGGCCAGCACCCAGTCACCGGACACCATCGTCACCCCGAGGTGCGCCTGGGTGGTCAATGCATTGAGCAGCGGCAGCAGCGCGAACAGTACTGCGCCAAGGTAAAGCAGCCCGGTCCACATGCTCCGTCGGGGCCAGATGAACCCTGCCAGCAGCGCGGCGGCCCACGCGTAGAAGAACACGCTGACTTCGGCATCCGCGCGTTCGGGCAGCCGCACCGGCAGCAACCGGTTGCCCCAGAAATACGCGGCGAACGCGATCGGCAATCCCGCGACGGCGCCGATGTTGAGCGCGTCCACCAGCCGCAGGCCAAATCCGATGCGGCTGCGCTTGGCATGTTTCGGCCGTTCCTTCACCGCCCACAACACCACGCCGCTGGCCACCATCAGGCAGCCGATCAGGCCGGACACGAAGAAGAAGGCACGCAGGCCCCAGTCGGCGAAACGCGCAAGGTGCAGGCCGTACAACACGCCACGTGTCGCGGTAGCCGCACCGGAGGCGGGCGTCTCGCTCAACAGCTGGCCGCTGACCATGTCATAGCGCAGCGCGGGGGTGTCAGTGGACAGCCGCCTGCCATCGCGCTGGCGGATGTCGATCACCGCATTGGCTGCGCCGGGATGGGTGACGGTGAACCCCGACACGTCCACGCCCTGCCAGTGCGCACGCGCACTCTCCAGCAACCGGGTGATGGGGAGCGGCGAGGACCTGCCTTCGGCCGGCGCGCTCACCTCCGGCATGCCGCCGAACGCTTCGCTGAAGAAGGCGTTCTCATCGGTGGGGTAGGCCACCTTTATGCCCCATGGCAGGTACATGACCATGAGGGTCACGATGCCCGTGTAGGTGATCATCGCGTGGTAGGGCAGTGCCATCACCGCGCTGACGTTGTGGAAATCCAGCCAGGAACGCAGCCCTTTGTCCTTCCGGAAGGTGAAGAAGTCCTTGAAGATCTTCTTGTGGGTGATCACCCCGGTGATGATCGCCACGAGCATGAACATCGCGCAGAACCCCACCAGGTAGCGTGCCCACACCACCGGGATGTAGTGCAGGTCGAAGTGCAACCGGTAGAAGAACTCCCCGCCACGCGTGTCGCGCGCTTCCAGCTTGTCGCCCGTGTTCGGATCGACGGTGGCATCGCCAAAACGGCCACCGCCGCGCCGGCGGCGCTCACCGTCCACGGGCGGCTTGGCCAGCGATTCCGGATTGCGCCAGAACAGGCGCATCGCGGGGTTGCGTGGGTCCGGCAGGGTCACGAACCAGGTCTCGGCCTGGCCGGCGTGGGCCTGCAGGTACTGCACCGCACGTGCCGCTGCGACGTCGGTGCTGACCGTGGTGGCCGGCAGCTCAGGGCGCATCCAGCGACTGATCTCTTCGCGGTAATAACTTGCGGTGCCTGCCATGAAGATCAGCAGCAGCAGCCAGCCGACCAGCAGGCCGGTCCAGGTGTGCAGCCAGGCCATCGACTGGCGGAATCCATTCTTCATGCCCACGCTCCCAGTGCGCGCGCGACTGCGGCCATCAACAGTGCAGGCAGCAGGATGCCGGCCCATGCATGCAACGCAGTGCGTGCGGCGAAGGCCCATAGCGCCGCGCAGGCGCATACGATGATCGCTACCAGCATGCCGGTCAGCACCGCCTGCCCGCGTGCACCGGGAAGCGCCACGGCGCAGAACACGCTGGTCACTGAAGCCAGCGCGTAGCCGCCCAGCATCGCCGCAAGGCTGCGTGAGAGCACCCCCACACCGGGTCCGGTGAAGCAGCTGGCCAAGCGCTGGGCGGTGGTGGGGCGTGCAGAAGAAGACGAGCGGTCCACGGTGATCCTGCGGTTGCGGTGGGGAAAGTGCTGCCAAGGCGAGAAGGGCGTAACCCGTGGCCGCCGCTGGCACGTGCCAGCGCTGTCCATCGGATCGTCCGCTGCAGGCGCCCGCATCGGGGACGCAGCGCCCGCTCTCTCCGGCACCGCAGTAGGCGCGGCGGTCAGTTGCAGGTACACGGGGCGGTAACACGGCAGGGCCGTGACTGACTGGCTGGGCGTACGTTGACAACTAAATGATAAGTATTCGCATTTAGTTAATCAAGCATTTTCGTGCGGGGCGCGCGTGCATGCACGCCGTGCTCAGCGGGCCGCGCAGGCGCGGTGGATTTCCTGGTCGATGCGCTGCGGCGCGCTGCGGCCGGTGAAGACCTCCGCCATCTCCTTGCGCAGCCGCGCGTCTTCGCAGGCCTCGGCATCGACGACGTTGTCGATGACCGTGCCGCGCACATCGGGCTGGTCGTAGCCGGCCTCCTGGCGCACCCAGCGACGGGCCTGCGAGGTCGTCTGCGCTACGCGTACGCGGTCGGCGCTGGTCAGCTTGGGATCGCGCACCACGGGCCGGCTGACGCCGGTGTCATGTTCCTTGGGGCAGGGCACCGACTGGTACGCCACGTGCTTGCCGTCATTGCATTTGTACACACGCTGCGCGTGCGCCTGAAAAGCCAGCGCGCACATCGCCAGCGTCGCCAACATCCTGGTCATCGATCCCCCCGGGCGCGCCCTCTTGGCGCGCGATGCGCGTGAGAATACCCTATTCAGGGAACGGCTACATCTGCGCGAAGGGCTCGCCGTCCGCACCTGCAGGCAGTCCGGGTCAGATCGGGATCAGCGTCGTGGCCGCGTGCAGCAGCAGACCAATGAGTCCACCCACCAGCGTGCCATTGAAGCGGATGAACTGCAGGTCGCGGCCTACACTGAGTTCCAGCTGGTCCACCAGATGCCGCTCATCCCAGCTTTTCACGGTCTGGGCGATATGCGAGGTGACGCCGTCGCGCAGCCGTGAGGTCAGCCGCTGCGCTCCCTCCAGCAGGTGCTGGTTCAGCGCGCCGCGCAATGCGGGGTCGGTCGACAGGCTGCGCCCCAGCGCGGCCAGGCTGCGTTCCAGGTGGCCGGCCAGTGCGGAGTTCCCGCTCTGGAGATCGGCGCGAAGACTGGCGTGGATGCGCGACCACAGGCCCTGAACGTAGTCCTGCAGGGCAGGGTGGTCGATCATTTCCTGCTTGAGCTGTTCGATCCGCGTGGCCAACGCCGGGTCTTCGCGCAGGCGCTGCACGTAGCCATCCAGCCACTGTTCGTAATCCCGGCGCAGGGGATGCATCGGGTCGGCCAGCACCTGCTGCATCTCTTCCAGCACGGCGCCGGCCAGGCGTTCGGCAACGTTGTCACCGATTTCGTCGATGGGCTTGATCCAGTTCACCGTACTGGACAGCGTCGGCCACTCGCGCTGGATATACCGCACGATCAGCTGCGATGCCCGCTCCTTGACCTGCGGCTGGTCCAGCCAGCGAGCAAGCCGCTGCAGGCCTTCGTCCAGCACGCGCTGGTGCCGCCCGTCGGCGGTGAGCAGGGCGAGCAGCTCCCCCGCGGTAGATGCCGCGTTCCATTGCCGCAGCTGCTGCACGACGAAGCCATGCAGCTGGCGACGCACTGCGGCCTCGTCGAAGAAGTCGAGCGCCTGCAGCGCCCAGCCCCGGGCCATGTCCGCCAGCATCCGCACCTGCTCCGGTGCCGACAGCCAGCTGCCCAGCCGCGCTGCCGGATCGAACACCTTCAATCGGGCCAGCAGCATGTCGGGTTCGAGGAACTGATCACGGACGAACACCGCCAGGCTGTCGCCGATCCGCTCCTTGCTGCGTGGAATGATCGCGGTATGCGGAATCGGCAGGCCCATTGGCCGCCGGAACAACGCCACCACCGCGAACCAGTCCGCCATCGCGCCCACCGCCGCGGCCTCGCAGAACGCACCGACCCACGCCCAGATGCCGCGTTCGCCCTGCCAGTGGCTCACTGCGAAGCCGGCCAGCATCACCAGCAGCATCGCAACGGCGATGGCCTTCAGGCGTCGCAGCTGTGCGCGGCGCGGATCATCGGGGGTCGTGGTCATGCGCGCAGTCTACCGGGGCCGATGTTGGGCCCCGTTGACGGTGACCATCGATCCGGTTGCTGCGGCCCAGCGCGGCACCATGCGGCGATCAGGCCAGCTGCGCGCGCAGCGCTGCCAGCTGCTGGCGCAGCGCATCGTTTTCGCGGGTCAGGCTGACGATGCGGGCACGCAGCGCCGGCGCGCCTTCGCCCAGCTGTTCCAGCGCGTGCATCACTTCGGCATCCCGCAGCGCCTGTTCGTCTTCGCTGACCTCTTCCGCCTGTACCACCACGTCCGGCTTGGCGGCACGCGGCCTGCGGTTCGCCTCGCGTGCCCGTTTGGCCGCCTGCTTCAGCTCATCCTTGCCCCCTGTCGCCGCCGCGCGCTGCTCCTCTTCCGGCAGGGAGGCCACGGCGGCCGCCGCGCTGATCGACAGTTGTCCGTTCTTCACCGCTTCCACCACCTCCGGCGCGGCCTGCGCGCGGATGCGCTCGATCATGCCGATCTGGCTGCTGCTCAGCTTGGCTTCGCGCGCCAGCTCTGCCCGGCTGATCTTCGGTGCCGGCTCCCACGGCGGGCTGTCCTGGTCGTCGTCCACGCCGTCGGCGGTGCCGTCGCTCTCGCGCTGCAGCTGCTCCTGTTCGACGCGTTTGCGCGCGGCCAGGATCTCACGCTTGCGCAGGGCAAGTTCACCGCGCTGGAAGTCCGAGACGCTGCGCCGGCCGAGGTGCTGTTCGATCATCCACAGATGCACGTCGTCCATGCTCTGGAAGCGCGTGTTCTGCACGGTGGTGAACGGCAGGCCGTGCTTCTGGCAGATGCCATGGCGGTTGTGACCATCCACCAGGATCTCGCCCCACAGCACCAGCGCGTCGCGGCAGCCCTCGGCCAGGATGCTGCGCTCCAGCGCCTCATGCTCATCTGCGGTCAGCGGGTCGATGTAGGCCTTGAGTTCTTCTTTGACGACGATGTTCATGGGCAGCGGGCGGTCGTGGAACGGAACCGCCCATTGTACCGGCTCGAAACCGGGCAGCCCGGACACGCGCTGCGCCGGTCTGCGCGTCCGCGCGGGCATCCTGCTGGCGCTGGTGCGTCGCGTTGGAGGATCTCCAGGATCGCGGCGAAAGCTCGCCCCGGCAGTGACCGCCGCTGGCCGTCATGCCATGGGCCGTGAGGGTGAACGGGCCGTGTCGCCTGAAACCAATCCGCCCCCCACCTGAAGGCGCGTGGCAGAATCCGGAACGCTTTCCGGTTACCGATCCTGCCCATGTCGTCCACCGCTGCACCCGCCTTGATCCCGTCTACGCCAGCCAATTCGCCGCGACGCGTGCTGCTGGCCAGCCTGATCGGCACCACCATCGAGTTCTTCGACTTCTATATCTACGCCACCGCGGCCGTGCTGGTGTTTCCGCATCTGTTCTTCCCTGACAGCAGTGACCAGGCGGCCATGCTGCAATCGCTGGCCACGTTCGCGGTGGCGTTCATCGCAAGGCCGGTGGGCTCGGCGGTCTTCGGCCACTTCGGCGACCGCATCGGGCGCAAGGCCACGCTGGTGGCGGCGTTGCTGACCATGGGGCTGTCGACGGTGCTGATCGGCCTGCTGCCCACGCACGCGCAGATTGGCCTGTGGGCACCGGCGTTGCTGGCACTGTGTCGTTTCGGGCAGGGCCTGGGCCTGGGCGGGGAATGGGGTGGGGCGGTGCTGCTGGCAACGGAGAATGCCCCGCCAGGCAAGCGCGCCTGGTACGGGATGTTTCCGCAGCTGGGCGCGCCGCTGGGCTTTCTGTTGTCGGCCGGCATCTTCCTGGTCCTGGGCCGCCTGCTCAGCGCGGAAGCGTTCCTCGAATGGGGCTGGCGCATTCCGTTCGTGGCCAGCGCGCTGCTGGTCGGGCTGGGCCTGTGGGTTCGCCTGAACATCCACGAGACGCCTGCCTTCCAGCAGGCGCTGGATTCGCACGCGCGGGTCAAGCTGCCGATGCTTACGGTGCTGCGCGACCACGCCGCGCCGATGCTGCTGGGCACGCTCGGGGCGTTCGCCACGTTCGTGCTGTTCTACCTGATGACGGTATTCGCACTCGGGCACGGTACCGCCGTGCTGGGCTACAGTCGCGAGCAGTTCCTGCTGCTGCAGATGGTCGGCATCCTGTTCTTCGCGGCCGGCATTCCGATCTCCGCGCGCTACGGCGACCGCTGGGGCACGCGGCGCACGATGATCGTCGCCAGCGGACTTATCGTCGCATTCGGGGTGCTGCTGGCGCCGATGTTCACCGCCGGCAGCCCGTGGATGGTTCTGGCGTTCCTGTCGCTGGGACTCTTCCTGATGGGCCTCACCTACGGGCCCTGTGGCACCTTCCTGGCCGAGATCTACCCGGTGGAAGTGCGTTACACCGGTGCGTCGTTGTCCTTCAACCTGGCCGGCATCCTCGGCGCGGCACCCGCACCCTATCTGGCCACGTGGCTGGCGGAGCGCTTTGGCCTGGTGGCCGTCGGCTACTACCTGTGCATCGCCGCGCTGGTCACCATCTGCGCGTTGCTCGCGCTGCAACGCCGCGTTCGCTGATCAGCCGAAGACGCGTTTCAGCGTGCGCCCCAGCCAGCTGCCGCCCTGGTGCTCGCGGGTGAACTGGTTGAGGTGGCGCTTTACGGATTCGGCGTAGGCCTGGTCATCGCCGCGGATATGGTTGAACAGCCACCGGGACAGCATGGTGCGCAGTTCATCGGTGACGTCCTCGCCGGCCTGGAAGCGCAGCCGGTAGTCGGAAACGCGCTTGCCGAAGATGTCATGCACGCGTTTGTGCGCAGCGCAGAACGGGTACCCGGCTTCCTCCATCAGTTCCTCCTCGAACGCGAAGTGGGACATCGTGTAGTCCACCAGCTCGTCGATCACCTCCGCCACCGCCAACTGCTGCAGGCTCTGTTGCGCAGCATGCAGATGGTTGAGCATCTCCACGATCCGCTTGTGCTGGTTGTCGATGACGTCGATGCCGATGTTGAGATCGTCCTGCCAGACCAGAATGGCCATCTGCCTGTCCCTGTGTTCGATGGGACGAGTCTGTGCGACCGTGCTGATTGCGACACTGATCTGGATCAAAAGCACGCCGCGCGCTGGCAGCGGGCGCCAGCAGGCGTCGCACCGGGCGACGCCATCCGCCGGGCATGGCCCGGCCCTACCGGCACCTGCTCAGGAGGCAGCGACGGTCAGCGCCGCGCTGCACACCCGGTTGCGTCCACCGGCCTTGGCCAGATACAGCTGGCGGTCGGCTTCGGTGATCAGCTCATGCAGGCTGTCGTGCCGCGGCCGGATGCAGCACAGGCCGATGCTCACGGTCATGCGCAGGGCCGTGCCGTCGATGGGCACGTGCAGGCCTTCGACGCTCTGCCGCAGGGTTTCGAAGTAGGCGACCGCCTGCGCGGGCCCCAGGCCCGGCACCATCAGGCAGAACTCCTCACCGCCGAACCGCGCCACCAGATCGCATTCGCGCGCATGCGCGGCCACCGTGTCGGCACAGGCGCGCAGCGCATCATCGCCGCCGTCGTGGCCGAAGGTGTCATTGATATGCTTGAAATGGTCGATGTCGACCATCGCCACGGCGATCCAGTCGTCCTGCGCCTGCACGCCCTGCAGCTGCCGCTGGCTGTGCTCCAGGAAGCAGCGCCGGTTGGGCAGCCCGGTCAGGAAATCGCGCGTGGCCAGATCCTGCAGTGTGCCGATCAATTCCAGCTGGTCGACGTTCTGCGAGACCCGGCAGAAGAACTCCTCGCGTGAGAACGGCTTGCGCAGGAAATCATTGGCGCCGTTCTTGAGGAACCGCGGGATCAGCGATGCGTCGGTGTTGCCGGACAGTCCGATCACCGCCACCTTGTCGCGCGAGCGCTGCATGCGCAGGCGACGGGTGAATTCCACGCCCTGCATGCCGGGCATTTCCTGGTCGACGACGGCGACGCGGATGGAAGGATGCGCTTCGATGGCGGCCAGGCCTTTCTCACCGTCTGCGGCTTCATACACCGGGTGGCCGTACATGCGCAGCAGGGCGGCAGCATAGGCCCGGGCGGAGGGCGAATCGTCCACCACCAGCGCCGCGATGCGACGGTTGCGGTCCAGCCGCTGCACCAGCCAGACCAGGTAATCGACGCTGCCGGGTGTGTTCTTCAGCACGTAGTCGATGACTTTCTGTTCCAGTACGCGTCGGCGGACGTCTTCGTCGTAGACCCCGCTGACCACGACCGTCGGCAGCCCGCGGGATACGAAGAAATCCACCACCGCGTCGCGATCGCCGTCCGCCAGTACCAGCCCGGTCAGCACCAGGAACCAGCCCTGCTCGTGCTCGAGCAGGTGGCCGGCCTCGGCCAGGGTGGACGCGATCGTCACCTTCAACTCCAGGCGCTGCTCGATGGCTTCACGCACCAGGGTGGTGAACGTACGCGAGTTTTCCACCAGCAGGATGCGCTGGGGCAGGGGATCAACACCGGGGTCGCTAACGAAAGCGCCCTGCAGCAAGGCGGGCATGTGGCGTGCGCTCGGAACGGGCTGGGTCATCAAGGCTATCGGCCGCCGGCCTGAAAACTTGAACTACGTCACCAAATCAGATCCCGCAGCTTCACCAGCGCCATCGTCGCAACGAGCAGAGGCGTGCGCAGCAGCCTGCCGCCGGGGAACGGGCGATGCGGCAGCCGTTCGAACACGTCCAGTCGTCCGGCCTGGCCGGCGATGGCTTCGGCGATGACCTGGCCGGCCAGGTTGGCCGAGGCCACCCCATGCCCGGAAAAGCCCTGCGCGAAATAGATGTCCGGCGTCAGTCGTCCCCAGTGCGGCGCGCGGCTCGGGGTGATGTCGACGTAGCCGCCCCACAGGTAGTCCAGCGGCAGACCTTGCAGCTGCGGGAACACCTGCCACAGACGCCGCTGCATCACCGCAGACAGCCCGGCCGGTGGCCGGGACGAGTAGCTGGCGCCCCCGCCGAACAGGAGCCGGTGGTCATGGCTCAAGCGGAAGTAGTCCAGTACCAGTCCGGTGTCGGACACGGCCATGTTGTTGCGGATCAGTGCCCGCGCGCGCTCGGCACCGAGCACCGGGGTCGCGCCGACATAGGTGCCTACCGGCATCACGTGACGCTCCAGTTCCGGTGCGATGCCCTCCAGCCAGGCATTGCCGGCCAGCAGTACATGGCGTGCATGGACCGTGCCGGTCGCCGTGCGCAGAGCCGGCTGCGGCGCCCGCTGCAGCGACAGGACCGGGGTCTGCTCATGGATCACCACGCCAGCCGCGATGGCCGCATCGGCGAGCCCCTGCGCGTAGGCCAGCGGATGCAGATGGCCACTGAGCGGATCGAATACGGCGGCGCGGTAACGTGGACTGTCCAGCTGCGCGCGCAATGTCGCCCGGTCCCACCATTGCACCGGGTAACGGTAATGGGTGGACAAACGCTCCATGTCTGCCTGGAGTGCGCGCTCCTGGCGTGCGCTGATCGGGACATTGGCGTGCCCGGAGACCCAGTGGCAGTCGATCCGGTAGCGGTCGATGCGGTCGCGCAGCAGCTGGACACCCTGGCGGGAGTACTCGAACAGCACGCGCGCGTCCTCACGGCCAACCTGCCGTTCAAGTACATCGACCTCGCAGCCATACCCGACCAGGGCTTGTCCGCCATTGCGCCCGGATGCCCCCCAGCCCACGCGGCAGGCTTCCAGCACCACGACCCGAAGGCCGCGGCTTGCCAGTTCCAGTGCAGCTGACAGCCCGGTATAGCCCGCCCCCAGAATGGCCACGTCGACGTGGAGATCGCCGTCCAGCGCCGGCAGCGGCGCGCGCGGCGGCACGCTGGCGGCATACCAGCTTGGCGGCAGGGCAGGGTCTTCGCGCAGAGCGTGCGTGGGGTCCATGGCGCTAGTTTGGCGCAGTTGCAGCGCCATTGGCGTGACCGCCCGAAGGTTGATGTGCTCATCGCGTGGCGCTACCTTGCCTTTCATCACGCGGCTTTCCACGCATCCGGGGAGGCTTGCTGGCTGCGTCAACGACTTTCGACAGGAATTCCCATGAGTACGGACCGGCGCCCGCGCAACACGCTGAGCGAGGAAGACGCACAGGAAAGCAGCCTGCTGCGCTGGCTGAAGGACCGCCGCATCACCGAAGTGGAATGCCTGGTGCCGGACATCACGGGGATCGCGCGCGGCAAGATCATCCCGGCCGACAAGTTCTCGCACGATTATGGGACGCGTCTGCCCGAAGGCATCTTCGCCACCACGGTGACCGGTGATTATCCGGACGATTATTACGAGCTGACCTCACCGTCCGACTCGGACATGGTGCTCCGGCCGGATCCGGAAACCGTGCGCATGGTGCCCTGGGCGACCGATCCCACCGCGCAGATCATCCACGACTGCTATACCAAGAATGGCCAGCCGCACGAGCTGGCACCGCGCAACGTGCTGCGCCGGGTGCTCGATGCCTATGCGGAACTGGGGCTGCGTCCCGTGGTCGCGCCGGAGCTGGAGTTCTTCCTGGTGCAGAAGAACACCGACCCGGATTTCCCGCTGCTGCCGCCGGCGGGTCGCTCGGGGCGACCGGAAACCGCGCGGCAGTCGTATTCCATCGATGCGGTGAACGAGTTCGATCCGATCCTCGACCTCATGTACGACTATGCCGACGCGATGAAGCTTGACGTGGATACCCTGATCCACGAATCCGGCGCAGCGCAGCTGGAGGTCAATTTCACCCACGCCGACGCGATGAACCTGGCCGACCAGGTGTTCCTGTTCAAGCGCACCATGCGCGAGGCCGCGATGCGGCATGGGGTGTACGCGACCTTCCTGGCCAAACCGATGGAGAACGAGCCGGGCAGTGCGATGCATATCCACCAGAGCCTGCTGCGGACGAGCGATGGGGCCAATGTGTTCGCCGGCGAAGGTGATGGGGAAGGGGAGTTCAGCCCGGTGTTCGGGCATTATCTGGGTGGACTGCAGAAATACGCGCCGCAGGCCATGGCGTTCTTTGCGCCCAACGTCAATTCCTACCGGAGGCTGGTATTCGGCGAAGTTTCTCCGAGCAATGTCCACTGGGGTTTCGACAACCGTACCTGCGGGTTGCGGGTGCCGATGGATACGCCGGACAACATGCGGGTGGAAAGCCGGTTCGCCGGCTCCGATGCCAATCCCTACCTGGCCATGGCGGCCACGCTGGCCTGTGGGCTGCTGGGCCTGCGCGGACAGTTGGCACCGGATGCGCCGATCAGTGGCAGTGCCAAGGAACTGGGCTACGACCTGCCGCGGTCGCTCGGCGAGGCGCTGGATGGCCTGGAGCAGTGCGCGGAGCTGCAGGCGCTGCTGGGCGAGCGCTTCTGCAAGGCGTACATCTCGGTCAAGCGCAAGGAATACGAGACCTTCTTCCGGGTGATCAGCTCCTGGGAGCGGGAGTTCCTGCTGCTGAATGTCTAGGCATTGGACACATCCCGCCCAGCATGGCTCGGCGCTGCCGATCTCTTTTTTCCGTGGGCGCAAGGGAAGTGTCACAGGGCCGGGCGGTGGCGCTGGGCGGGGGCGTTGAGCGCCAGGGATGGCGCGAAACGAGGCCCGCAGGATGCGGCAGTTGCCGTCCCCCGCCCAGCGCCACCGCCCGGCCCCGTCCGCATGTGCGTTGGCCATCCAGCGGCATCGTGCCTTCCCGCCGAGCACGGCTTGGTGCTACCAGTTCCGGCACTGCGGCGTTAGGCTGACAGCCGTCCGTGGGTCGAAAACGGCCCTCCCTTTTCTTTGGAGCCCCCTCCCATGAAGCTGCGTACCCTCACGCTTGGTCTTTCCACTGCCCTGCTTGCTGCCTGCGGTGGCGGTGGCAATGCCGCGCAGGACGGCAAGGTCCTGAACGTCTACAACTACAGCGATTACATCGCCGAGAACACCATTCCCGATTTCGAGAAGCAGAGCGGAATCAAGGTGACCTACGATGTATTCGACAGCGATGAGATGGTCGAGACCAAGCTGCTGGCCGGCAACAGCGGCTACGACGTGGTGGTGCCGACGCTGAACTTCTTCGGCCGGCAGATCCAGGC
>ENA-UOXB01001213-UOXB01001213.1-bioreactor-metagenome-genome-assembly--contig:-NODE-1213-length-12602-cov-13.154778_pt1 | contig 12602 bp, 10 predicted proteins | sample MGYA00238158_ERZ761615 | MGnify/ENA primary metagenome ERZ761615 (study PRJEB28904, sample SAMN06267902) | bioreactor metagenome | isolation source: Joint BioEnergy Institute, California, USA... | reverse complement strand
GTGCGCGTGCTGGGCGAAGTGAAGAAAGAGTACTGCGATCTGCTGCGCCGCGCCGACGCCATCTTTATTGAGGAGCTGCGCAAAGCGGATCTCTACAATAAAGTGAGTCAGGCGTTTACCGTGTTCCTGCCGGTGCGCTCCGTCGGCGTGATGGGCGACGGCCGTAAGTATGACTGGGTCGTCTCACTGCGTGCGGTGGAAACCATCGACTTTATGACCGCACACTGGGCGCATCTGCCATACGACTTCCTGGGCCGCGTCTCCAACCGCATCATCAATGAAGTCAGCGGCATCTCCCGCGTGGTGTATGACATCTCCGGTAAGCCACCGGCGACGATTGAGTGGGAATAATCCCTTTCTGACACAAAGCCCGCCGCGTGCGGGCTTTTTTTATGGCTGAAACACAGCGGCAGCGCACAATGATGTGTTTGCCGGCGCGTTGCGTGCCAGCGCATAGTTGGTGAATAAACAGGCGCCGTTTTGCTGCATAATAGCGCACTCTTTTTCTGCCCCGGATACCCCTGAATGCTGCCTGTAAAACTTATCCTGCTGACTTTTCTTTGCGCCGTGATCCTGTCGCTGGCGGCGAGCCTGGCGCAGGCAACGCGCAGCGGCGACCTGCAGACCGGGCAGGGCGGCTGGGCTACCGCGCGGCGCGACTCCGCCGGACTGGCACCCGATCCGCAGCGCTACGCCAGCGAGGCGGTGGTGCAGGTCTATGCGGCTCCCACTTACGGCTGGAAAGGCGCAGTGGCGGTGCATCCGTGGATCATCTTTAAGCGCGCCGGCGAGACGCAATATAACCGCTATGAGGTGATCAGCTGGGGCAGCGGTGACAAGGTGCGGCGCAACCGCAATCTGCCGGATGGCTACTGGTATGGCGCCCGTCCGCGCCTGCTGGTGGATCACCGCGGGGCGGCAGCGCAGGCGCTGATCCCGCAGATTGAGGCGGCAATCCGCTCTTACCCGTGGCCCGCCACCTATCGCGCCTGGCCGGGGCCAAACAGCAATACCTTCCTGGCACACATCGGTCGCGAAGTGCCGGCGCTGAAGCTCGACCTGCCGGCAAACGCGGTCGGCAAGGATTACCGCTCGCTGCTGCACCCGGTCGGGCTGCCGCCCTCGGGGCGCGGTCTGCAGCTGTCGCTGCTGGGCGTACTGGGCGTGACGGTCGGTGCAGAAGAGGGCGTAGAGATGAATATACTGGGACTTAATCTTGGCGTGGATTTCACACCGCTGCGGCTGCGGCTGCCGTTTATCGGCGGCATCGGCCGGGAGAACGTGCAGAAGGATAATCCCTGACGGGGCGCCGCGGAGTGCGGCGCGCCGGGCACTCAGCAGACGCCGAAGTCGCCCTCTTCATGATAGAGGTTGACGCTGTCTGCTTTAATCTCTATCTCTTTTTTCAGCGGGTCGTCGATGCGGGCGCACCAGAGCATATCGCCCTCTGCACGCAGCACCTGCATTTTAGGACCACCGGTTTTTGACTGCACAAAATCGCCTGCGTTAAACATGCTGTGTCTCCATCAGATAAAGGATATGAGTGAGTGTAGCTGCGCCGGCATAAAGGCGCAGCTATCGTGACTCAGTGCGGCAGTAAAAACAGCGTGGCCAGACCGAGAAAGATAAAGAAGCCCCCGGTGTCGGTAAGGGCGGTGATCAGCACGCTGGACCCCACCGCCGGATCGCGCTTCATTTTGGTCATGATCAGCGGAATTAATACGCCCATCAGCGCCGCCAGCAGCAGGTTCAGCACCATCGCCAGCATCATCACGCCGCCAAGCTGAATATTGTCATACATCAGCCAGGTAATGCCTCCCATGATGCTGCCCCAGAACAGGCCGTTGATCAGCGCCACGCCCAGCTCGCGGCCTATCAGGAACGAGAAGTTACCGGGCTCCACCTGATGCAGCGCCAGCGCGCGCACAATCATGGTAATGGTCTGGTTACCGGTATTGCCGCCAATGCCGGCCACAATCGGCATCAGGGTCGCGAGCGCCACCAGCTGCGAAATAGTCGCTTCAAACAGGCCGATGACGCGCGAGGCGATAAATGCGGTGCAGAGGTTAATGGCCAGCCACGTCCAGCGCTTGCTGACCGCTTTACGCACCGGTGCAAACACATCCTCTTCCTGGCTGATACCGCCCATTTTGCGGATGTTGCTCTCATTCTCCTGGTTCACCAGATCGATCACATCTTCTACAGTAATGCGCCCAATCAGTTTGCCTTTGGCGTCGGTGACAGCGGCAGAGATCAGGTTATAGCGCTCAAAAGCGCTGGCGGCATCCTCGGCGTTATCATTGAGCTGAAACGTAGTGGGGCGGGGATTCATGACATCTGCGACCAGCGTTTTAGGTTTGTTCAGCAGAATATCGGTCAGCGGCAGCTCACCGAGCAGCTGATTCTGTGCGTTGGTAATAAAAATTTTATCGGTGCCGTTGGGCATGCTGCTGCGTTTGCGCAGAAAGCGCTGTACCGTGGCAAGGGTAACGTCGGCGCGCACGGTGAGAATATTGAAATCCATGATGCGGCCTACGCGATCGCGATCCAGCTCAATCACATCAAGCAGGCGCGCGCGCAGCTGCGGCTCCAGCGTGGTCAGCAGGCGGCCGGTGAGATCGCGCGACAGATAGCGTGCCAGATAAACCTGATCGTCAATATCCAGCGGTTCAATCGCGCGCAGGATCTCGCGATCGCTCATGCCGTCAGTCAGGCTCTCCCAGACGGTTTCTGAGGCTTCAACCAGCACGCGGCCACGCTGTTCTGAGGGCACCAGCTGCCAGAGCGCCCGGCGTTCCTCTTCCGGCAGCGCTTCCAGAATATCAGCGAGGTCGGCGGCATGCAGCGGCGCCAGCTCCTGCTCCAGCTGCTGACGCCAGGCGGCCACTTCGCGCAGCTCTGCGGCGCTGAGGTCGACAGATTTATCCAGCAGGACATCCACTAAGTCCTGTTTGCTTAGCAGCAGCGAGAGAATGCGCTGGCGGGATATGGTTAGTTGTTGTGCGTGCGAGGCAGACATAACGCGTCCTTTGTGTCTGTAAAGTCAGCACAAAGTGTAGCGTGTTACCGGCAGAACGGGCAGAACAAAGGCCGTAATTGCAGCGTCAGCGCGTGTCGCTGCTGCTCAGCGTCGCCGGTTCCGGCAGGGGCTTTTTCTGCTGATGATGCTCAATGGCACCGGGAATGATAAAAATCAGGCGACCAGCCAGAATAAAAAAGCTGATCAGCAAAACGATGCGGGTCATGGTGCCGGTTTTGGGACGTCTTCGTGGTGATAGGGCGCTGTTCACGCGGGTGTTCCTGTTGATACCCCTCAGGGCGATAACAATATTTAGTCACAGTTACCGGATGGGGTCAATCGCTGTATGAAAAATAAGCATTGAATGCGTGCGACAGGGGCCGCAGACCGCGGCCCTGCTTCAGTAACTCGCCTTTTGTGCCAGCAGGGTGGCAAACTGACATTTAATGCGGTTGCCGTCGGCGTCACGACGGTGCAGCTCGCCGACATCCTCGTTATATTTTACGATGTGCCAGTTGCGGTAGTAGTGGCTCAGCTCGCCCGATTTAAAGGTAAACGGGAACGCCTGCGTATTGGGGTAATCAGCGGTGCTCATCGCCGCCACAATCAGGTTGTAGCCATACTTCTGCGTACTGGCCTGCATATCGGCAATCAGCTGCGGGATCGTCTCCGGCTGCAGAAACATCATCACCACCGTTGAGAGCACAAACTGATAGCTGCCGTTGAAGCGCAGCTGGTTGAGATCGCACAGCGCTGTCTGAATATTCGGCAGCTGTTCGGTGGCAATAATGGTATTCAGGTAGTCAAGGCTTGCCGGATTAGCGTCCCAGGCGGTGACGTTAAAGCCGTGCTGGCTGAGATAAAGGCTGTTGCGGCCTTTACCGCAGCCGAGATCCAGCGCGTTGCCCGGCGTCAGCTTTGGCAGCGCCGCGCGCACTTCAGAGTGCGGCGGCGATAAATCATACTTTTCTGTAAACCAGTTATCAGGGCGTGTCGTCATCGTCAGACAGCGGGCAGACGGCCCGCGTTACTCCTCTTCCAGTAGCAGTTTCCAGCCGGTCACGTCGCTCCAGTACGCCTGCTCGCGCTCAAGGTCGAGCTGCACCAGCGTATTCTGGCTGAGGAAACCGGCCGGGAAGGTGAGCGTCCAGTGACCATCATCCGTTGAAAGCTTCAGTGCATCGGGGCGCGTGGTCGCCTGACGCTGGTTATTCAGCAGCGTGCCGAGGCGCAGCAGAAAAATCATCGGCAGCACCTGCTTTTTCTTAAACAGGGTAAAGCGCGGGATCTCATCCTGCTTCACCGCTTTACGATGGAAGCGTACCAGCGTGGCCAGCAGCATCTGTTGATCCTGGTTAAAGCCAGGCATATTAGAGTGCTGCAGGATATAGGCGGAATGCCGCTGCATACCACTGTGATTAATGGTCAGGCCGACCTCATGCAGCAGGGCCGCCCACTTTAGCAGGGCGGTCAGCTGCGGATTCGCCTGCTTCGGATTCTGCTCCTGCCACTGCAGATAGAGCTGCTCTGTGGTTTCCAGCACGCGGCGCGCCTGATCGCTGTCGATCACATAGTGATTCGCCAGGCTCTGCGCGGTACGGCTGCGGATATCCTGATGGCGGAAGCGCCCCTCCATCTCATAGAGAACGCCTTCGCGCAGCGCACCGTCAGAGAGACGCAGTTCGCGGATCGCCAGCGCGTCAAAGACGCCGCACAGGATCGCAAGGCCAGGCACAAACACCGCTTTGCGCTCTTCAGATAAGCCCGGCAGGCTCAGGGCATCAAAGGATTTATGCTTCAGCACTTCGCTGACCAGCATATCGAGATTGTCAGGCGTCACGCGCTTCTCTTTCTCGCCCATCGCCAGCAGCACTTCACAGGCGGCTTTGATACTGCCGGAGGCGCCCAGCGCATATTGCCAGCCGTGCAGGCGATATTGCCACGCCAGCGTCTCCAGCTTGTGGGTGGCGGCGAGGCGGGCGCGGCGAAAATTATCCTGACTGATTTCGCCTTGCGGGAAATAGAGATTAGCGAAGCTGACGCAGCCCATGCGGCGGCTCTCAACCAGCTGCGGCTCAAAATCCTCGCCGATCACCAGCTCGGTTGACCCTCCGCCGATATCAATCACCAGCTTGCGCCCTTTTTCCGGCTGAGTATGCTCAACGCCCATGAAAATCAGGCGCGCCTCTTCGTTGCCGGAGATCACCTCAATCGGATAGGGGATCACCTCTGCGGCGCGCTGCAGAAACTCTTCGGCATTGGTTGCGATGCGCAGCGTATGCGTGCCGACAATGGTCACGTTGGCGGCGCTAAAGCCCTGCAGGCGCTCAGCGAACAGAGCCAGGCAGCTCAGACCGCGCACAATCGCGTCTTCGCTCAGCCGGTTCTGCGCGTCAAGCCCGTCAGCCAGGTGCACCCGCTGCTTCAGACGCCCCAAAACCTGCATGGCGCCATCTACTACGCGGGCGATCACCATATGAAAACTGTTTGAGCCGAGATCGATGGCCGCAAATTCCTGCGGCTTCGGCGTACTCTTCGGAGTAATTGGCATAGGCGTTATTCAGGTTGTTCCAGTCTCTTGATGTAATCGTAAATCGCCAGCTGCGAGCGCACTTTCCTGCGATTGCCGCGCGGAACATAACGGTTACTCAGCTCTTTGTCTACGATACGTGCTTTCACCGTATCACTTAACAGAATGGCGATAATATCCAGAATCCGCTGTTTAAGACGTGGATCGAGCACCGCCACGGCGACCTCAATACGGTAATCGATGTTGCGCGTCATCCAGTCAGCCGAGGAGAGAAACACCTTTTTCTCGCCGCCATTTTCAAAAATATACACCCGGTCGTGTTCAAGATAACGATCAACAATGCTGGTAATGCGAATATTTTCACTGATGCCGGGCAGGTCCGGGATCAGCGAGCACATACCGCGCACCAGCAGGTTGATTTTCACCCCGGCTGCCGAGGCCGCATAGAGTCTGTCGACCAGGCCATTATCAACCAGGTTGTTGATTTTTAATGTAATACCGCACGGCTTGCTCTGCTGCGCATTGGCAATCTCTGTATCGATCAGCTGATAGAGCACGGCCCGTGAATTTTGCGGCGACACCATCAGATGTTCAAAGGTCACCGGGCGATAGGGGTTCTCAATGAAGTTAAATACGCGGCGCACTTCGTTCGTGATGCGCGCATCAGCGGTGAGCAGGGAGTAGTCGGTATAAAGGCGCGCGGTCTTCTCATTAAAGTTGCCGGTGCCGATATGCGCATAGCGCACCACCTCTTCATTTTCGCGACGGGAAATCAGAAACAGTTTGGCGTGAATTTTCAGACCAGGCGCAGAGAAGATAACGTGCACGCCCGCCTCAGTCAGCCGCTTGGCCCAGTGGATATTTGCCTCTTCATCAAAGCGCGCCTGCAGCTCAACCACCACCGTGACTTTTTTGCCGTTATGCGCTGCGTGGATCATCGCATCCATGATGCGGGAGTGTTTGGCCACGCGATAGATATTGATTTTAATCGCCAGCACGCTGGGATCGAATGACGCCTGACGCAGCAGCTCCAGCACATGCTCAAAGGTGTGATAAGGGTAGTAGAGCAGCACATCGCGATTGCGGATGGCGTCAAAGCCATTGCGGAAGCCATCAAAGCCGATATGGCGGATCTGCGGCAGCGGCCGGTTGACCAGGTTACTTTTGCCGACGTTTGGAAAGCCGATAAAATCTTTAAAGTTATGGTAGCGGCCACCCGGCACAATGGAGTCATAGTTGGAAATAGAGAGCTTGTGGCGCAGCATCTCCACCATGGCATCGGGCATGTCGCGCTGATAGACAAAGCGCACCGGCTCAGCAGTAAGACGCTGCTTCAGGCTGGAGGACATCAGCTCCAGCAGGCTCGACTCCATCTCCGTGACCAGATCATATTCGGCGTCGCGCGTCATTTTCATGGAGTAGGCATTCAGCGCATCGTAGTCGAAAAAGCCTTTGAAAATCTCGTCCAGACAGTAGCGCAGAATATTATCCAGCAGAATCATCGGCTTGCGGCGGCGTGGCGACTCTGCCGGCAGGTTGATAAAACGCGGCACCTTGTCGGACGGAATTTCAAGCAGCGCATAGCGGATATCCTCGCCGCGGATAATCTCCACCGCCAGGTAGGTATAATCATCTTTGAGAAACTCAATCAGATCGGTGTCATGGTTGATCAGAATAGGCGTGACGTGCTGGCGCAGCTGATGCTTGAAATAGTGGCGCAGCCACTCCTGCTGATTAGGTGAAAGCTGACGCTCGTTGATCAGGAAGATCTGATTGCGCGCCATCTCCAGCAGCAGCTCATTGTAGAGTGCATCAAACTCCTGATCGGACTTCAGCACCCGCTGCTGGATCTTCTTCAGCAGATGCCGCAGGGGAGTGGGTTTACCCTGCTCTTCGCTGATCAGAATGCGCCGCTTTAGATCGGCAAAGCGCACTTTATAGAACTCTTCAAGGTTGTTGGAATAGATACCTAAAAACCGCATGCGCTCAATCAGCGGGTTACTTTTATCCGCCGCTTCCTGCAGCACACGTTCATTAAAGGATAACCAGCTTATTTCTTTTTCGATATACAGCTTTTCCTGACCCATTCTGACTCCGTGATGCTGTGGCGGGACAATATGTCCGGCGCAAGGCGCGCAGTGGTGCGGCTCCGCTCAGTCTCCCTCACCATTATTGCTAGAGTATGGCAGGCTTGTCCAACCGCAACAGTTGTCTTATCAACCCGCTACGGGCAACATAGCGACTCTCTAATCTGAATCCCTGACCGGCATGAGCATAAACCATATTCCTGTTGAATTTAATGACCGTCGCCGGCGCGCCATCGATCGCTTCGTGCGGCGCATGGTGACGGCGTGCGGCGCAGGAATATTGCTGCTGATGCTGCTGCTGTTCTTCTGGCTTATCTGGGTGGTTCTGCCCTTATTCAGCGCGCCACAGCTTCAGCCTGCGCTCAGTCAGCAGCTGTGGGATAAAACGCCGGCGCTGGCGCTGGGCAGCAGCGGCACATTGGGCTGGCGTATCAGCCCTCATGAAGCGCGCTTTATTCCGCTTAACGGCGACCCCGCCGGCCCGGCGCTGGCGCTTTCGGACGCGCCGCAGGCTGCCGTTACCAGCAGCGCTGCTGATGCAGTGTTACTCAACGTGCAGGGCGCTCTGCTGTTGATGCAGCCGCGGATAGATCACCATCACGGCGAGTGGTATTTTCCGCTGGGCGATCGGCCGCTGCGGCTGCCGCAGGGTGCCGCCAGCCAGATGGCGCTGGCACAGACCGGCGAGGGGCAGTGGCGTATTGCTGCACAGACGCCAGCGGGGATCAGCGTGCTGACACTGGCTGGCCAGCAGCAGGTCAGCCAGGTCGTGCTGCCGCAGCAGCACGCCGATCAGCTGCTGCTGTCGCCTGACGGCACGCAGCTTTTTACCAGTCGTGAGCGCCAGCTTCAGGTGTGGCAGATTAGCGCCGGGGGCGCAGAGCTGCGTGAAACGCAGGCGCTGACGCATCCGGTTGCGAGCCTGCATATGCTGGCGGGGGGCCGATCGCTGCTGATCAGAGACGATCGCGGTGTCAGCCAGTGGTTTGCCATTACCGGCGAGCGCGGTCCGCGTCTGCAAAAAATCAAAACCTGGCACGGCTCACAGGGCGCGCAGGGTGTGGTGACGGAGCCACAGCGCCGGGTATTTGCCAGCTGGGATGGGCAGGGCGTGCTCAGCCTGTTTGCCAGCAAACAGTCAGGGCCGATCCTGACGCGTCAGCTGGCACCGGGTATTCAGGCGGTCGCCTTTTCGCCGCGCGGTGACGGGCTGATTGTCGAGCGCGCCGGGCACTGGCAGCAGTTCCGGCTTGATAATCCGTGGCCTGATGTTACCTGGCGTAACCTGTGGCAGAAAATCTGGTACGAGAATTATCCGCAGCCCGACTGGGTGTGGCAATCCACCGCTGCCGGCGACAGCTATCAGGCGAAATTCAGTCTGATTCCGCTGGTCATTGGCACGCTCAAAGCCGCCGCGCTGGCGCTGCTGTTTGCCACGCCGCTGGCGCTGGCTGCGGCTATCTACACCGCCTGGTTTATGTCGCCGGGCCTGCGGCGCTGGGTTAAGCCTGGTATTGAGATGATGGGCGCGCTGCCGAGTGTGGTGATTGGCCTGATTGCCGGTATCTGGATGGCACCGCATATCAGCCACGCGCTGGCGGGCGTGCTGCTGCTGCCGGTGATACTGGCCGCTACGCTGCTGCTGTGCGGCGTGCTGAGTCCGCGACTGCCGGCGCGCTGCCGTCGCCCGGGTGTTGAGGTGCTGTTACTGCTGCCGCTGCTGCTGCTGGTCACGCTGCTGACGCTATGGCTGGCGGCCCGGCTCTGGCCGGACGCCGGTGAACAGCTTATCCACTACGAACAGCGCAATCTGCTGGTTGCCGCGGTGGCAATGGGGTTTGCGCTGGTGCCGCTGATATTTACCCTGGCGGAAGATGCGCTGTTCAGCGTACCGGGGGCGCTCGGACAGGGCTCACTGGCGCTGGGCGCCACGCCGTGGCAGACCCTGACGCGGGTGGTGCTGCCTGGTGCATCGGCAGGCATTTTCGCGGCACTGATGATCGGTTTTGGCCGGGCGGTGGGGGAGACGATGATCGTGCTGATGGCCACCGGCAACACGCCGGTAAGTGAAGGCGGGCTTTTTGCCGGGCTGCGGGCGCTGTCAGCGAATATCGCAATAGAGATGCCGGAGGCGGCAGCGGGCAGCGCACACTACCGCATTCTGTTTCTCAGCGCGCTGCTGCTGCTGCTGTTTACGCTGGTTATCAACACGGTGGCAGAAGTGATCCGCCAGCGGCTGCGCCGGCGTTACGGTCAGCATGAGGGACAGGCATGAAAAACGCACATCGTCAGAACGATCGCTGGCGCTGGCTGACGGCGGGGGCGGTGGCTGTCTGTTTGCTGGCGTTTACGCTGCTGATTGGTCTGCTTGGCTGGCAGGGGGGGCGTGCATTCTGGCCGCAGCCGGTGGATCGCTATCAGTTTCAGGCCCCTGGCACCGCGCCGGTTACGCTACTGGGCGAAACGCTGCAGGCAGAGCGGCAGAGCACCGGATGGCGCTATCTGGTGAAAACCGGCAACCGTGATTTTGCTGCCCCTGATTTCCGCGTGATTTACAGTCGCGCGCCAGCTGTTGCTGAACAGCCGCGTGACGTGCTGGTGCTGCAACGGCGCAACGGCGGTAACGCTTACGGCTGGCTGGTGGCGCTGCGGGAAGACAACGAGACACTTACCGCACATAATCGCGATGCGCTGCTGCAGCAGCGCCTGCAGCAGGTACAGGAGCAGCTGCGTCAGGCAGAGGATATCCGCCGTATCGATATGGCGCGTCTTAACGCGCAGCTGGAAAATCTGCAGCAGCAGGCGGATGAGCAGCAGCACGAGCAGCGTTTTGGTCTGCAGCAGCAGTCAGAGTTTGATGCCAACAGCGCAGCCCTGCATCGTCGCTTCAGCGCGCTGGCTGAGCAGCTGGCGCATCTGCAGCGGGCGAGCCAGCGCGATACGCTGATCCTCCGCGACGCGCAGGGGACGGAACATACCCTGCCGCTGGCGCAGATTGTGGCGGCCTGGTATCCCAATAACATGAGCGTGACGCAAAAAGCGCAGCACTTTTTCCGGCAGGTGTGGCAGTTTGTCAGCGATTCACCCGCGGCAGGTGGCAGCGAGAGCGGCGCGTTTCCGGCTATTTTTGGTACGGTGCTGATGGTGGTGCTGATGTCGGTCATCGTTATGCCGCTCGGCGTGGTGGCTGCCGTCTGGCTGCATGAGTATGCCGGACGTCATACCCTGACGCGGCTGGTGCGCATCGCCGTGGTGAACCTTGCGGGCGTGCCCTCTATTGTTTATGGCGTATTTGGCCTCGGCTTTTTTGTCTGGCTGATTGGCGGCACGCTCGATCAGCTCTTTTTTTCCCGGGCGCTGCCAAACCCGACCTTTGGTACACCCGGCCTGCTGTGGGCGTCGCTGACGCTGGCGCTGCTGACGCTGCCGGTGGTGATTGTGGCAACAGAAGAGGGATTGTCACGGATACCCGATACGCTGCGTCAGGGATCGCTGGCGCTGGGGGCCACGCAGGCGGAAACGCTGTGGCGGGTGGTACTGCCGCTGGCGGTGCCGGCGATGCTCACCGGGCTGATTCTGGCGGTAGCGCGCGCGGCGGGAGAGACGGCGCCGCTGATGCTGGTCGGCGTGGTTAAAATGGTGCCGGAGCTGCCGGCAGACGCCGTGTTTCCTTATCTGCATCTTGACCGCAAATTTATGCACCTCGGCTTTCAGATTTACGATCTGGCCTTTCAGAGCCCGAACATCGATGCCGATCGGCCGCTGGTTTACGCCACCGCACTGCTGCTGGTAATGATCATTCTGTCGCTGAATCTGCTGGCGATGGTACTGCGCCACCGGCTGCGGGAGCGTTACCGGCTGATGACGCACTAATAAGGTTGGAACATGACGTCCGATGAGAACATTGCGCTACGCGTAAATAAATTATCGCTCTGGTACGGCGAGCGCCAGGCGCTGAACGCTATCGATCTGCAGATCCCGAAAAACCGTATCACAGCGCTGATTGGCCCCTCCGGCTGCGGAAAATCCACGCTGCTGCGCTGTTTTAACCGTATGAACGACATGATTAGCGGCTGCCGTACCGAAGGGGAAATTCTGCTGGACCAGCTGCCGGTGATGCAGGCGGGGCAGGATTTGCCGGCGCTGCGGCGGCGCATCGGCATGGTGTTTCAGCGTCCTAATCCGTTTCCCAAATCGATTTATGAGAACGTGGTATATGGCCTGCGTCTGCAGGGCGTGCGCGATCGCCGCGTTTTAAATGAGGCGTGTGAACGCGCACTGCGCGCGGCGGCGCTCTGGGGAGAGGTGAAAGATCATCTGGCGCAGAATGCGCTGACGCTCTCCAGCGGCCAGCAGCAGCGGCTGGTGATCGCGCGGGCCATTGCGATTGAGCCGGAAGTTCTGCTGCTGGATGAGCCGACCTCTGCGCTCGATCCTATCTCTACGCTGGTGATTGAAGAGCTGATGACCACGCTGAAAGCGCATTTCACGCTGGTGCTGGTGACGCATAATATGCAGCAGGCGGCCCGCGTGTCTGATTACACCGCGTTTATGCATCAGGGACAGCTGATTGAGTTTGGAGATACCGATCGGATTTTCACCGCACCCGGCGTGCGCCGCACCGAAGAGTACATCACCGGCCGGTTCGGTTAATGCCGGTTACCGGAGGCGTCATTGCGTTCCGCACGCGAATCAACCCAGGGGCGCATGAATGGCGTCATTAGGTTCCGCACGCGAATTAACCCAGGGGCGCATTAATGCGCCCCCTACGGGGGGGATAAATGTAGGGGGCGCATTAATGCGCCCCGGGTTGCGGGGTATCGAACGGGCGTCGTCGCGTTCCGCACGCGAATCAACCCAGGGGCGCATGAATGCGCCCCCTGCGGGGGGGATAAATGTAGGGGGCGCATGAATGCGCCCCGGGTTGCGGGGTATCGAACGGGCGTCGTCGCGTTCCGCACGCGAA
>ENA-UOXB01001211-UOXB01001211.1-bioreactor-metagenome-genome-assembly--contig:-NODE-1211-length-12606-cov-47.855470_pt1 | contig 12606 bp, 11 predicted proteins | sample MGYA00238158_ERZ761615 | MGnify/ENA primary metagenome ERZ761615 (study PRJEB28904, sample SAMN06267902) | bioreactor metagenome | isolation source: Joint BioEnergy Institute, California, USA... | reverse complement strand
ACCAGCCTGAAAATGAACTGCAGCATATTATCCAGCATTCATCCAAGCTGATTAACCCGTTTTACTGTATTCGTGAGGGCAAACGGATTATTGTCTAAGGGCTTAAGATCACTCCTGTATAACGATTGAGTCGTTAGCTAGCATATAGAGTAGCTCTCATTTGTATAGGATTAAATCCTATGCTGAAGGGTACAGGTGCCAATCGTGGTGGAAACAAGCATGGCATACTGACTGATCGGGTGGGTATGTTGAGCAATGATTTCTTCGTGAATCTGATGGATATGAAAAAGATCTGGGTACTGGTAGAAGAACCTTTTTGAAATCCGTGACCGTCAAACACATGACCTGAAATGAACTGCAATTCATATTCCTAATGCTTTAATTTAACACCAATAAAAAAACCACCCTCGGGTGGTTTTTTATTCGCTCAGTTCAAGCTAAAAAACTTAGAGAAAGCTTGGTAGGCCTTTAGCTGGATCAGTTGCTCGAGCCATCTGGGCATCAGCTACGCTCATCCCAAGAGCTTGAGCAATACCTTCACCATAGGCGGGATCACAGGCATAACAGTTACGGATATGACGGTACTTGATGAAATCAAGCGCATCACCCATTGCGGCTGCGGTATTATTAAATAGAGCCTGTTTCTGCTCATCATTCATCAGGTTGAACAGGGCACGTGGCTGGCTGAAGTAGTCATTATCATCTTTGCGATAATCCCAGAAATCTGCATCACCCGTGATTTTGAGGGGGGGCTCTCTGAATTCTGGCTGTTCCTGCCACTGGCTGAAACTGTTCGGCTCATAATGCGGCAATGAACCATAGTTGCCATCCATACGGCCCAAACCATCACGGTGATTTGAATGTACCGGGCAACGTGCGGCATTGACCGGAATCTGGGCATGATTCACACCTACACGGTAACGCGCTGCATCAGCATAATTGACCAAACGTGCCTGTAGCATGCGATCCGGTGAATAGCTAATACCTGGTACCAGATTGCTTGGCGCAAAAGCGGCTTGTTCTACGTCCTGGAAATAGTTTTCCGGATTACGGTTCAGCTCAAATTCACCTACTTCAATCAGTGGATAATCGCCTTTCGGCCAGACTTTGGTCAGGTCAAACGGATGATAAGGCACTTTCTCGGCATCTGTTTCAGGCATGATCTGAACGTACATTTTCCATTTCGGATAATCGCCACGTTCAATCGCATCAAACAGGTCGGTTTGACTGCTTTCACGGTCTTTAGCAATCAACTCTGCTGCCTCAGCATCAGTCAGATTCTTGATACCTTGCTGGGTACGCATATGGAATTTTACCCAGAAGCGTTCATTTTGGGCATTGATAAAACTGTAGGTATGACTGCCGAAACCGTGCATATGACGGTAACCAGCCGGAATCCCACGATCGGACATTACGATGGTAACTTGATGTAGTGCTTCCGGCAATAAAGTCCAGAAATCCCAGTTATTGGTGGCGCTACGTTTATTGGTTTTCGGATCACGTTTTACTGCTTTGTTTAAGTCAGGAAATTTACGTGGATCACGCAGGAAGAATACCGGTGTATTGTTACCGACTAGGTCCCAGTTCCCTTCTTCGGTATAGAATTTCAGGGCAAAACCACGAATGTCACGTTCTGCATCAGCTGCACCGCGTTCACCAGCGACGGTCGAAAAACGGGCAAAGAGTTCGGTTTTTTTACCGACTTCCGAGAAAATTTTTGCACGGGTATATTCAGTAATGTCATTGGTTACGGTAAAGGTACCAAATGCACCTGAACCTTTTGCGTGCATACGGCGCTCAGGAATCACTTCACGAACAAAGTTAGCCAGTTTTTCATTCAGCCATAAATCTTGGGCCAGCAATGGGCCACGGCTACCTGCCGTCATACTGTTCTGGTTGTCGACTACAGGTGCGCCAGCTTCAGTAGTCAGATGGGTGACAGGGCACTTTTTCATATCTTGGCTCATATTTCTCTCCAAGCGTTGAGAATTTTATTCGTTATTCCAGCATTCAAAAAAATCATCTATAAGCGCAGGAATAACATTAGGGGCTTTATTTCCAACAGATTTTTAATTAAGTGAGTTGTTGAATTGGGTGTTTTGGCAATAAGTTTGGTTTTTCTGTAACTTCAGAAAATACTGCCTAAATGAATAAAAATTAAGTCATTGAAAATAAATAATCTAATTTGAACATAAGATATTTCTAGAAATGTGACAATGTTAAAATATGCAAATTTTTCACTCAGTTTAAAATGATTAAGTAAGAAAATCAGAATTTAAGATGTCTTCTCTAAGTCAGAAAAATGCTTCAATATCTCTTTTAGATTTCATTAGGTTTTATTAAATATTTATTAAGTTATTAATTTTATAAATATTTTTTAAATAGAAAGATTTAAGGATTAAAATTCAAGGATTAAACAGGTAGTTAAATCAGCATTCTCTTGCTCACAATTTTCTGATTTTTACAGCAAGAATATCTACCAAATTATCTATTTTCTGGAAAATATTTAAGTCCTGATCTGCTTGAAAATTGGCCAGTCGCCCTTATAATCATTTCACATCCCGAGCGGATCATTTCCTTAGTCCAAATTAAACAGAGAGCAAGATGGCAAAGAAAAAAGCTGTAGAGGCAGTCATGCCAAACTTCGTGGCCAAACATATGCATGAAGTCAATAAAAGCCAGGTTTTTGTAGACCGGAAGAAAAATGCAAAACGTGGTTATACCAAGCACAAACAAGGGCGATATCAACAAGATGATCGCCCTTTTTTATGGGCGGCTTAGGGCGGCCAGGAAGAAGTGGATCTGCTTTGGACAGGAGCTGACTTTAAGGGATTCTGGAGGGTATAGTGAAAAGATGAATTTCTTTTCGAAGAATGCGGTGAGTTTTGTCGGGTAGTTGAAGAAGCTTCTTCGGGAAACATATTTTGAAAAAAACGGGGCAGGGTCGCAGAACTCGAAGATCTATTTGGATCAGCATCAGCCATAGGCCGGGTCTGCTGAAAACTGGCAAATTTTCCTAGCTGTTGCCGATACAGTTTTGCGGCAATGACCGATGGATCATTCTTGCCTAAACGCCGTTGCTGGGTACGAGAAATTTCAATTCCCCATAAGGGACAGGCTTTAGGACGTTCAGTTTCACGGATATACTGGTGACTGGAGCTGGCATTATTACGATCACGAGAAGATGTATATCTGGATTTTTGCGAACGTAAGGCCGGTGCAACAATAATAAAATAAAACGCTGCAGCCAGCATAAGCAGGATAAGCACAAATTCCATAAGTACCTCGACTGATGCAGAGGAACCTGGAAAAGTTCCTCCTTAAGCGCTGACCATACGGGTGGTGGATTTCACCATATCTCCTAAACCATGTGTTCTAAAATAATGCTCCATCCAGCTTTTTACCATGAGTGGATTGTCCAGTTTTAGTACATGTTTGAGTAATTCCTGTGCATCAGGCATCGGTACATGACAAATCGTTTTTCGGACTCTCAAAATATTGCTAGAACTCATGGACAGGGTATTGAATCCCATGGCCATTAATAGTACGGCCGATAGAGGATCACCGGCCATTTCACCACAGATACTGATCGGTTTGTTATTACGGTGACAATCCTCTACCAGACGGGTCAGGGCACGCAGGATCGCTGGATGTAAGTGTGAATAGACATTGGCCACACGTGGATTATTCCGGTCTACAGCAAGTAAATATTGGGTCAAATCGTTAGAACCGACCGAGAAGAAATCGACCAGTTCAGAAAATTCATCAATCTGATGCAGTACGCTTGGTACTTCGACCATAATTCCGATTTGCGGTTTGGTAATTTTGACCTGCTCTTCTTCCTGAACGGCATGATGATCACGTTCTAACAGATACAGTGCTTCTTCAACTTCACTGACACTGGTCACCATCGGCAACAGGATATGCAGATTGTTCAGACCGATACTGGCTTTTAGCATGGCGCGAATCTGAGAAGAGAAGATTTCAGGATGATCCAGCGTAAAACGAATTCCGCGCCAGCCCAATGCTGAATTTTCTTCTTCAATCGAGAAATATGGCAGGTCTTTATCTGCACCAATATCCAGCGTTCGCATGACTACCGGTTTATTGGCAAAGTGACTCAGTTGCTGCCGGTAAATGGCACGTTGTTCCTCTTCTCCCGGGAAGCGGTCACGTAGCATGAACGGGATTTCCGAACGGTATAGGCCAACACCTTTGGCACCACGCTGTACACCACGAACCACATCAATCATCAGGCCGGTATTTACAAACAGACGTACAGCGGTACCATCTGGCGTAATTGCATCTTTGGTCTCGTATTGACGTAGATCTTTGGCAATCTGTTCTTCTTCTTTCTGAATTTCTTTATAGCGGGTACGCAGACGACGTGGTGGATTGATAAAGATACGGCCCTGATGCGCATCGACAATCATCTCGACGTCATCCAGGGTATTGATTGGCAGTTCAGTCACACCCACGACAGTCGGAATACCGAGTGCGCGTGCCACAATCACCATGTGCGAATTCATGGCACCTTCAGTGGTGACAATCGCGGCAATCTTATCGACAGGTAACTCCACCAGCGCAGCCGTTGAAATTTCTTCACCAATCAGGATACTTTCATCTGTCAGTTCGCGATGGCTTTCATCGGCTTCCTGCAACTTGGCCAGAATACGACGTCCCAGATCTTTTAGATCAGCGACACGTTCACGCAGGTAATCATCTTCCATCTGGGCAAACTGCGCCACATGGTTATCAATCACGATGCGAACCGCACCTTGTGCCCAGTGACCATCACGAATCAGTGCTTTAATCTCCGATGGTAGGGCATTTTCATCCAGCATACGCAGGAACACACTGAACAAAGCACGTTCTTCGGCCATCAGCGCATCCTGCATCTTGTCATCCAGGAACTGAATTTCTTCACGCACCGAATTTAAGGCATTATCCAGCAAAGCCAGTTCTTCGCTAATATCATCTGCTTCACGATCCGGAACAGCGCCCAGATCTGCAGGTGGATAAAGCACAATGGCACGGCCGAGTGCAATACCGCCAGAACCCGATACGCCCTGGAAGGTTTTATATGCCGGTAAATTATTTGGCTTGCGGAATACATCAATATTGCCGACTGCATGTGCGTGAGCGATTACGCCCGAAAGCTGAGCACATAGCGTAACCAGGAACGATTCAGCTGCTTCACTAAAATCCTGGGATTCTTTATTTTGGACAACCAGTACGCCCATGACCTTACGGCGGTACATGACCGGAACGCCCAGAAAGGAATTATAAATTTCTTCGCCCGTTTCCGGTAAATACAGAAAACGATCATGCTTAGGGGCATTGTCGAGGTTAACGATTTCCTCACGCTGACCGACCAGACCGACCAGACCTTCACCGGTATGTAGAGACACATGACCGACAGCTTCAGGCTTCAGGCCTTTAGATGCCATCAACAGATAGCGCTGGTTGCGTTCATCGAGCAGATAAATGGAGCAGACATCCACATGCATGGCCTCAGCGACCTGATTGACCATAATATCGAGTGATTCATGCAAACTGGTAGACGCATTAATCTCTTGGACAATGCGTCTCAGGGTATCCAGTTGCATATTCGACATGGGAGCTGCTCCGTATTTTTTTAGAAGTCCGGTAATTTAGTTTATTTATAACAATAGCCGAGCAAAAAATCTGCACATGCACGCGATTTTTTTAAGGTTTTTGTTGTGGTAATTGCTGACAGAGTTCAATCATGGCCTTGCGATAAACATCGCGTTTAAAATTCACCACTTGGCCTAATGGATACCAGTAACTGACCCATTGCCATTGATCAAATTCGGGCGGATCGGACAGATCAAGTTGAATGTTCTGTACGGGCGCCGTCAGTTTGAGTAAAAACCACTTCTGTTTTTGACCGATACATACCGGATCTGAATCCGTGCGAATGTATCGATACGGCAAACGATAACGCAACCATCCTTTGGTCTGCGCGATAATCTGGACGTGTTCAGGCAGTAAGCCAACTTCTTCTCTCAGCTCACGATAAAGTGCCTGCTCAGGGGTTTCTCCATATTGGATACCTCCTTGTGGAAATTGCCATGCATTATGACCAATGCGTTTTGCCCATAAAACCTGTCCAGCATCGTTTGCCAAAATGATCCCGACATTCGGTCGGAAACCTTCAGAGTCGATCATTTGGCTACCTAAAAATTGTTTAATTTATGCCTTTGCCATCGGGGAGCATTATTTCGTTATCCAACTCGAAAAAAGCAAAGTTTAAAAATGTTAAAATTGCTATGATCTTAACGAATTTCTATCGACTAGCGGAGATAGATTTACAATTTTTTTCTTAAATTTCAGTTTTTACGAGTATTTTCATGAAATTGGCGCTATTTGATCTCGATCACACCCTGTTAAACACCGATTCGGATCATTCCTGGGGGGAATTCCTGGTCAATGAAGGCCTGGTGGATCCCGTTCATCACCGCGCCATGAATGACAAGTTCTATGAGGACTATAAAAAGGGTCAACTGGATCCTTATGCCTATAATGAATTTGTATTCCAGTTTTTGACTCAACATGACCATGATTATCTGACCGAATTACATCAACTGTTCATGCAAAAAGTCATTCGCCCACAGATGCGTCCGGAAGGTTTTAAAGCGATTCAGCGCCATAAAGATGCAGGGCATGAAATTGTCGGCATTACTGCAACTTCGGACTTTATTACTGCACCGATTTTCCGTGAGTTTGGGATTACTGAAATTATTGCCACAAATGCTGAAGTCGTTGATGGTAAATATACCGGTAAGGTGACCAATATTGCCTGCTATCAACAAGGTAAACTGACCCGTCTGGAACAATGGCTGGCAGGTCGTGACGTGACCGAGTCTTGGGCCTATTCAGATTCAATCAATGACCGTTTTCTGCTGGAACATGCAGATCATGCCATTGCTGTGAATCCGGATGATCGTCTGGAAGCATTGGCCAAAGAACAGGGCTGGGAAATTCAGGACTGGTCGATTTAAGCAATTCTTTTGATTTAATCAGGCACAACTTCGGTTGTGCTTTTTTATAAGCAGAATAGGGTACTTTTTGACATGCCCGTTGCTGAATAAACATGCTATGCTCAGAATAAATAAAGCAAGTCGACAATAACGATAGCAAGCGCCGAGGTGATGAAAATGACCCAAGTTAGACCGCGTATGACTCATTTATTTGCACAGTTAGGTCTGGATTCAAGTGCAGAAGGGATTGCCCAATTTATTCATGAGCATCAATTACCCAAAGATGTAAACCTGATGGAGGCGCCGTATTGGTCAGATGCACAGCGCCAGTTCCTGGCTGAAAAAATTGCTTCAGATGGAGAATGGGCCATTGTGGTGGATCAGCTTAATGAATCTCTGCATGAAGATGCTACCAGTGGGATGGAATAGCGAACAAAAAGCCAATCAACTGATTGGCTTTTTCATTTGGGGCATTACTGTGTCCGTTTCCATAAAGTTACTTGGGACAGGGTATGTTGATATTTACGCGCTGTTTCCCGAATCACAAAAGGCACATCCACAGGTTCGTCCAGTATTTTAAAATGTGGACTGAGTAAAGCTTTGATGCCCTCTAAGGTACTCAGGTTTTCTCCCGCCTGCTTAAATCCGCCGATCCATTCACTGCGTGCTGTATGTTCTTCCAGCCAGGTATAAGGCGAGGCCAGCATCAGGATTCCGCCCATATTCAGCCGATTATGAATCTCACTTAGAAAAGCTTTAGGATGATGCAGACGATCAATCAGGTTGGCTGCCAGAATAAAATCATAATCTTTAAACTGCGGTTTCAGGTTGCAGGCATCGGCCTGATAAAACTCGACCTTATTGGCAACCTGTTTAAGTTCAAGTTCTGCCAGTGAGCAGGATTTATATTCCACCAGTTCACCCTCAACAGGAATGCTATAGCGCAGGGTCTCTCCTTGCGCCAGCACCACACCTTGCTGAATAAAACGGGCTGAAAAGTCTAAACCTGTGACCTGATCAAAATCTTGGGCCAGTTCAAAGCTGGCGCGTCCGGTGGCACAACCGATATCCAGCGCTTTATGACACGGAATGTTTTGAAAATAAGGACGGGCCAGTTGAATGAGGCTTTGGGCAAAGTTTGGAACAGCAAAATATTCCGCCCCATACTGGAATTCCAGATATTGGGAAATCAGCTGATCACTTTCATATTGAGAGTGAAACTGCGGTGATGTCTCTTCCGCGGCAACATAGCGAAAACCGGCATGCTGGAAAAAATGTCGCCGGAACGCATAGCGTGAACTGTGCAGGGCTTCATTACCGGCTGAAATCCAGGAACCGCCTTTAATCAGATGATGTTGGCCATCGAAGGTTGGGGTACTAAAATCATCATAGAAAGGATGGACTTGAAAGCCTTCGAAAGGATAAATCGGGGTCTCGGTCCATTGCCAGACATTGCCCTGAACATCATAAAAATCGCCATGCTGAAAATGATCCACCGGAAAAGAGTTAGGGCCATATTTTAATTCAATATTGGCTTGCTCAGGACTTGGTAATTTTGGATCCAGTCCTGAAACTGCATACAATCGATACCATTCATCCTCAGTGGGCAGACGAATGGATTCTCCGGTCTGTGTTGATTTCCAGTTACAGAAAGCTTTGGCTTCATGATAATTCACTTCGACTGGCCAGTCCCAAGGCATTGGAACTTCTTCCAGCATCAGTCTTAAGGACCAACCCAGTTCCGTTTTGACCCAGAAGGTAGGATGTGTGGCTTGAGAAAATGCCAACCATTGCTGGCCTTCTTCAGTCCAGTAGTCAGCTGTCTGATAACCTTCTGCTTCCACAAAGGCTAAAAACTCCTGATTGGATACCAGATATTTAGAGGCTTCGAATTCTGCAATTTCGGCATGATGGTGGCCGTATTCATTGTCCCAGCCATAAAAAGCATGTTCGAAATTTTTATGTAAATTGACCTGACCTGCCGGTACCTTTACCAGACTATTTTCAGGCGCAATACCGGTAATGACATTGGCACGCCACTGCGGATGATTCTGTACATAACGTAACTGATGCTGGCGGATTAAAACTGAAGAGGTTTCCAGATGAATCCGTTCATGCTCAATGCCCATGATGATGGTCCACCAGGGATTGTGCCAGTTCAGTGGAAGTTGTAGCGGCGCATGTTCTATCACTTTCAAGACCAGGGCACGCACCTGATGCCGGTAATCACGTACCGCCTGAATGCTAGGCCAGTGATAGTTCTGTTCATCCAGATCATCCCAGCTCATTTCATCTACACCAATCGCGAAGATACTTTCCAGATGCGGATTTAAACGTTCCGGGATCAGTTGAGCCAGCAACAGCTTATTGATAAAAAAAGTGGCAGTATGACCAAAATAAAAGATCAGTGGATGACGTAAGGCAATCGGTTTGTCATAAAAGGCTTCTTCATTTTTCAGACAGTCAAACAGTTGCTCATAGGTGTCAAAGGTATTTAGAAAATAATCACGTAATACGGCACGCGCTGTCGGTTCATCTTCAAAATCAAGGTTGGGAGTCGGGTGTAGCGTTGGTTTAAGCGGTTTCCATAAACCCATTTCTTCGAGCAGGTCATGAGAAGAAGATAATAAAGTTTTGGAATCAGAAGATTTGATCTGCATTCTGTGCTTCCTTGAATACGTTTTAATTTTTCATCTTCAGGAAAATGAATTTGATACTTTTAAAAGTACTTGAAAGGAAGCAACTGATGCGATGTATTTAGGTAACAAAATGCTGCATCGATATCGATGCAGCAGAGAAATGTGAAAATTAATTTTAAATTGACGGGCCTTGCATCAGTTGAACCAATGCTTCAGCCGCCTTCGATTGAGTACGACCCGGATGCCAGACCATACCGAGCTGACGGTTCATTTCCAGATTCAGATCCAGTTCTTGCAGGTCATGATTGACCAGGGTTTTGGGCAAGACTGACCAGCCTAAACCAATCGAAACCAGCATCCGGATGGATTCAAGCGGGTTATTGCTCATGGTCGTTTTCGGCTTGATGCCCTGCTTTTCAAACTCGGCCATCGTAATCTGCGTAGTATAGGTCTGCGCAGAAGGCAGCAGGCTTGGGTAATTCACCAGATCTTCAAGAGACAGGTTTTTTTGCTGAGCCAGTGGATGGAATGGTGCGACCACAAAAACCAGAGGATCATTCCAGATAGTGACATATTTTAGGCGTTCATCACCATGCGGTGGCAAGGTCAGGAAAGCCAGTTCCAGATCACCAGCAATGACCTGTTCATGCGCCTGTTCAGAATCTACAAAATGTACATCTAGCGTCACATTTGGATATTGCTGTACATATTCACGCAGATGGCTCGGTAAATGATGCAGGCCAATATGATGGCTGGTGCCAATTTTCAGTTTGCCTTGGACCTGACCTTGTTCATGACTCAGGGTGTAGTGAATATCACCCAACTCGTTCAGCCAGTTTTTTACCTTAGGCAGCAGGGAATGTGCCGCATGAGTGGCCTGAACACCACGGCCCGCAGATTCAAATAATTTCACCCCAAAATATTCTTCCAGACTGTGAATACGTTTGGTCACAGCCGGTTGGGTAATAAAAAGCTGATCTGCAGCCAAAGAAATCGAACCTGTTTCCATGACTTTTACAAAGGCTTCAAAAGCTGCGAGATTCATCTTGATCACCTATAAAGTTTTTTTATGCTTAAGTTTATTATTGTAATAATTTAAGAATAAATCAAAGTAAAAATATAGAACTATTGGTTTAATGTTGAATTAATACACATTTTTAAATGTTTTATTTTATGTCATAAAAAAAGCCACCGAGGGTAGGTGGCTCAAAGAGGAAGATCGACAAAAAATTATGCGGTGATTTCCTCATCCTGTTGCTGGCTTTTTGCTTCCCAGATTTTCTCGTGGAAGAAGAAAGCAACTGCCTGTACAGTCGGTTCTAATAAACTCAAGGCAATCGCCATGGTTAAACTGCCTGTGACAAAATAGCCCACTAACATCGCGACAGTGATGTGCATGATGTAATAGCTAAATGTCTTTTTGAACATGCGCTGATTGTTGTCTACGAAACGTTGAATATGTGCCATGTGGATCTTCCTCAAAACAAATGATCTGTGCCGATGAGGAAATAATAATAATTCTCATTTAATTTGTAAAAACGAATATTTTTAATAAAACGATCGGAAAATTAGATTTATAAAAAGAGAGCTAAACCATGATTTAATTTAAGTTTTAAAAGATTCCAAAAAGTTTTTTAACTAATAAAAATGATAAATTAGATTTATGTGAATGCAGCGATATAATCAAAATTAGCGAAAGAATTTACCCAGTCCAGTGGAGCACATCGACATGGCAGGCGAGACCCAAACAGCAAAAACATTATACGATAAGTTATGGGATGACCATTTAGTAAAACAACGAGATGATGGTTCAGCTCTACTTTATATCGACCGTCATTTATTGCATGAAGTGACTTCGCCACAAGCCTTTGAAGGCTTGCAACTTGCTGGCCGTAAGCCATGGCGTTTAAGTGCCAATATTGCGACACCTGACCATAACGTACCGACCTCTAAAAAAGAGCGTGAGCAGGGCGTGGCTGGGATTGAAGATGATACTTCACGTATCCAGGTACAAACCTTGGATGATAACTGTAAGACGTTCGATATTGTTGAATTTGATATTAACGATATTCGTCAAGGCATCGCGCACGTTGTTGGTCCTGAGCAAGGCTTAACCTTGCCAGGTATGACCGTTGTATGTGGTGACTCACATACTGCAACACATGGTGCATTTGGCTGCTTGGCACACGGGATTGGAACATCAGAAGTTGAACATGTATTGGCAACCCAATGCCTGGTTCAGAAGAAAATGAAAAATATGTTGGTACGCGTTGACGGTAAATTGGGTCAAGGCGTAACACCGAAAGATGTGGTTTTAGCCATTATCGGTAAAATCGGAACTGCAGGCGGTACAGGTCACGCGATTGAATTTGGTGGTCAGGTGTTCCGTGACATGTCGATTGAAGGCCGTATGACCGTGTGTAACATGGCAATCGAAGCGGGTGCACGTGTCGGTATGGTCGCAGTCGATGAAAAAACCATTGAGTATGTTAAAGACCGTCCATATGCACCGAAAGGCGAGCAATGGGATCAGGCGGTTGCGTACTGGAATACTTTGCACTCCGACGAAGGTGCTCACTTCGATACAGTTGTAGTGTTACAAGGTGAAGAGATTGAACCGCAAGTGTCTTGGGGGACTTCTCCTGAGATGGTGATTCCGGTGTCTCAAGCGGTTCCAACTTTGGAACAGGCCAAAGATGATGTACAGCGCAATGACTGGAACCGTGCTTATCAATATATGGGCTTAACTGCAGGTCAGCCTTTAGCAGATATTCAGTTAGACCGTGTATTCATCGGTTCTTGCACCAACTCACGTATCGAAGATATTCGTGCTGCGGCTGAAGTAATCAAAGGCCGTAAAGTGGCTTCTAGCATTAAACAGGCCATGGTCGTTCCGGGTTCGGGTTTAGTGAAACAGCAGGCAGAATCTGAAGGTTTGGACAAAGTCTTTATCGAAGCTGGTT
>ENA-UOXB01001209-UOXB01001209.1-bioreactor-metagenome-genome-assembly--contig:-NODE-1209-length-12629-cov-7.714490_pt1 | contig 12629 bp, 9 predicted proteins | sample MGYA00238158_ERZ761615 | MGnify/ENA primary metagenome ERZ761615 (study PRJEB28904, sample SAMN06267902) | bioreactor metagenome | isolation source: Joint BioEnergy Institute, California, USA | place... | reverse complement strand
GCGCGGCAGGGTTGCCGTTAGTTGTAGCGATGATGAGCATGCCTGCACAGGCTGCAGAATTTGTAGTCACTGACATCGGTTTTAATGGTCTGCAACGCCTAACCCCCGATAGCCTCTATCCGGTTCTACCCATCACGGTAGGGGATACGGTTAATGATAGTAGTTTGGCGGCCAGTATTAAGGCGCTCTATGCGACCGAAGACTTTGCTGATATTCAAAGCCGTGTCGAAGGTGGTCAGCTGCGATTTGATGTGGTTGAACGTCCAACGATTGCTGAGGTAAATTTTGAGGGCAATAAGCTCATTCCAAAAGAAGGGCTTCAGCAAGGACTTGACAATGCTGGCCTAGCTGCTGGTAAAGTCCTTAAACAGGCGACCTTGCAGGGTGTAGCAAACGAGCTACAACAGCAGTATATTAGCCAAGGCTATTATAACAGTGACATTGAAGTTGAGCAGACGCTACTAGATGGTAATCGCGTCAAGCTTGATGTGCGCTTTATTGAAGGCAAGCCTGCCAAAGTGGTTGATATCAACATTATTGGTAACAAGCATTTTAGTGATGAAGACATCAAAGACGTCTTTGCCGTAAAAGAGTCTTCTTGGACGCGTCTGCTGTCTAAGTCTGATCGCTATGCCAAAGAAAAACTGGCCGCCAGTTTAGAGAATCTAAAAGCCCTCTATCAAAACGACGGTTATGTACGCTTTTCAGTTGACAATGCTGTGCTCAATATCAGTGAAGACAAAAACAATGTCTTTATTGAAGTGAGCCTTAGTGAAGGCGAGCAATATCAATTCGGCGAAGTAAATTTCTTAGGCAAACCAACTTACGATACAAATGAGCTAAAAGAGCTGGTCACTTTTGCGCCTAACGAAAAATACTCGCAAGCCAAGTTAGATGCGACTACCGCTGCGCTAAAGAGCCGTTATGGTAATGAAGGCTACTATTTGGCGCAAGTCAGACCAGTACCGCGTATCAACGATGATACCAAAATGGTTGATGTCGATTACTTCATTGATCCTGCTCGTCCTATCTATGTGCGCCGTATCAATTTTACTGGCAACATCAAAACGCAAGATGAAGTACTGCGCCGTGAGATGCGTCAGTTAGAAGGAGCACTGGCTTCTAGCGACAAAATCCAGTTATCACGTACACGTTTGATGCGTACCGGTTTCTTTAAAGCTGTTAACGTCGATGTTAAGCCAGTACCGAACCAGCCAGACCAAGTGGATATCAACTATACCGTTGAAGAGCAACCTTCTGGTAGCTCAACGATTGCCGCGGGTTACTCACAAAGTGGCGGTGTTACGTTCCAGTTGGATCTGACTCAAAATAACTTTATGGGTACGGGTAACCGCGTGAAAGCGGCACTATCACGCTCAGAGACACGTGACTCTTATAGCTTAGGTTACACCGATCCTTACTTTACAGAAAATGGTGTATCGCAAGGTATTAGCGCCTATTATCGCGAAACCAAGTTTGATGATAGAAACGTTAGTAACTACGTTACCGACTCGTACGGTGCCACACTGAACTATAGCTATCCTGTTGATGAAACCAAACGAGTAAGTGCTGGTGTAAATGTGGACAACACCTCAATTCGTGGTGGTCGATTCCTTGGTGTCTCAAACGTACAGCAAATCATCGATGATGGTGGTACTTTTGAAGACTTTAGAGATGACAGTGGCAATCCTACTGGACGCACAGGCTTTAAAAACAGCTATCAAAGCTATAACTTGCTACTAGGCTGGGATTACAGCACATTAGATCGCCCAGTGTTTCCAAATAAAGGCATGAGCCATACGGTTGATGCGACCATCGGTCTTGGCGATGCCAGTTATCAGAAGCTTGTTTATCGCGGTAATGTGTATTATCCAATCTACAAAGACTGGGTTGCTCGTGGTTATACTAAGCTTGGCTATGGTAATGACTTGCCATTCTATGAAAACTTCTATGCTGGTGGCTATGGTTCAGTACGTGGTTATGAAGCCTCAACGCTCGGACCAAGATCGCAAACCTATTTCGATGCGATCAATGATGATGTACGTTTTAAAGACGAAGAAATCGGTGGTAATGCGCTAGTGAGCTTCGGTAGTGAGTTGATCTTGCCGATGCCATTCAAAGGCGATTGGGCAGACCAAGTGCGTCCAGTACTATTTGCTGAAGGTGGTCAGGTATTTGACACCAGTAGTAAAGAAGATCGCAACTTTATCAACCCTAATACAGGTGTTGATACTGGTGTACCATTGCTAACACAAGATAAAGATATGCGCTTTAGTGCGGGTGCGGGTATTACTTGGTATACACCAATTGGCCCAATTTCACTCAGTTATGCCGTGCCTATCGGTGACAAAGATGGTGATGAGACTGAAAAAGTCCAGTTCCAGATTGGTAACACTTTCTAACCTAGAATTTCTACGTTAGTATTTGAAGCCTAATATCATTATTCAAGCTCGTTTTGTTGATGATAAAAAGCCATTTAAATGATCAAAGCATCAGTTAAATACCAGTAGATCGCCAAGCTGATATATCATCTTGGCGATTGCCATATTCATAATAATGTTAATAGTAACTATGATAACGATTGAGCAACTTATCACTCGGATTGAACAGCGTCAGCCTGTTATTAACAGGGCTGAACTTACCGCTGAACAATTACGTCAAAAGTTTAGTAGTGTGGGCAGTTTGACCACTGCGGACCACGAACAGTTAAGCTTTTTGTCAGATCCTCATTATATTTCTAGTCTAGCGGGTAGCCGTACAGGGGCGGTGTTGATCACTGCTGAATACCGTGATCAAGTGCCACAGTCAGCAGTCGCTTTAGTAGTAGCCAATCCTTATTTGGCTTACGCTAGTGCCAGTCAGTTATTCGCACATCAGTCACTATTTAGTGGCATTCATCCTAGTGCAGTCATTGCCGATAGTGCTGTCATCGGTGACCAAGTCAATATTGGCCCGTTTTGTGTTATTGGTGACAATGTACAAATCGGTAGCCATAGCTCACTTGACGCCCATGTGGTGATTGAAGCAAATGCTGATATTGGACATGATTGTGTGATCAAGTCGCAGGTGGTTATTGGGAACAATAGCGTCATTGGTCATCATGTAAGGCTGCATGCTGGTGTCAGTATCGGCGCAGAAGGCTTTGGCTTTGCACCGACCAAAGATCCTAGTGTCACAGGTTGGGAGCGTATTGCTCAGCTGGGACGTGTCGTAATTGGTGATCACGTGCGTATCGGTAGCCATACTTGCATCGATCGCGGCGCTATTGATGATACGATCATTGGTAACCACGTGGTCATTGATAATTTAGTACAGGTGGGTCATAACGTACATATTGGTGATGGTACTGCGATTGCCGCCCAAACGGGTATAGCTGGCAGTACTACCATAGGCAAACGTTGTATCATCGGAGGCGATGTTGGTATCACAGGTCACATTGAGATCGTAGACGATGTCATCATATCCGGTATGACCATGGTCACAAAATCGATTAAAAAAGCGGGTTCATACTCTTCTGGGACGGTTGCGATGCCGACTGCTGAGTGGCGACGTGCTGCTGTACGTTTCCGTAAGCTTGGTCGTGATTAGCGCACATACACATACGCCATAAAGATTTAAAACACTGCAAGGAAGAACGATTATGAGCAGCACTGATACAAATAGCACAACCGATAACGATGTAAAAAGCTTGGCTGAACAAGGCCTTACATTACCGTTAACTTATCATACCCTCAAGCATTATTTACCGCACCGCTATCCATTTTTACTGGTAGACAAAATTATTGATTGCACGCCAGGAGAGAGCATTACTGGCATCAAGAATGTGACGATCAATGAAGAGTTTTTCAATGGGCATTTTCCTGATGAACCCATCATGCCAGGAGTGTTGATGGTCGAATCGATGGCTCAGGTGTCAGGTGTGCTTGGATTTATCAGTGCAGGACTGACGTCAGAAGATGGCTACTTGTATCTGTTTGCAGGTGTTGATAAGGTTCGTTTCAAGCGTCGAGTGATTCCTGGGGATCAGCTAACCATCCGTGCCAAAGCAGTGATGCAAAAGCGTGGTATCTATAAATTTGATTGTACTGTTCATGTCGAAGATGAGCTTGCTGCTAGCGCTCAGATAATGATTGCACGCCAAGAACAATAGAACTGACTGCTATAAATTCATTATGGCTTGAGAACTTATCTTAAAGCATGATGGACAGTAAAAAATGTCATTAATCATGGTGTTTCGTAGCAGCGTCAGCTCTATTTGTTATCAGAGCGACGCTGACTATATTTGTTTTACCATTTATTCGCATAAAATGATACAAAGGCCCACATTATGAGTCAGATCCATCCAACAGCACTCATCTCACCGTCCGCTCAGATCGATGAGACTGCTATTATTGGTCCGTATTGTATCGTCGGTGATGAAGTAACCATTGGCGCGCATACAGTTTTGCATCGACATGTGGTCGTAACTAAGTTGACACGTATCGGTCAACACAATCAATTCTATCAGTTTGCAAGTATTGGTGAAGATCCGCAAGATCTAAAGTACGCAGGTGAGCGCACATGGCTTGAGATTGGCGATCATAATACCATTCGTGAAGCTTGTAGCTTACACCGTGGTACAGCGCAAGACAGTGAACTTACCAAGATTGGTAATCACAATCTACTGATGGTCAATACTCATGTGGCGCATGACTGTGTGATTGGCGACCATAATGTATTGGCCAATAATGTCGGCGTAGCAGGACATGTCACTATCGGGGATCACATCATTATTGGTGGTAACTCGGGTATTCATCAGTTTTGTACCGTTGACGACTATAGTCTCATTGGCGGTGCCAGTTTGATCTTAAAAGATGTCGCAGCTTTTACGATGGTATCGGGTAATCCAGCAAAAGCGCATGGTCTTAATGTTGAGGGGATGCGCCGCAAGGACTGGTCGAAGGATACTATCGATGTATTGCGTCAAGCATACCGCATGATTTTTAGATCAGGTTTGACGACAGTGCAAGCGCTTGATGTCCTAAACAATGAGCTACTACCAAAAGAGCCGAAAATTCAATTACTTATTGATTCGTTAGAAAAAAGCCGTCGCGGGGTTGTCCGCTAAAAAGTAATCAGATTCTACTTAAATTGCAGATAAAATACGCACTTTAAACCGCTAAAATATTATCAATTGTAGATTAAAACATAAAAAGCCATAACCAATCGTTATGGCTTTTTATGTTTATAATTACTTGACTTTTTTGGTCGCTTAGCAGAAACTTCCTAATCATATACTGTTAGATTGTAGTAACTTATTTTAACCAACTGCTCATTTATAGTCTCTTTAAGTATCTGTCTTTTACGAGTTCGATAACTTAAAGGGAGCTGCAAGTGAATTTAGGAGTGTCATATGGCAGAGCAAAGGGAAAATTGGTCCGGTAGAACTGGATTCATTATAGCCGCTATCGGTTCAGCTGTAGGATTGGGTAATATATGGCGTTTTCCATATGTGGCTTATGATAACGGCGGTGGGGCATTTATGGTGCCTTACCTTATTGCATTGTTGACCGCTGGTATCCCGCTATTATTTCTAGATTATATTATTGGACACAGATATCGCGCCGCGCCGCCGCGCGCTTACAGAAAGATGGTGAGGTCTGCTCAATTCGTAGGTTGGTGGCAGACGCTTGTCTCATTTGTGATTGCTATTTATTATGCTGCCGTGATTGTCTGGGCCGGTAGTTATATGTTCTTCTCTTTCGGTCAGAAATGGGGGGAGGATACCACTACCTTCTTCGTTAGTGACTTTGTAAAGCACACGGGAGATTTGACCTCAGTATTTGTACCGCAAATGTTTACAGGTCTGATCATTGTATGGGCATTGGCCATGCTGATTATGTTTGGTGGTATCCGTAAGGGTGTTGAGCTTGCCAACAAAATCTGTATTCCATTGCTGATTGTGTTGTTTGGAATCATGGTTTTTAAAGCCATCAGCTTACCTGGCGCAACGATTGGTTTGAATGCCTTTTTTGAGCCAAATTGGGAAAAAATGAAAGATCCGAACGTCTGGCTTGCCGCTTATGGTCACGTATTTTTCTCACTATCGGTCGGTTTTGGTATTATGGTTACCTATGCCTCATACCTGAAGAAAAACACCAACTTAACGGGCGCAGGCTTAGTGGTCGGTTTTGCTAACTCTTCTTTTGAATTGCTTGCTGGTATTGGTATTTTTGCTGCTATTGGTTTTATGGCGATGTCGACAGGTCAAGACGTAGCAGAAGTTGCTAGTGGCGGTGTTGGATTGGCATTCTTTGTCTTCCCTAAAATCATCTCTACAATGGGCTCAAGTGGCGATTTCGTTGGCTTCTTATTCTTCGGCTCTTTAGTTATTGCTGGTATCAGCTCGTTGATCAGTATTTTAGAAGTGCCTATTTCAGCGTTTCAAGATAAGTTTGATTGGTCACGTAAAAAAGCAGTTGGTGTGATAGGCGGCTCATGTGCAGCTATCTCTATCGTCGCTTTCTCAACTGGTAGCTCGCTTGTATTAGTAGATGTAATCGATCACTTCGCTAACAACATCGGTATCGTCGCTGGTGGTCTGATGTCAATCGTTTGGGTCATGTGGTTTAACCGCCAAAAAATCCCAGGCTTACTTGCCCATATCAATCGTATCTCTAGTGTGAAATTAGGCGGTGCTTGGGTATTTATGCTAACAGTCATTACACCAACCGTGCTTACTATCGCTTTGGGTCTTAAGCTGATCGATTTGGTAAGAGAGCCGTATGAAGGCTACTCGGCGACCATCCTATTGTTATTCGGCTGGGGTATTGTGGTATTCTTCGGGCTAGGGGCGTTTATCTTCACTCGTATCAAAGGGCGTCATGATGATGAAGATGATCAAGCGCGCTTGAATGATCCTACACTCTAATCAGATTGAAATTTTAATAGGAATTTATTATGAGTACTTCAGCGATTATTTTTATGATTATTTCAATGCTGCTTATATGGGGCGGTTTGATTGCGGCAGTTCTACATTTAAGAAAGCATCCTGACATTCCAATGGACCAGTTGCCAGAGGATCATATTTAATAAAGTTTTTGATTCTTTAGTGAATATTGATACCTAATAAAATGCCAGTCAGTGAAAGCTGACTGGCATTTTTAGATTCTAAATATATTAAATGCGACTGTTAAATTGTATTCAAATCAACGAAGATTTAATTCTGGAACAGTTTGACCGCGTTTACTATAAAACTCATTTACGAACGCATCAAACTCATCTTGTTCGATGGCGTCTCTAATCCCCTGCATCAGGCGCTGATAATAGCGTAAGTTGTGAATCGTCGCTAATTGAGCACCCAGCATCTCTTTACACTTATTCAAATGGTAAAGATAGGCACGACTAAAGTTCTGACAAGTATAGCAATCGCATTCAGGATCTAATGGGCCTTCATCATTACGGTACTGGCTATTACGGATACGAACCACACCTGCATTTTCCGCATCGCCTGTGACGAAATAATGACCATTACGCGCATTACGGGTTGGCATCACGCAATCAAACATATCGACGCCGCGGCGTACTGCTTCAACGATGTCTTCGGGTTTACCCACACCCATCAGATAGCGCGGTTTGTCCGCTGGCATATCATCTGGAATGTAATCTAAGACATCCATCATCTCATCTTTTGGTTCACCGACAGACAGACCACCGATGGCATATCCATCAAAACCAATATTAAGCAAACCTTCGAGCGATTGCTGACGCAAATCGGCATACATGCTGCCTTGAATAATACCAAATAGCGCATTAGTGCTGCCAAGTCTTTGATGCTCATCGACGCAGCGTTGTCCCCAGCGTAATGACAGCTCTAAAGACTTTTTGGCTTCATCATGAGTGGCAGGATAGGGCGTACATTCATCAAACTGCATCACGATGTCAGAGTTCAAACTATATTGAATCTGCATGGATTTTTCTGGAGACAGAAAAACTTTAGCACCATCGATAGGCGATTTAAAATTGACACCTTCTTCCGTAATTTTACGCATAGCACCAAGACTGAATACTTGGAAACCACCTGAGTCGGTTAAAATTGGCTTATCCCAATGCATGAACTTATGCAGACCACCGAATTTATCGATCACCTCTGTCCCTGGGCGTAACCACAAATGAAAGGTATTACCTAAAATAATGTCAGCGCCGATGGCTTCGATATCGCGTGGTAGCATACCCTTGACTGTACCGTAGGTACCGACAGGCATAAAGGCAGGCGTCTGTACGTCGCCATGATTGAGATGAACTGTACCGCGGCGTGCACGTGTTTCGCCGCTGGCCGTTTTATGTAAGACAAATTGCATATGATAACCGCTATTTAAGCTATGAAAACAGTGTCAATTATAGCATTGTTAACTGTTTTTTTGGACACGTATGTTTATGCGTCATCAATATACTTGTGCAGTACCGCTAGGCTATAACCAAAAGATACAGACACTATGACTAGGCGATTGATAAAATAAAAACAGGATAGAGCGCAAAAAATCGTTGCGTCCTATTTTTGGACGTTAGAGACACCTTATGATTAAAAAAAGACATTTATTATTCAGTGGTTTGTTACTGATATCAGGAGTCGCTATGGCTGTCGAAGAACCGAGCTATACTGTTTTGTCACAAGAGCAGGAGTTTGAGCTGCGTCATTATGACAAGCAGCTGGTGGCACAGACTTGGGTGACAGGCGATCAAAACACTGCCAGCCGTGAAGGGTTCAAAGCGTTAGCTGACTATATTTTTGGTAATAATACCGCGTCAAATGGTGAAAGTAGCAAAATTAGTATGACGGCTCCTGTAACCATGCAACCTAACACTAAAACAGAGCATAGCGAATCACAGAAAATTGCGATGACGGCACCAGTAAGTATGCAACAAGCTGATAATAAATGGTTGGTACAGTTTACTATGCCTGCTCAATATACAATGGCAACACTACCCAAACCAAATAATCCAAACATTCTTATCAAAGAGCTGCCAGCGCAAACTTATGGCGTTATTAAGTTTTCAGGATTGGCAAGTAGTAAGAAGGTTGCTGAAAAAACAGAAAAATTACAAGCATGGATGCAGCAGCAAAACTTGATGGTTATTGGTAAGCCAGAACTGGCACGTTATAATCCGCCCTGGACACTGCCTTTTATGCGCCGCAATGAAATCATGATTGCTTATCAACCTAAGTAATACTGTCCTAAAAACCCAAGTTTGCTCTGTTAAAACAGCTAAATCCAAATCCGTTTACTTTGCTCCCAATAAAAAAGACAGCTATGGCTGTCTTTTTTTGAGTGATGGGATAAGGTTTTTAGATTAGCTGTTTTTCTCACGAATGATATTAAGCATACGGCGTAGTGGTTCAGCTGCGCCCCATAATAACTGGTCACCAACGGTAAAGGCGCCCAAATATTCAGGACCCATATTAAGCTTACGCAAACGACCAAGGGCAACGGTTAGCGTTCCTGTCACTGCTACTGGCGTTAAACGGTTGATAGTAGCCTCTTTGTCGTCTTCAACCAGATCCAACCACTCGTTACCACTGTTTTTGAGTGCTGCTTCAATTTCTTCTAGAGGAATATCTTTTTTGAGCTTAATGGTTAAGCCTTGAGCATGGCAGCGCATGGCGCCAATACGTACACACATACCATCGATAGGAATGGTGTTGTCCTTGGAGTTACCAAGAATTTTATTGGTTTCAACGCCGCCTTTCCATTCTTCTTTTGACTGTTTGTTTTCTAACTGCACATCAATATAAGGGATTAAGCTACCAGCTAGTGGTACACCAAAGTACTGCTTAGGAAAGTCATCTGAGCGCTGAGTTTGCGCAATCTTTTTGTCGATATCTAGAATAGCACTAGCAGGGTTGGCAAGCTCGTCTTGAACCGCATCATGTAGTATACCCATACCACTGATCAGCTCGCGCATATTGTTTGCACCAGAACCGCTGGCCGCTTGATAAGTCATAGCGCTGACCCATTCTACCCAGCCTCTATTGAACAGCTCACCGATGGCCATTAGCATCAATGACACAGTACAGTTACCACCGATAAAGTCTTTTTTGCCATCGGCTAGTGCATTATCAATTACTTTGCGATTGACAGGGTCGAGGATGATTATGCTGTCATCTTTCATTCGTAAGGTACTTGCCGCATCAACCCAGTAACCATTCCAGCCACTATCTCGTAATGGCTGATGTACTTTTGAGGTATAATCTCCGCCTTGGCAGGTAATAATCACATCACACGCCGCTAGCGCCTCAATATCATGAGCGTCTTTTAATTGGCCAGTTTGAATGCCATCGAAGCTTGGTGCATTACCACCTGCGTTACTGGTTGAAAAAAATACAGGTGTGATACCGTCGAAGTCTTTTTCTTCGAGCATACGTTGTATCAATACTGACCCGACCATACCGCGCCAGCCTACCAAGCCTACTGTTAAATTACTCATGAAATCCAATCCTATTTATCATTATGTGTTGCATTGCCAGCCAATAACAATGCCGTGAATGGCCATAAAAAGCAAGACGTTTTGGCGATTTTTCATCGTTTTTCCTGCACTATTACCTATGCTTGTTATAACTTTACGTTATCAAATCGATACTAAAATTGGTTGTTACTCGATATTTTGATGGGTGCACAAGTAAAGTAAACGGATTTAAGAAGTAACTGTTAAGTGCCAATAAAATTGTAAATTTTTACGATAGTGCGCGTATATTAATACGCAATGAGTAGGCGATAATCTTACGAGATGCTAAAGTAAAGCTTAATTTTGGTTCAGTAAACAACCTAAAAGCCTTTGTTGTTGAGCTTGCGATGACTGTCATCACGGGCTCAATCATTTTTTAATAGACGGTTAATACAAACTATGGATCTCTCACTATTACATTACGGCGTACAGTGGCTAGCAGGATTGATCGCATTTATCACAATTTGGGGCTGGATACCACTTGATAACTGGTGGGTACGTGGCGTTGATTTTCCACGTATTCAGATAATGGTATTGGGGATCATTGCTTGGATTGGCATGATCGTGTTTTGGCAAGAGTGGACGCTTGGTCAATGGGTGCTGTTTGTTACTTTGAGCGTTACCTTGGCATTTCAGCTACGAATGGTATTGCCTTATACCAAGCTTTGGAAAAAAGAAGTCCAAAAAGCAAAAGACAAACCAGAACAAGATTCTTATCGCCTCAAAATCATGGTTTCAAACGTTTTGACACCTAACGATGACACACATAAACTGGTCGATTTGGTTCAAAAACGGCAGCCTGATATTTTAATCACTTTGGAAAGCGATAAGAAATGGGAAAAAGCGCTACAGCAGATTGAACCTGATTATCCCTATACTGTTAAAGTACCATTAGATAATTTGTATGGCATGCACTTGTATTCTAAGCTTGAGCTTATTGAGCCTGAAGTCAAATATTTGATGATCGATGACATACCTTCTATTCATACGCAGCTGCGTCTACAAAATGGTCGTAAGATTTGGCTATATTGCTTGCATCCCATGCCACCAAGCCCGACGGAGGCGGATAAATCAACAACCCGCGATGCTGAGCTATTGATGGTAGGTAAACATATAAAAGAGAACAAACAAACAGCGATATTGGCAGGGGATCTCAATGATGTGGCATGGTCAAAAACGACCAGACGCTTTCAGCGGATTTCAGGATTGTTAGATCCACGTATTGGTCGGCACTTTATCAATACCTTTCATGCCAATTACCCGTTTTTACGCTGGGCATTGGATCATCTTTTTCATAGTGCTTGCTTTACAGTCGTAGATATTGAACGCTTGCCTTCTGTCGGCTCCGATCATTTTCCTGTGATGACCACGCTACAATATGAGCCAGAAGAAACCAGTCATCAAGAACAAAATGCGCCTACAGCAGAGGCAGAAGACATTGCAGAAACGAACAATAAAATAGAAGAAGGTAAAAAAGAAGGTAAAAAAATCTCAAACGATCATGTAGAAGAACAGGGAAGTCCTGCTTAGTTAGTATGGATTTCCCGTGTCGCAAAGCTATAAGGCATGGGCGCGAAAATGTAAGCATATGCTTACGTTAAATAAGGTCTTTAGCGTCTGGCTGCGTCCTTCCGATTGGCCTACAATAAATTCATCAACAAAAGGATATGCAAGGATGCATTGTTGAGACAGTAGCCTAAGCGTTCAGGTCAGCCCGCTGTTCTTTTAGTTTACTGTTTAGGACTTAGGATAAGTCAAGATGGAGTAGATAATAATAATAACATGAAGCCCTATAGCCCCGAACCAATCGCCCTAGGTTCGGGGCTTTTCTTTGTGCGCTGTTTTTAATATATTACGTACTTTTACGGCATAAATAAAAAGGGTACTTACATTGGCAAGTACCCTTTTTTTAGTCAAATAAGATGGATGTATGTATAGACTAGCCTAGTATTTGGATATAAGCACCAGCACGTAGCTCCTGCAACCAGTCTTCTTTGGCTTGCGGTGCTAGGCGTTGATAAAGGGCTTGGCGTGCCATGTTGCGACGATATTGATTGCTAACGTCTTGTTCACGTGTACCTTCTACCTTCAAGATATGCCAGCCAAACTGGGTTTTGAAAGGCGCAGAATAATCACCAACGGTTGTA
>ENA-UOXB01001208-UOXB01001208.1-bioreactor-metagenome-genome-assembly--contig:-NODE-1208-length-12630-cov-10.832366_pt1 | contig 12630 bp, 10 predicted proteins | sample MGYA00238158_ERZ761615 | MGnify/ENA primary metagenome ERZ761615 (study PRJEB28904, sample SAMN06267902) | bioreactor metagenome | isolation source: Joint BioEnergy Institute, California, USA... | reverse complement strand
CAATTGTAAATAGACTATGACTATTTTAGTAAGTTAAGACGTCGATACTATTGGCCTACAACCAAAAATTCAAGTCCTCATTAGGAAATCCAAATTAATCTAATACCATAAAAAAACTGAGCACATGGCTCAGTTTTTTTGACGTTAACTATTGAATCTTTAGCTCAGTGGCACACCAATACGGTTAGCTACTTCTTCATAGGCTTCGATCACATCGCCTAGTGACTGACGGAAACGATCCTTATCCAGTTTCTTCTTAGTCGTCTTGTCCCAAATGCGACAACCATCTGGAGAGAACTCATCTCCTAATACGATACGGTCATGGAATACGCCAAATTCTAATTTAAAATCAACCAGTATCAAATCGCCTGCTTCAAACAACGCTTTTAGTACATCATTGACTTGATATGTCAGCTCTTTCATTCTAGCCAGCTGTTCTTCAGTTGCCCATTCCAGCGATACAGACAATGATTCATTGACCATCGGATCACCAAGGGCATCGTCTTTATAAAACAACTCATAAGTAGGCGGCGTCAATGCTTGGCCTTCTTCTAAGCCCAAACGACGAACCAAACTACCTGCAGCAAAGTTGCGAACCACGCACTCAACTGGAATCATGTCCAAACGCTTGACCAATACTTCATCATCAGACAACTGCTTTTCAAAATGCGTTTCAATGCCAGCATCCGCCAATTTTTGCATGATAAAAGCGTTAAAGCGATTGTTGACGACACCTTTGCGTGCCAATTGTTCGATACGCTTGCCATCAAGCGCTGAGGTGTCATCACGGAAATGTAGAATCAAAAGATCGTTGTCTTCTGTTTCATAGACAGATTTGGCTTTGCCTTTATACAGCAGTTGTTGCTTTTGCATGAGAGGAGTCCTGTTCGTTCAAGCTTATGTGGTAAAAACGCGCAGCTACCGCTGAGTCTTTATATTACTACATTAATCTCATTAGATTAATTGCAATAAAAGCCAGCGGTATAAAGAAGGAAATAGAATTAGTTTGCGGGTGTGCTCACCGTGCGCTGAGGTTTTGGCAGTTGATACTGACTACCTGATTCATTCTGTAGTGTCAGCGTATTTGCCCCTGCATTTGGCGTTGGGTACAGTGGTACAAATGGGGCCGTTTCTTTGTCAGCTGGTAGCGCTATTGGCGCAAGCTTTTTGCTTTGCTGATATTCTAAACTGCCATTGTCACGCTTACCAAGTACGTTTTTCACACTTTGGCAGCCGCTTAATACGATGGTGCTACCTAAAACTAGGGTCAGCATCGCAGGGAATATTTTTGCAGTCTTTGATGATACTGTCATCATGTTATCTCTCTGAGTTAGCAATGATTGCTCATTTGAGCAATTGGCTTATTGTGTTTACAAGATCTTAGATAGTCATGCAATGCTTATGTTATCACTCATATGCTTCGCAATTATCTGCTCAATTTTACAATAAGTTCGCTTTGACTAAGGCGTTATCAATGGTCGCATGATGTTGTTCTGCCAACCATACTAATGGCAAGCGAATACCTGTATCTATCATGCCCATTTTATGCAGGGCGTATTTCGCTGGAATGGGGCTCGACTCAATAAATAAATCACGGTGTAAGTGCTTAACGACATCATGGGCTTTATTGGCCGCATCAAAATCACCGCGTAAGCCTGCGGCAAAAGTATCACTCATGGCTTTTGGCGCGACGTTGGCAGTGACTGAAATATTGCCTTTACCGCCAAATTTCATCAATTCAAGCGCTGTACCGTCATCGCCTGATAGCACAACCATTCTATCACCAACCGCTTTGATGAGCTGCTCACCGCGTAGTGCAGAACCGGTAGCGTCTTTAATCGCAACGATATTTTCGATATCAGCCAAACGTTCAACCGTTTCTTGAGCAATATCCACGACTGTGCGTCCAGGGACATTATAAAGCATCTGAGGTATGTTGACCGCCTTGGCAATCGCTTGATAATGCTGATATATGCCTTCTTGAGGGGGCTTATTATAGTAAGGCGCGACCAACAAGGCACAGTCTGCACCAGCATCTGCTGCATCCTGAGTCAGTTTAATCGCTTCCATCGTATTGTTAGCACCTGTTCCAGCGATAACCGGTACGCGACCTTTGACATGCTGCACAAAATAACGAATGACATCGCTGTGCTCTTGCATAGATAGGGTTGCCGACTCACCAGTGGTACCGACAGCAACAAGACAATGAGTGCCTTGCTCAATCTGCCAATCTATGAGGTCTGCCAGACGTTTATAATCAACCGTGCCGTCAGGGTGCATGGGCGTTACCAAAGCTACCATTGAGCCTTGTAGTCGGGTTTTGATCTCGTCGTATGCTGTGCTCATAACCGTGCCTTACTGTATTATCCTAGCTTTTGTCAAAGCTGTCACATGATAGGTCGTTTGCAAGTGTCCATTGTTATGGTAGCACCCATGAATGTGTGCACTTATAAAGACCATGGCCAATTTCTTGCTTGATAACTTCTTGCTCAATATTATGCTGAGTATTTGGCTATTATTTATGGCATTGATAGCGTAGATTTTGAACGCTAACACCAGTATTGGCGGTATTGTTGCCAATCACCAAATATGCCTTTTAAATAAGAAACCCATAATAATAAAATCGCCTGCTAGTGTAGCATATTTTGATTTAACCGCTATCAATCAATTACCCGTCAATAGCATTAATGAATACCAAATCGCCTCTTATTTTTCTTTTTAATTATGATAGCGATGGCCTCAGCCTCATATTGTTTCGGCTTAATTAGCGAATGGTCAACACATCGATAGTAGGACGATATAAGCGAAAAGGCAAGCCTCGCGTACCGACACCACTACTCACAAATATCTGTGCGCTACCATATTGATATAAACCGTGCTGTTTACTCATACGGTTGTTTCTTAGCAAGGCGGAGCGTTCTTTATTGCGCTGGATATCTTTTTGTTTTTGCGCCAACCATATATTTTTTTGAGTTGTTTTTGCCGCACCCGTGATCAATAAAGGGCGTGGTTGCACCGATCTTGGCAAATGACTAATACTATCAAATCGTGATGCTAAAATAATAACAGGCTGAGAGGCATGAGTAATCTTGTCAGCAAGCGCCGCTTTGGCTGCTTTACTGGGAGTTTCAACCTCAGTCGTTGGTTGAGGAATATCTTGCCAGCCACACAGCAATGCGACCACAGGATTATTTTTTGTGCTTTTTTTCTTAGTTAACTTTTGGCTATTTCGGGAGTAACTTGACACGCTGGGCACTGAATGGCCCTTTGCAGTTGCCGCGCAGGTCAGGGGCAATGACGTACACTGCTGACCAATATAACTGATATCCAGTATGTCAAAAGCGCTGGCCAACGTATCTTCTAATAAAGGCTGACCTTGCTTTGTAGTATTAATCGACTGATAACGCAGATCTGAGACGCTCATCACAGTATAGATGGGCTTATTCACACCTTTGAATAGCATGAGCTGTCCAACCAAATCAGCGCTCGGGTAATACAACCAGTCGCCTGTAATCATGACCGCATCCGCTGATAGCGCATTGATGGTAGCAACCAATTTACGAATGTGGCGCGGCTTGCCACTATATAAACCAATACGCAAATCCGCCAGTACAGCGACAGTCAGCGGTGAGGACAAACTCAAATCAACCGCATGATGCTCTACGCGCAAACGATTGGGCTGTACAATCACTGTATAAAAATACAACCCCATGACCAGTATTGCCAAGACTAAGAATGATACGGAGTCTTGCATCATCGGTAGCGTCTTTTGTAACCACCCCAAAACCAACAGCACTATCCAAACAGGCATGGTATAAGCAGCATAATACAATATCAACTTAACCCAAATGCGTAAAAAACGCTTGGTGGGATTGGCATTGAATGTCTGTAGCCCTGACCACAGTACTATATACGCTAGCAATGCTGCTGCCGTAGAAGTACTGAGTATATAAAAAGCATGGTCAGTCATAATTACCTGGTAGTTACTGAAGAATAGGAGCCTATCAAATGGCTTACTCTATGTTAGAACGCATTGAGCAATAAATCTATCACTCATAGCGTCAGTTAGTGACGGCTTTTGGTCATTTGCCAAAAAAATCAGCCATTATAGAGGTCAAGCTCTGTGATAGACAAGTACAATTATCGACTCGCTCTCCATACTATCCTGAAGCCCAGTCTCTATTATTGCATCTGCGACAGCGCTACTTACTCAATACGTAGACCGATAATACCAGGCACACCTTGACGAATAACCTCGATAGTCACCACACCTTTTTTGGGTAATGATGAGATCGCACTTGAAAAATCTGCCACTTTTTTGATTGGTTTTTGGTGGAAATTGGTAATCACATCGCCTGCCATGATACCAGATCGCGCTGCCAAACCAGTTGGATCAACGGTGGTCACCAAGATACCTGAGCTTTTGTCTACACTGATTTCTGCTTGTTCATCGGCTGTCAGGTTACGTAGACGCAAACCCAGTTGTATATCGTTACTTTGCTGATCGCCACCTTGTGCTCGCACGTCATCGGGTGCATAAGTAAGCTTGCCACTCACTGTCATCTGCTGACCGTTACGTTGGATTTGGGCGCGAAATGTATCGCTGGGTTTTGCACGATTTAGCAGATTGAGTAAGTCTGAGGCACGCATGATTTGTACATCATTATATTGCAAAATGATATCGCCCGATTTTAGACCTGCTTTTTGAGCGGGTGAATCTGGAGAGACACGGGTCAATAACGCCCCTTGCGGACGTGCTAAGTTGTAAGCTTCTGCCAAATTTCGATCAATGTCTTGAGGATAAATACCCATATAGGCGCGCGCCACTTCTCCGTTCGTTTTTATCTGCTCATAAATATCCATGGCAGCATCAATCGGAATCGAGAAGGACAGCCCCATATAGCCCCCAGTACCACTGAAGATACGTGAGTTAATACCAATCACTTCACCGCGCTGGTTAAACAATGGACCACCTGAATTGCCAGGGTTGAGTGCCACATCGGTTTGGATAAAAGGTACACTGATCTCGCGTGAAAAGCTGCGTGATTTGGCACTGACAATGCCCGCTGATGCTGAATAATCAAAACCGAATGGCGAACCAATAGCAAGTACAGGCTCCCCTACTTTTAGCGCATTTGAATCCCCAATGGGCAGCGCTGGGAACTTACTGCCTGCCACCTTAAGTACTGCCACATCTGAGCGCTCATCACTACCCACCAAGGTCACATCCAGCTCTGTTCTGTCATTAAGCGTGACCGTGATTTTATCAGCCCCTTCTATCACATGATGATTGGTCAGCATATAGCCATCAGAAGTCACAAAAAAGGCAGTACCATAAGCATGCTCAACCGCTGGTGTGGTGGCCTGATCTGGAATACGTAGGCGGTCACCAAAGAATTGTCGCAATAATTCGGCCGTTTGCGCTTTGGCAAGCTCCTCCTCACTGACTGTTTTTGTGACGTTGACGCGTGCAACCGCAGGCGTGACTTGTTGTACGAGATTAGAAAAATCCGCAGTGGTTACGGCGGCTTGAGCAGAAGTCAAGGTCGTTGCAGTGATGCCAGTTGCCATTACTGTGCCAACAGCAAGCGCCAATGCACTGCGGCGTAACCAATGTTGCATACTAAGTTTAGTGCGCGCTTTGAATATAGTGATAGGCATATCGTCCTCTGCATGAATGGTCAATTATTATTAAGGGCCATATTGGCTGTTATCGGTCGTGACTTGTATAAGCTAAAGTGATCTTAGATAATGTCGCCTGCATAGCTTTCGCTCTATTTACCGTTTTAATAGATCAGTTATTGATGTCGTTGAGGCTGTTTATTCTTACTCACGCTTCTGCAGTTACAAAGTATTCGTGCTGATACGGTGGTAATTCCTATCATGATAGGTAAGAAATAAAATCATGGTATGATAGCAGCCAAATAATTTCTCAAAAAACAAACGTTGAATTTACTGACAGTAAGTTTATCAAATTGACGATCATCACTCTTATTTTTCATCTTTTGCATTTCTAAAATGGCGTTATATGTTTGGGAATGCTTTTGTCTCTACTACTTTATAGTATATATATCATATTTAGCTCATGTTGTGATTCATGATGGCTATCATTGTTTTAGCTCAAATTTTATAGAAATGTGCCGCTATCGATAGTGGCACTTATTCATTGCACTGCTGGTGGCAGTTTTCTATAAAAACGATTGATATAAAATATGACAAGATTATAAAAGGATCAACTTATGGATACCGCCCTATTATTATCTGGCGTGGTTGGGATTGGTATTGCCGCCCAATGGTTGGCTTGGTATTTAAAGCAACCGTCCATTTTATTTTTATTGCTAATTGGCATTATTGTAGGACCCGTATTAGGCGTTTTCGACCCTGATTTGGTGCTTGGGGAACTCATGTTTCCTTTCATCTCTTTGGGTGTGGCCATTATCCTGTTTGAAGGCTCACTGACATTGGAGTTCGATGAGATCAAACAGCATGGCACCGTTGTGCAGATGCTAGTCTCAGTTGGCGTTCTGATTACCATTGCTATCGTTGCCCTATCGACGTACTTGTTATTCGATGTGGACCCATTGGTCGCTCTATTGTTCGGTGCGCTGGTCTGTGTCACAGGTCCCACCGTAATCATGCCTCTACTGCGTAGTGTGCGTCCCAATAAGACGATATCTAATATCCTAAAATGGGAAGGCATCATCATTGACCCAATCGGCGCTATTGCCGTGGTATTGGTCTATGAGTACATTATTTCAGGCGGCGAAGCCAGCAGTATCTTACTGTTTGCTAAAATCGTGGTATTGGCGACCGCACTTGGTATGGCTGGTGCTTGGCTGTTGGCGTTTCTGATGCGCCGTCACATGATTCCTGAGTTTTTGCGTAATGTGTTTACGCTTGCCTTTGTGCTGGTATTGTTTTCGGTCTCCAATCACTTAGAACACGAATCAGGTCTTTTGACCGTTACGGTACTGGGTGTTGCCTTGGCAAACTGGCCAAAATTTCCACGCGAGACCATTTTAGAGTTTAATGAGTCTTTGACCATTCTTCTGATTTCAGTACTCTTTATCATTCTTGCAGCTCGTGTGGAGTTGGCAAGCTTGCTCAGTGTTGGTTTTGCAGGCTTAGTATTACTCGTTATTGTCATGTTCGTGGCGCGCCCACTATCCGTATGGGCTTCATCAATTGGCTCAAACCTCAAAACCAGTGAAAAATTCATGATTAGCTGGATTGGGCCACGTGGTATCGTCGCGGCTGCCATCTCGTCGTTGTTTGCCATTCGTTTGCAAGAGTACGATATTCAAGGGGTTGAGTTATTAGTGCCGCTCGTCTTTATGGTCATCATCGGTACGGTCATGATTCAGGGCTTGGGTGCAAAGGTAGTCGGTAATTTGCTGGGCGTACGTGAGCCTGAAACCAACGGTATTCTGATTGTCGGCTCAAACCCTATTGCCCTTTTGGTGGCCAGCTCTTTGAAAGACCAAGGTTTTGACGTCATTGTCGCCCACAACAACTATACCAATATTGCCCGCGCTCGCATGAGTGGGCTACGTACTTATTTTGGTAATCCCATCTCTGATCATGCTGATCGACACCTTGACCTGATCGGTATTGGTCGTTTATTTGCCATGAGTATGGATAAAGAGATGAACACCTTGTCTGAGATTCATTACCGTCATGAATTTGGTGAGCGTAAACTGTATCGTCTCAAATTCAGCGACGAAAAAGCCAGAAGTGAGCGTGATGACAAGCAATCAAACTTCCATTCGCAGTGGCTGTTTGGCAAAGATGTGACTTATACCAAGCTTGCCAGTATGCTGTCAAAAAAGGCCCGTATCAAAATCACCAACATTACAGACAGTTATAGTTTTGAGCAGTATAAGGCTGATAACAAACAATTTGTGCCGCTCTATACCATTGACAAAGAAGGTAAGTTGCACGTTATTACCGATAAATTCGATGGCAATGTGCCACGCGATCGCAAGCTTATCTCACTGGTGGTCGAGGATGAAGTACAGCCAAAGCCAGTAGATGTCACCCCAAAGCAAGAGCAAGCGCGAATGGCAGCCGATGCCAGCTTTGAATCCAAATCCAAAGCGCCTGAAAAGCGTAAAGAAAAGGAGCTGAGCGATACCAGTGCTCAAGCAGCAGCGCAAGAGTCTGTGGCAAATATAGAAAAAGACGGTGAGCAAAACATAAGCAATGATGCATCGCCAAAACCAAGCAGCTCAGAGACTTTATCGGACACCGTAACATCCTCTAAGGATAAAGCGACAGAGTCAAAAGAGGCCTCTACTAACCCTGCGAATAAAGGCGTGATGTCCGCCAACTCAACAGCGACGTCGAAGACCAAAACCTCTGGCAGTAGTACCAATGGTAATGGCAATGCCCCAAAAAACAAAAAAGGAGGCCTTGACCCAAATCGCCTGCCTGATTCTGGTCAAGACAATACGGCTAGTACAGACGTTGATAGTCCTAAAACGTCTGAACAAAAAGAGCCTGAGAAAAAAGACTCAAGCAACACAGACAAACGTTAAAATTTTCTAAATAAAATGCTTATAACGAAAAAGCCTCAACGTAATGTTGGAGCTTTTTTATGCTGCTTATAACACAAGGCTTTTAACCTTACCATGCTTCTTCAAGGCTGTTATTTTTTTAAAGGTTGCTATGGAACAAGCAGTTTTTCTTGTACCATCTGCCAAACTCGCACGCCAACCTCATCTGCACTGCCTGACGCATCAATACGCTGTATTCGCATAGGATAGTCGTTAGCAAGCTCGCTGAACCCTTTATGAACCCACGTAAAAAACTCGGTGGCTTGCTGCTCAAACCGATCAGCAGCACCGCGTTTGTTAGCGCGTGCCATCCCTTCTAATACTGGCAAATCTAACCACAATGTCAAATCAGGTAGTTGCAGTACAAACTGACTGATCAGCCCATCGATCTTAGCACGCATAACATCATCGCCATGTCCGCGTCCAAACCCTTGATAAGCAATGGTCGAATCAGTAAATCTGTCACAGATCACCCATACACCACGCTGCAACGCTGGCAAAATGACTTGCTGCATGTGATCGCAGCGCGCCGCAAATAACAGCAATAGCTCAGTATCGTCCGTAATATCGGTGGCTGGATCTAATAATATCTCACGTAGACGCTCTGCAAACGGACTACCACCGGGCTCACGAGTACGCAGATAGTCGATGCCATTTTCCTGCAAGCGTAAGCATAATTGTTCAATCGCTGTGGTTTTACCCACACCTTCAGTGCCTTCAAAACTAATGAAGCGACCTTGATTGGTCACGTGTGACGTTTTCGGTAAGTTAGATGAGACATGATTGGATAAGGAAGAATCGGCTTGCAAAGAGACTGACATGGTATGACCTTTTGCCATTAATGAGCGTTATATGTGCTGTTATAACGCTCATTAAATGATAGGTTGCTTGATAAACAATGACTAAAAAATAACTTACTGCGGCGGTGTTTGCGATCTCTTTTCACGCATGACACCCAAATACTCTTTTACGGCTTGATTGTGCGCATCTAAGCTATTGGTAAATTTGTGCCCACCTGTACCAGTGGCGACAAAGTACAAGGCATCGCTATCGGCTGGATGTAAGGTTGCTTCGATAGCAGAGGCAGAAGGCAATGCGATTGGCGTTGGCGGCAAACCATCAATTTGATACGTATTATACGACGTTTTTTCATCGATGTCGCGGCGGCGAATATTGCCCTCATAACGACTTCCCATCCCATAAATAATGGTCGGATCCGTTTGCATACGCATGCCTTTATTCATACGGTTATTAAACACCGCTGATACCAAAGGACGCTCGTCAGGCACGCTGGTCTCTTTTTCGATAATAGATGCCATGACTAAAGCTTCATAAGGACTCTTATATGGCAAATCTGGGGCACGATTTTCCCAAGCGTCCGTCAATGCTTGCTGCTGACGTTTGTATAAATCCGTCAATACCTGTTTGTCGCTGGTACCTTCACCATAATAGTAAGTATCCGGAGCAAACCAACCTTCAAGATTGTGATTGACGATAGGATCATTACTGTTGACCACCTCATCTGGCAATATACCAGCCAAATCCAGCGCTTTTGCGATACTGGCATTGTCACTATCGGCAGTCAGTACTTCTTTTTTGATGCCCGGATTGTCACGTAGCGATTGATATAAGTCTTTAGATGTTTTGCCTTCGATGATCTGTACTTTTACCATGGCCGCTTTTGCGCCTTGTTCGAGCACTTGCAGCGCCTCAGCCATGGTCGGATTTTCTGGTAGTTGGTAAATCCCTGCATGTAGCGGCGCATCGACTTGCGACTTGATATATAGCTTAGCAATACTGGCAGAAAATAGAGGTATCTGCTGTTGCCACTGCGGTAGCAAACCATAATAGGTCTGACCTTTCTCAATCGTGACCATCTTTTGTGGCTGATCGATGCGTCCAAACAATGTCTGATACACCATGACTAAGAAAAACGCCGCAATGAGTCCAAGCACGAGCAATATTTGATAGCCGCGCTGCATAAAAAACGATTGGTTGTCCGTTTTATACTTACGCGGCTTATTATCACCACTGATGAGTGAGACATCTGTCGCAGGTTTACCCTTTACTTCTTCTACGGCAGGCACATCTGAGTCTGTGGGCGTGGTATCAGCACGTTGACCAACATTACTATCTTGTTGATTTGATGAGGTATCATTAGGACGTTCAGGAGGCGTTTCAGATGTAGGCTTACTCATGGCAACTCGCGAGGCAGATGTTTGCTAGAATTTAGCACTGAACCGTGGGATTTTCAATGGTATTTGCTTAGCTTGTGAATTAACTGGATACTGGCACTAAGCAACATGGCTTAATATTCTCAATTTCGACAGGTGCTTTTGCGACCCTCTTTTAATAAAAAAGCTATTATGAATCTACATTTTGATCAACGTCTTGCCAAAAATTATCACTCTCAAGCGCAGATTATTCGTGTGCTGAGCGAAGCTTGGGTCAAAAATAATGGCTACTGCCCGAATTGCAACACCCAGCCGCTAAGAGAATTTGCGAATGGTAAACCTGTTGCTGATTTTTATTGCTCGACCTGTACTGAGCAATATGAGCTAAAAAGTAAAAAAGCGACCTTAAGCAATATTATTAACGATGGCGCTTATAAGACAATGATTGAGCGTATCAATAGCGACGACAATCCAAGCTTCTTTTTTTTGACATACTCAAAAGCGCTGACGGTAAATAATTTTATGATTATTCCTAAGCACTTTTTTACACCTGATATCATTATTAAACGCAATCCTTTATCAGCAACGGCCAAACGTGCAGGTTGGATCGGCTGCAATATCGACTTACGACACGTACCAGAATCGGGAAAAATCTTTTTAGTAAAAGACCAGCATGTGATACCTCGTGATAACGTCACACAGCAATTTCAAAAAACCTTGTTCTTACGTGAGCAATCTAGTACTTCGCGTGGCTGGACACTGGATGTATGGCAATGTGTTGACAGACTTGATATCCATTTTTCTCTCAATCAAGCTTATGCTTTTTCTGATGAGCTACAGCTCAAACATCCTAATAACAATCACATCAAGGATAAAATCCGTCAGCAATTACAAGTCTTGCGTGATAAGGGTATTATTGAATTTATAAGTCGCGGGAACTATAGAAAACTATACTAAGCATTTTGCATTTTTGATTACAGAAGACGATCATTTTTATTCGCTCTTTTTGCTAGGATCATAGGCACAATAAATCTAGCTAAGGGGAGAACGGCACATGACGAACGAAATAGGCTTAACCACTTATCAAATAGAAATCGTTGAAACTATGAGTCGTATTGTTGAAGTAATGGCGACAGATGATTCGTCAGCCATTCTACAAGCTCGGACAATGTATAGAAACGAAGACGTTGAGTTGTTTTACGATGATTTGATAGATACCAAATTCAATATTTTTGATAAAAAATAGCGTCTTGCACGCACATTTCACGCCATTGTCACTACGTTCTCATTCAATAACGTCAGATTAGCCATCGGCATGATACCGCGCAAGGCATTGCAAAAAAACAAGCGCCTTAAAAGTGGCAAATCATCATCTTGCAATGGCCTGATGATAACTGGATAGGCTGTATTGGACAAAGCATCTATAATCACTTGTCGCATCACGCCAGCAACGCCCGATTGCGTCAAAGAAGGCGTATACCATTGACCAGTCATCAGATAATTAGAATCCTCTTGGACGGTATCAATGATGTTTTTCGACTCTAAAGACTGTGGCTTTGGCACTGGCGTATCGGCTAGCTGATAGAACACATTACTCATCGTGCCCTCAATCCAGCAGCCATTCATGTCTCGCAGCAGCCCTTCTTCAATGCTTGGCTGTGCAGGAGTATGTGATGATGATGAGTCAGATGGTAATAAGTGTGATTTGATGCGTTGTAGCTCAGCACTTGCCATCACGGTATCGAGCCGGTTAAGACTTTTTAACCCTGCTAATGGTGGCGGCAAGCAAGCAATTTGTGCTGATAAGCAAATGGCTCGATTAACTGGCTGTATAGGAATGAAGCGCCCATCTGGTAAGCACAGCTGCTTATCAGTTGCGACCACCATATCTGAGGATTTTA
>ENA-UOXB01001206-UOXB01001206.1-bioreactor-metagenome-genome-assembly--contig:-NODE-1206-length-12656-cov-10.023252_pt1 | contig 12656 bp, 11 predicted proteins | sample MGYA00238158_ERZ761615 | MGnify/ENA primary metagenome ERZ761615 (study PRJEB28904, sample SAMN06267902) | bioreactor metagenome | isolation source: Joint BioEnergy Institute, California, USA... | reverse complement strand
CCTTGCCAAGGTTGAGGTCGAGGGTTCGAGCCCCTTTTCCCGCTCCAGTTCGAAAAGCCTCGCGCGAGCGGGGCTTTTTCGTGTCCGGCGTCGATCGCCGGCGCGGCGGTTTCAATCGGCGGCGCGCTCGGGCACGCTGTCGCACGCCCGCCCGGATGGCGAAACAGGTAGACGCAGCAGACTTAAAATCTGCCGGCCGCAAGGTCATGCCGGTTCGATCCCGGCTCCGGGCACCAGTCGCAGGACCATCGACCGTCGTGGTGGGGGCGTACGGACTGGCGGAGGCGCCGGCATCTTCACGGTCGCATTCGCTCCTCCGGGCCACGTTGGCCGCACGGACACCGCCGGTCCGTTGTCGGGGCGGTGAGGGGAGCGCCATCGGCGCGTTCCGGACGGGCACCCGATGATCTCCAGACTGCGCAACGACTTCCGCCTCACCATCATCACCCTGCTCGGGTCGGTGTCGTCGGTCGTCATTGGCGGCTTCATGACCTGGCGCATGCTGCGCGGGGAACTGTGGCTCGCGGGGTTCGACGCCGCGGTCGTGGTGACGGTCCTGGGTGTCGTGCGCATGGCGTGGCGCGACGGGCACACCGAACGCGCCGGCGCATGGATGGCGATCATCAATTCCGGCTTCGGCATCGTTGCCGGGTGGCTGCTCGGCGCAGCGTCGGGCGGATGGATCTACGTCATCCTGATGACCAGTTTCTATCTGGCGCCCTTGCGCGTGGCCGCCAGTGCCGGCGGCCTGCTGCTGGCCTGTGCATCGATCACGCTGCTGTGGCCCGACGTGGGGCCGAACGACATCAGCACGATCGTGACCTGGACGCTGGTCTATGGCTTTTCGATGGCATTCGCACGTCGGGCGATCAAGCATCGCGATTCGCTCGAGGCGCTGGCCAGCCTCGATCCCCTGACCGGCATCGCCAACCGCGGCATGCTCGAGGCCGAGCTGCAACAGGCGATCGCGCGACGCGAGGGCGGCCGCGTCGGTCTGCTGGTGCTCGACCTGGACCGCTTCAAGGCCGTCAACGACACCTACGGCCATGCCGCCGGCGACGTGGTGCTCGTCGATCTCGCACGCCTGCTGCGCGAGGAGCTGCGCCAGGGCGACACGGTCTACCGCTTCGGCGGCGAGGAATTCGTGATGCTGCTGCCGGTCGGTTCGGAAGGCGCGCTCGCGCGTGCGGGCGAGCGGGTGCGCGCCGCGGTCGAGACGCAACTCCGGGGGCCGGGTGGTGCGATCACGGTCGCCATCGGGGGCGCGGTGCTGTCGGTCGAGCGCGACTGGCAGGACTGGTTCGCACGCGCGGACGCGGCGCTGTACCAGGCCAAGCGGGCAGGCGGCAATACGGTGCGGATCGCCGAGCCGATCTGAAGGCGAAGGGTGGGCGCGTCGGCCCCGGTAACGCCGGACGGCGAAATGCGCGATCGCCCGCGCGCGTGCGGTCTGCCCGCCCTCAGGACCCGCTGCCCGACACGGCGCCCGGTGCTCCGTCCACCTGCCACGCCCCATGACCGCCCCGGCGCGAACGGCCGCGGCGGACTGCGGCGAGCCGGCGCCGCCAGCGCAGCACGCCGCCGAAGACGGTGACCATCGCGAACACCCCCGCCAGCACCATCACCCACGGCGCCAGCGCCGCGAGCGGGGCGATGATCGATCCGCGCGTATTGCGCAGTGCCAGCGCGAACACCAGGCCGGCCAGCATGATGTAGCCGGGCAACACCAGCAGCCGCCAGATCGCCCGCGGCGGGATCACGACGTCGCCTCGCGCGGTTCGATGACCCGCGCCGCGTCGGGCAGACCGCGCAGCAGCCGGTAGTGGGCAGTCGCGACCTCGCGGACCGTGTTCCAGTCGACCGCCCGGGACGCCTGCTCCCACTGCGCGCGCAGCAGCGGCTCGAGTTCGTGCCAGTCCGCATCCGGCCGATCGGCATGCGCGGCGCGCGTCATCTCCGCGAGGGTGACCGGATTGTAGGAAGGGGACGGCATCGGACCTGGGCGTGCACTGGAAGGAACGGTTCGGATACTGGTCAAGGCGGTGCCAAACGCCCGTGAAGCGGACGGCGACCCGTTGCGCCATCCGGTGCCCGGTCGCCGTCCGCTGCCGGCGGCGCCTCGACGTCGACGCGATCCGGAGCGACGCCCGGCCTGCAAGCGCCTTTCACCGGTGTTCGGCGACGATGGTGCACGGCCGCGCATGCCGGCGACTGAAAGGGAGTCCGATGATCCGCTACCTGGCGTATGCCACATGCCTCGTTCTGGCCATTGCGTCGATCGCGCTGGCGATCGATGGGCGTTCGATCGGCTGGTCGGTGGCCGCGGTGCCGTTGATCGCGCTGGCGGTGCTGGGAACGGTCGACGTGGTGCAGAAGCGCGCGACCCTGCGACGCACCTATCCGCTGACCGCGCACTTCCGCTATGGATTGGAATCGTTCCGCCCGGAGATCCGCCAGTACTTCATCGAAGACGACCAGGACGAAGTGCCGTTCTCGCGCCAGCAACGGGCGCTGGTCTACCAGCGGGCGAAGAACGTCAGCGACGTGGTGCCCTTCGGCAGCGAGCTGCCGATGTACGGCTCGCACTACGAATGGATCAACCACTCGCTGGTGCCGGCACACGCGGACTCCCACGACTTCCGGGTGCCGGTAGGCGACGAGCGCGCGCAACCCTATGCGGCCAGCGTCCTCAACATCTCGGCGATGAGCTTCGGCTCGCTGTCGGCCAACGCGATCCGCGCGCTGAACCTCGGCGCGCAGCGCGGCAGCTTCTACCACGACACCGGGGAAGGCGCGATTTCGCCGTATCACCGCGAACACGGCGGCGATCTGGTCTGGGAAGTGGGCTCGGGCTATTTCGGCTGCCGCGATGCGAAGGGACGCTTCGACGAGGATCTCTTCGCCCGCCACGCGGCCGAACCGCAGGTGCGGATGGTGGAGCTGAAACTGTCGCAGGGCGCCAAGCCCGGGCACGGCGGCGTACTCCCGGGCGCCAAGGTGACGCCCGAGATCGCCCGGACGCGCGGCGTGCCGGTCGGCCAGGACTGCGAGTCGCCGGCGGCCCATACGACGTTCTCCACACCCATCGGCCTGCTGCAGTTCATCGACCACATGCGCACGCTCGCCGGTGGCAAGCCGGCAGGATTCAAGCTGGCGATCGGCCACCCCTGGGAATGGTTCGGGATCGCGCGCGCGATGCTCGAGACCGGCATCCTCCCCGACTTCATCGTCGTCGACGGCGCCGAAGGCGGGACGGGCGCAGCGCCGTCGGAGTTCATCAACCACGTCGGCCTGCCGCTGCAGGAGGCGCTGATGCTGGTCCACAACACGCTGGTGGGCATCGGCCTGCGCGATCGCATCCGCGTGGCCGCCGCGGGCAAGATCACCAGCGGTTTCGACATGGCCCGCACGCTCGCCATGGGCGCGGACTGGTGCAATGCCGCGCGCGGCTTCATGTTCGCGCTCGGCTGCATCCAGTCGCGCAGTTGCCACACCGACCGCTGTCCCACCGGCGTTGCGACGCAGAACCCGGCGCGCTGGCGGTTGCTCGACGTGCCGGACAAGGCCGACCGCGTCTTCCATTTCCACCAGAACACCCTGCGCGCGTTGCGCGACATGCTCGGCGCCGCGGGGCTGGAACACCCGATGCAGGTCGGCCCGGAGCACATCCTGCGCCGTGTATCGCCGACCGAGGTCCGCTCGCTCGCGGCGCTTTACCGGTTCCTCGAGCCGGGCGAGCTGCTGACCGGGGTGCCCGAACATGCGGTGTTCAAGGCGTTCTGGCCGAACGCGCGTGCGGACAGCTTCGCGCCGCCGGCACAGGCGTCGGCAATGCACGTGGCGAAGAAGACGCATTGAGCGTGCCGGTCCTCCTGGCCCACGCCGGGATCCATGTGCGCGGCAGGGCCGACGATCAAGCCGGGCACCAGTCTTGCCCGACATCCGTGCGTTGAAAGCCGCGGGGCGACGATGGACGCCCGCAGGCGCCTGCGGGCGGGAAACCTCTGGCTGGAACCTAGTCCAGCAGCTCCAGCAGACGCTCGGTGGGCCGTCCGATCACCGCGCGCTCGCCGCGAACGAGGATCGGGCGCTCGATCAGCTGTGGATGCGCGGCCATCGCCGCGACGAGGGCCTCGTCGTCGAGCGATGCGTCGGCAAGGCCGAGATCGCGGTACGCATCCTCGCCGGCGCGCAGCAACCCGCGCGCCGGGATGTCGAGGCGTCTGATCAGCACGCGCAGCGCGGCCGGGTCCAAGGGCGTTTCGAGATAGCGCACGACATCCACTTCAGTGCCGCGCGCCTGCAGCAGCGCGAGCGCCGCGCGGGATTTCGAGCAACGCGGGTTGTGGAGCAACGTGTATGGCAGGCTCATGGCGCGGGCGCATCGGCGGGCGTGCCACCGTGCCGCGCGACGACTGCGGTCGCGGTGACGTGGCCGGTGGTGTTGGCGGCGGTGGCGAAGGCATCGGGAATCGTGTCGACCGCGAGCAGCACGCCCAGCGGTTCGATCGGCAGGCCCATTGCCTGGGTGACCGGCAGGTTGTTGGTCATGAAGCTCACCTGGCCGGGCAAGCCGACCGAGCCCATGGAGATGACGATGCTCAGCGCGACCGCGATCGCCAGCTGCGCCGGGCCCAGCGTCACCCCGTACATCCACGCGATGAAGACCACCACGCTCAGGTACTGGGTGGGACTGGCGATGCGGAACAGCGAGACCGCCATCGGCAGGACCAGCGAGGTCACCGACAGCGGATACCCCAGGCGCTGCCGCGCGCTCTCGACCATCACCGGCAGGGACGCGAGCGACGACTGGGTACTGGCGGCGATGGCCTGCACCGGCAGCAGCGCGCGGGCGAACCGGCGCAGGGGTTCGCCTGCGACGATCGTGGCCACGCCGTACATCATCACCGTGATCGCGGTGTACAGCAGGCACTGCAGGGCGATGTAGTACCCCAGCGCGCTCAGTACGCCGAGTCCGACGTGGGCGCACACCGCCAGCACCAGCGCGAACACGCCCAGCGGCGCGGCCAGCAGCACCCAGCGGACGATGACGATCATGGCATCGCCGACCGTGCGCACCAGTTCCAGCATGCGTTCGCGGCGCTCGGGTGCGAGGCGGGTCAACGCGAAGCCGAAGAACATCGCGAACACCACCAGCGGCAGCATTGCGCTGGCGGCTGCAGCGGCGATCGCGTTGCTGGGGATGACGCTGGTGATCCACAGTCCGAACGAGGGTGCCTGCGGCAGCACCTCGGGCGCCTGGATCGCGGCGCGGAATGCGGATACCAGCGCCTCGTCCCGCGGCACCAGCGACAGCAACGCGGGTGCGGCAACGGCGGCGAAGGCGCCGCAGACCGCCAGCAGGATTCCGAAGGTCAACATTGCCAGGCGCGCATTGCGTCCGGACGCGGCGGCATCGGCGGCCGCATTGATGCCCACGACGACCAGCGCCGCCACCAGCGGCACGACGGTCATCTGCAGCGCGTTCAACCACAGCTTGCCGACCGGCTGTGCGACGTCGGCAACGCGCGTCGCGAGGTCCGGCGCCCAGGTGGCCAGGGACAGGCCGGCGACGGCGCCCGCGACCAGCGCGACCAGGACACGTGCGGAAGCGGAGGTGGCAGGGCGTGGCGGCGCGGGATCGGTCATCGGCGTGTCAGGCGTGGGCGTCCCGCGCAGCATGCCACGCGAGACGCGCTGCGCCGCGAACCCGGTCAGGCCGCGTGGAGATCGAGCACCAGCGTGTCGCGATGGCTGTCGACGAAGCCTGCGCGCAGGTAGAGCGCCTTCGCACGCGGATTGTGGTGGTTCACTTCCAGCCGCAACACCGCCACATGCCACGCACGCGCCTGCATCTCGGCAAGCGCGAGCGCCTGCGCGCCGAGTCCGCGCCCCCGGGCGGACGGCTGGATGTAGAGCTCGTCGAGCAGGGCGAACGACCCGCCCTGCTCGAGACTGAACCCCCGGGTCATTGCGACGTATCCGGCGTCGCCGAGCTCGCCGAGCAGCCAGACGGCCCCGCAGCTCGCATCGTCGAGCAGCGTGGACACCGCGCGCGGCGTCGCGACCTCGTCGAAGTGCAGCCGGTCTTCGGCGTAGAAGGCGCGCATCATCGCCAGGACCGCCGGCAGCGCGTCGCGCGTGGCCAGGCGCGCGGGCATCGTCGGGGCGCCGGTCATCGCGGCAGCACCGGCAGCTGCCAGACGCGCTGCAGGCGCGCGTACTCCGCGTCGGGCAGCAGTACGAAGCGCGGCTGGCGCGCCGGGTCGAGCCAGCGCAGCAGCGTGTCCATCGCCGCGTCGTCCATCGCCGTGCAGCCGGCGGTGGTTTCGTCTGGACGGCGCAGCAGATGCGCGAAGATGCAGCTGCCCCGACCCGCTTCGCCCTGCGCGTTGTGTTCGATGACGAAACCCTGGCGGTAACGCACGTCGCCGTCGTTGTGCAGGTCCAGTCGCATGCGTTCGCTGGAGCCCTCGACCGCCGCCGCGCCCACCTCCTTTTCGTCGACGATGCGGTTGTAGAGCGGCGAGGTCGGCACGTCGACGCAGTAGTGCGAGGCCTGCATCGGCAGATAGGGCAGGGCGCCCACGCCGTTCGGGGCATAGCCGAAGGCGGCGCCGATCGCGAACACGCCTGCCGGCGCGCGCCCGTCGCCCTCGCGCTTCTGTGGCGTGCCCGGCTGCCCGGGGTGCAGGCCCAGTCCCCACGCGCTGCCGCTGCGGCCGAGCATCACCGGCACGGCCTCGCCGACCTGGCGCCACGGGCCCTCGCCCGTGCGCTCGAAGCGGCGCATGCGCGCCTGCGAAGCGTTCCAGTCCGCAGCCGTCACGACGACGACCTGCCGCGCGCCCGCCAGTGGCGTGGCGGATCCGCTGTCGGGCGTGGAGCCGCACGCGGCGAGCAGCAGGGACGCGAGCAGCAGCGCGGCGCTGGCGAGGCGCTGTCGGAATCGTGGCATGGGCGGGTCCTCGTGGTTCATGGGTCGAGCAGGCGCTGCATCCGCGCCCGATGATCGGCCAGCATCGCCTGCCGGCCCGGCAATGTGCACAGGTGAACGACGATCACGTCGAGCAGTTGCTGGAGCGCGGCCTGGTACAGCAGCATCGCGACGTGCGGCTGCGCATCGTGCGCGCAGACGCGCAGGGCGTGGTCGGCACGCGCGCGCAGCGGATTGCTGGAATGGCGCGTCGCCGACAGCACGCGCGCGCCGCGCTCGTGGGCGAGCTTCGCCAGCTGCAGCAGCACGGGCTGTCGCCCCTGTTCGGAAAACAGCGCCAGCAGGTCGCCCGCAGCAAGGCCCGCAGCCTGCGATGCGGCCAGTGCGGGGTCGGAATCGTGGATCGCATTGATGCCGAGCAGGGACAGCCGCAGCGCGAACGCGCGCGCAGCCACGTTGTCCTCGCCCGTGCCGACCACGATGACCCGACCGGCGGCATCGACGAGCGTGGCGATCGCCTGCAGCTCCGCTTCGGGATTGATCGAGCGCGTCGCTGCGTCTGCCTGCGCCTTGGCCTGCCAGAGCGCATCGGCGATCGCGGGCGCGTCCGAACGGGCGGCGACTTCGGTCGGCGCCGGCCCGCGCGCGCGCGCCAGCGTTTCGCCGATGGAGTACTTGAGATCCGGATAACCGCGGAAGCCGAGCTTCTGGCTGAACTTCACCACGCTCGACTGGCTGATGCCGAGCGCGCCGGCCAGCTGCTGGGAGGAGTAGTCGCGCAGCAGATGGGCATTGTCGAGCACGAAGTCGCCGATGCGCCGTTCGATCGCCGACAGGCGGTCGCGTTCGGCGCGGATCCTCAGCAGCGGCGACCCGTCGTTCATCCCGCTGCGATGGGCGTCAGTCCGCGGATCGACGTGATGCCCAGGCCCGCCGCGTCGCCGATCGAGATCTCGGCCTCGTCGAACGTCACGCCACCCTCGACGGGATTCCAGGCGCACAAGGACGGCCCGTCGAGATCGATCCGCGTGATCACGTCCGCCCTGGACACCGCCAGGTGCGCCGCCGCGGCCACGCTGATGCTGCTCTCGATCATGCAGCCCATCATGCATTCCACCCCGTGCAGGCCGGCGATATCGGCGAGCTTGATCGCGTTCGACAGGCCGCCGGTCTTCATCAGTTTGATGTTGACGATGTCGGCCGCGCGCAGCCGGATCAGCTCGATCAGTTCGACCGGCCCGAACACGCTTTCGTCGGCCATCACCGGCACGTGGACGCGCTCGGTCACGAACTTCAGCCCGGCGATGTCGTGCGCCTTGACCGGCTGCTCCAGCAGTTCCGGCGCAATGCCGGCATTCTCGAGCTGGCGCATCGCATGCACGGCCTGCCTGGGCGTCCAGCCTTGGTTGGCATCGAGGCGCAGCAGGGCGCGGCCGTCCACGGCGGCGTGGATCGCGCGGATGCGCTCGAGGTCCACGCCCATGTCCTTGCCGACCTTGATCTTCAGCGAGCCGTAGCCGCGCTCCACCGCCGACACCGCGTCGGCGACCATCTTGTCGATGTAGTCGACGCTGATGGTCAGGTCGGTGCTGATGACCGGATCGCCACCGCCGAGGATGCGATACAGCGGGGCGCCGTGCAGCTGCGCGAACAGGTCGTAGAGCGCGATCTCCACCGCGGCCTTGGCGCTGGTGTTGCGCTCGGCCGCACCCTGGACCAGGCGCGTGAGCGTGTTGAGATCGGCGATGTCGCGACCGATCAGCCGCGGTGCGATGCAGGTCGAGATCGCCGCGATGATGCTGCCGTGCGTGTCCCCGGTGATGACCGCGGTCGCGGCGGCTTCGCCCCAGCCGATGCGGCCGTCGTCGGTATGGATCGACACGACGACGTCCTCCACGCTGTCGACGGTGCGCAGGGCGGTCTTGAAGGGCGTCTTGAGCGGCACGCGCAACATGCCCAGCTGGATCTCGGTGATCTTCATCGGCTGTCCGGTGGTAGCGCGCGTCAGCGCACGCGCTGGAGGCTGGTGATGCGGTCGAGGGTGGCGCCGTCGGCGCCCGACAGCATCGGCGTGACCGGCGTGACCACGACGCCGTTGAGCGGCAGGCGCACGACGGCGCCGCCGGCATCGCGCACGCTCATGCCGGCAGTGTCGTGGATCACCCAGGGTTCGCCGTCGACGTGTCCGATGACCATCATCACGTGGCCGGGAATGAACACCATGTCGCCCACGTCGGCCTGCCGCAGCAACTGGAGGCGTTGTGCGCGCGACATGTCGGCGCCGACCTCGATGCGGTTCAACGCGGGGCTCACCGCCTGCGCGCTGGTATTGCGTGGCAGCAGGATGCCGACGCTGCGGTAGATCTCCGACACGAAGCCGCTGCAGTCGCGCGCGTTGTACGCGTGGCCCCAACCGTAGCGTTCGCCGAGGAACTTGAACGCCTGTCGGATCAAGGCTGCGCGGGTGTACGGCAACACGTCGTCTGCGACATCTGCCGCAGCCGGCAGCAGGGCGGGGGCGAACGACAGTGCGCCATCGCGGCCACGCACCGGCAGCTCGACGACGCGACCGAATGCGGGCACCTGGCCGTGCAGTGCGCGTGCGACGTCCACGTGCGCGCGCGGCACGCGTACGCCCATCTCGAGTTGCACGTCGGACACTTCAGGCGCCTGGGGCGTGAACACCGTGCGCGCGGTCGCGCCGGTGACGACGACGCCATCGGCGGCACGCGCGGCATAACCGGCGACCTCGGATTTGCCGCCGATCGCAACATGCGTCGACTCGATCCACGCGCGATACCGCTCGCTGACGACGAACAGCCAGGCGCCGTCGCGGCTGGCCTGCAACACCGCGACCGGGGTGCCGGGGAACAGCGCGTCCTCCTGGAAGCGGTCGATGTCGATGTCGTCCGGGCGGCTGAACACACGCGTCGCCGTGGGGAAGGCGCGCAGATCGGCGCGGCGCACGACCAGGCCGAAACGCGGCGTGACCTGCGCGGGCAGGGCATCGAGTGCGAGCGCATCGACCCACGCGTCGAACATCGCGGGTGACACCGGTCCCCGCGCAGTGAAGCGCGGCGTGGATGGGCGCTTGGAGATCGCCTCGATCCAGTCGGCGACGGTATGTCGCTCGAGGCGCGCAGGCAGCGCGAGCGGCGCGAGGATCGATGCGTCCTCGCGGCGCATGCGCGTGTTCTGCGCTGCGATCGCGGCCGTGTCGAGCACGACGGCATCCGGCGCGTCGAGCCGGTCGATCCAGAACGCCGCGGTCTGCATCCCGGTGACGAATCCGGGAATCGGCGAGTCGGAAGTCGACGCGCGCGCCGCGCCGGACACCGGCACCAGTGCAGCGCAGCCGAACAGGACGGCGAGCGCCCACCGATGCATGGCACAAGGCAATCGGATCACACGCATCGCGGCTCCTGCGGTCGGCGAGCGGAGGTCGCGCGGGCCAGCCGCGGACTGCCTCTGAGAATATTTGTTTTTCGTGCTCGGACAAGACGGAATAATCGATTGACACTGTGCGACGGCCGGTGGTAATCACGGGGCATGCCCGTCCGGTCAAGGGGCCCGTCAGGGCGGCCGGGTCGCTTTCCGATGTCGGCCGGCCCGGTGCGATGTGCCGGCGCTGGATGCCGCTCGCCACGCCACCAGGGGAACCACCGCATGTCCTCCCGCCACACCGCTTTGTCTCCCGTGCCTGCCTGCCTCGGCGCCGCGCTTGTCCTGGCCATGGCGATGCCCGCTGCCGTCCATGCCCAGTCGTCGACCGACGACCGCGTCAGCACGCTCGACCAGGTGCAGGTCACCGGTTCGCGCATCGCGCGCACGCAGATCGAAGGGCCGGCGCCGGTGACCGTCATCACCGCCGAGGAAATCCAGAAGCAGGGCTTCAGCACGGTGTGGGAATCGCTGGGCACGCTGACCCAGTTCACCGGCAACACGCTCAACGAGTCCGACCAGACCGGCAACTCGCCGAATGGCCAGTTCATGAACCTGCGCGGCCTGGGGCCCGGCTACCAGCTGATCCTGCTCAACGGCCAGCGACTGGCCGACTATCCGCAAGCCTACGGCTCGAACGGCACCGCGGTCAGCCTGGGCAGCATTCCGGCCGCGGCGATCGCGCGCATCGAGGTCATGAGCGGCGGCGCGTCGGCGATCTACGGCTCGGATGCGGTCGCCGGCGTGGTCAACATCATCACCAGGGAGAACTACAGCGGCGACACCATCCGCCTGCGCGGCGGCACCACGACGCAGGGCGGCGGCGATACCGGGCTGTTCCAGTGGACCGGCGGCCGCACCGGCGAGGGCTGGAGCCTGACCTATGCGCTGGAGCGGCTGGATCGCGAGGAGATCGTCGCCGCGCAGCGCGACCTCACGTATCTCGCGCACCCGCAGTACCGCACCAATCCCGCGCGCCCGACCGCGTCGATCAGTGGCGTGTACTTCCGCGCCGGCAACAACTACCTGTGGCGCAACGACGCCGGTGCGCTCTCGCCGTCCTACCAGGCGATGCTGGAAGCCTGCGATGCGACCAATCCGGATTTCGTGCCCTTCCATTCGGCCGCCACGGTCGCGGTGCCCAACCGCTGCGGCGCGCTGGGCTATTACGATGCGCGCTCGATCCAGAACGGTTACGGCAAGACCTCGGCCTACATCTCGGGCAGCTTCGATTTCAGCGACACGCTGACGGGTTACGCGCAGCTGCTGGGCAGCGATTCGAACGACAAGAGTTCCAGCCAGACGCACTACTACATTGGCGAGGGGCCGTTCACGGTGCAGGACCCGGTGCGCGGCCTGGTCACCGCGCAGCGCATCTTCCTGCCCAGTGAAGTCGGCGGCACCAAGTACATCGAGTACGACGAGCGCGCGTGGTCGATCAACGCAGGCCTGCGCGGCACGCTGGGCGACGGCCGTTTCGACTGGGACGCCAGCGTCACCTCGTCGCGCTTCGAGATCACCACCACGCGGCCGCGTTTCCTGACCCGCGCGGTCCGCGATTACTACATGGGCCCGATCCTCGGCTACACCGCCAACGGTACCGAGATCCGCGAGTTCTACACCGACCGGCTGTTCGCGCCCGGTTCGGCGGCGCTCTACGACCAGCTCACGACCACCGTCGTCAGCAGCGGCGCGTCGAAGTCGGACCAGGCCCAGTTCGTCTTCAGCGGGCCGCTGTTCGACCTGCCAGCCGGTCCGCTGCAGATGGCGGCCGTCGTCGAAGCGGCGAAGCAGGAGTACTCACTGACACCGGACCCGCGTACGACCGTCGACTACACCGGCCCCGATCGCGTCTACAACCTCACGAGCACGCCCGGCGGCGGCCCGCGCAACCGCTACGCGGCCGGCCTCGAATTCCGCGTGCCGGTCTTCTCGAAGCTCGAAGCCACGCTCGCCGGTCGCTACGACAAGTACGACGACATCACCTCGGTCGATGACGCGATCACCTGGCAGGCCGGTCTCGAGTGGCGGCCCTTCGACACCCTGCTGCTGCGCGGCGCGCATGCAACGAGCTTCCGCGCGCCCGACCTGCTGTGGATCTATGCGGGCACGACCGGGTCCAATCCTTTCGTCGACGACGAGTATCTGTGCCGGCTCAACGGCATCGCCCCCGAGACGCCCGCGTGCACGGCGGCCTACAACTACCAGACCTATTCGACCCAATCGTCGAACCCGCTGCTCGAAGAAGAGAAGGGCAAGTCGACGACGCTCGGCGTGG
>ENA-UOXB01001205-UOXB01001205.1-bioreactor-metagenome-genome-assembly--contig:-NODE-1205-length-12656-cov-17.716213_pt1 | contig 12656 bp, 8 predicted proteins | sample MGYA00238158_ERZ761615 | MGnify/ENA primary metagenome ERZ761615 (study PRJEB28904, sample SAMN06267902) | bioreactor metagenome | isolation source: Joint BioEnergy Institute, California, USA... | reverse complement strand
TTCAACAAATGGTTTTCTTCAGCTTCTTTGAGGAAAAGTTTTTCCAAATCTGGATTCGCCAAAGTAAACGGCACATTCATAATTGAACGGTTTTGCACAGCAATTGGGTTTGCATAAAAATCGCTTGCATCGATATAACCATAAAGTAGTTTCGCCTTTTCAAGGTTCACTTTATGAATCGCTTCAACACCGCCTTGTTCAAGCAACCATTCAAACACTAGACCGGATAAGTACCAAGCATAGGTCGACGGTGTATTGACCATCGAATCATTCTTCGCTTGTGAAGCGTATTTCAAGATGCTTGGAATTTCAGGTTTGGCTTGATCTAGCAGATCTTCACGAACAATAACCAAGGTTAAACCCGCTGGGCCAATGTTCTTTTGCGCGCCTGCATAAATGATACCAAATTTAGTCACATCAACAGGTGCAGACAAAATACTTGAAGACAGGTCTGCAACCAATGGCGCATTGGTTTCTGGAATAGCCGCAAACTGAAGACCACCAATCGTTTCATTGTCTACATAATGCACATAAGCCGCATCTTGAGATAAGTTCCAAGTGCTTGAGTCTGCAATGGCAAGTTTTCCATCAATTTGCGTACCCGCTTCAATGACGTTGATATCACCATAGCGCTGCGCTTCTTTCAGTGCTTTCTCAGACCAAATTCCAGTATGGATATAGTCCGCTTTGCTGTTTTTACCCAACAAATTTAAAGGAATCGCGGAGAACTGAAGTGAAGCACCACCTTGAAGGAACAAGACTTTATAGTTCTCTGGAATGTTCATGAGTTTACGTAAATCTGCTTCTGCTTTTTCAGCCACAGCAACATAGTCTTTACTACGGTGACTCATTTCCATGATGGAAAGACCCTTGCCTTGCCAATCAAGCATTTCAGCTTGTGCTTTTTCTAAAACGGCAGTAGGTAATGCAGCAGGACCAGCACAGAAGTTGTACGCGCGCATGATTTTTCCTTTCAAAGTGAAACACAATAAAATGATGGCATTTAACCACAGATAGCCAGTGCTTGCAGTAAATTCAACTGAAAATATTTCAATGTAATCTCACCTTTACAGTCAAAAACTCAATCAAGATCAACGATCCAGTTTTAACTCAGCACTGCTCAATCAATTACAGCAGCGCTTTCCCATTCACCTAAGCTCAAACGAAAGCATTTCCTTTGCTTAAAAATGTCGCTAATCTATTGATATACATTTGCAAATTAAACAATTCAGTAACTGAGTCAGCATTCAGAACAGTTAGATTATGCGTATAATGTGCAAAAACATAGAAAAGAGTCGTGCTCATGCCACAAAGACTATTCAACATGCTTAATACACCAGCCAACAAATTCTTATTGCGTACATCACTGCCATCAATCTTGTCATTAAGCATGTTCGGTCTCAGTCTCGGAATCAGCTCGACGACTTTTGCTGCATCTATCAGCTATCAACAAGCTGAGCAAAGTGTGTTACAAGACTCGTATAGCACACAGGCCACCCAAGCCTTACAACAAGCCTCAAAACTAGAAGCTGAAGCGGTCAAAGGTTTGGGGCTACCCCGTATCGATCTGAACGTACGTGCTTATGCTTTTCATAATGAGTTCGATGTGCCTCTTGGTGCACTCAAAAATAATTTAGAACACACACTGACTGATGGTGTAGCCACGAAAATTGATGAGTGGCAAAACACCTATCCAAATTTGGGCGATTTAAGTGGTTTAGAGCAAGGTATTGATCAAACCATCCACAAAGGTGTCGGGCTTATTCCGAATAGCTCGCAAATCACCTTAGAAGATCAAGTCATACGCCCGACGATTTCTGCAATGATGCCGCTTTATACAGGTGGGTTAACCTCAAGTGCGAAACAAGTCGCCAATATCAAAGCAAAACGTAGCGAACTCAATACAAAACAACAGCAAGACCTACAACGCTTTGAGCTGATTCAAGCCTATTTCAATGTTCAACTGCAAAAACAGTTACTCGCGTCTAGCCAATATAATTGGCATGCAATGCAAAAACACTATGACAATGCACTTAAACTTGAACAACAGGGCTTTATTAGTAAAGGCCAGCGCATGCAATTTGAAGTGGCAAAAAACAATGCACAGCGCAGTGAGCAAGCCAGTCAGGCCAATTTAAAAGCCAGTTTATTTCAACTGAATAACCTTTTACAAAGCAGCCAAATTACTGAGCTCACCACACCACTCTTTATTAACAGTACCCAAAACCAAGATCTGAATACCCTACTCAGGTCATATGCAGATCAATCGGCTTTAGTACAAAAACTGCAAATGGACACCCAACTGGCACAAGCCAATGTCACCGCACAAAACGCCGCCAAGAAACCACATATTTTTGCCTTTGGTGAATACAGTCTAGACGATAAAAATAACTGGATCGTTGGCTTAGCCGCACAGTACAATCTGTTCTCAGGCATTGATAAAAACAAAAATGTCCAAGCAGCAGAGTTACAACGCTACGCTTCTGAACTGATGACAGCACGGACTAAACAAGAAATTGAAAATGTGATTTATAAATCGTATAGCGAAGCCACCACAGCGCAGCAAAGTGATCAGTTATTACAGCAAAATATAAAAGCAGCGCAAGAAAATTTACGTATACAAGAACTGTCCTTTAAAGAAGATATGGGAACAGCGACCCAAGTGATCGATGCACAAAATATGCTCAGCGCTTTAAAAGCAGAAACCGCACTGAATGCCTATAAATATGTCATGTCACTGGCGACGCTTCTACAAAGTCATGGTTCGATCCATCAGTTCCAAACCTATCTTCTGCAACCCAATACGCGATTTATTCGTTAATTCTTTGATGAGAGCCATTTAATGAATCAAGATCAAAACCAATCTGATCCGCAAAAACCTGAAAAACAAGAAGATCAAGCGGTGCCATCAACAGAGGAATTAACCACAAATGATACTCAAGAGCAGGCACAGACTGAGAGCGAACAGACTGAGCCAGCATCAGCCAATACAAACACCGAGCAAAAGTCCAAAGCGATCAAGCTGATTGGGGGGCTTGCTCTTATTATTCTATTCATCGTGATTGCTTTTGGACTGTGGAAGGCCTATCAACCGAAAACGGTTGAAATCCAAGGTCGGGTTGAGGCAGAAACGATCCATGTTAGCACCAAAGTCCCAAGTCGAATTGATGAAATCTATGTACATGACGGACAGAAGATCAGCAAAAACCAAGAACTCGTTCGACTGTATAGCCCTGAAGTCGATGCCAAAAAACAGCAAGCATTGGCCAGCTTACAGGCTGCTTTAGCACTCCAGTCCACCGCTGACCGTGGCTCTCAGGAAGAAAATATTGCGAGTTTATACGCCAACTGGCAAGCACTGAAAGCACAGCAAACTTTGGCACAAACCACCTATCAACGTGGTGCAAACTTGTACCAACAAGGTGTCATCTCACGCCAACGTCGCGATGAAATGCATGCTGCGGCACAATCAGCTGCTCAAATGACAGAAGCCGCATATCAACAATATGCTCGGGCTGAACGTGGCAGCACTCCACAGCAAAAAAGTTCAGCAGATGCGCAAGTGCAAATTGCAAAAGCAGCTGTTGCTGAAGTCAATGCACTTGAAGCTGAAACCAAACTACTCTCACCCATTGACGGTACTGTCTCTAAAACTTATGGCAAACCCTCTGAATTGGTAGCGATGGGTGTGCCGATTGTGAGTATTATTCAAGACCGTGAACTTTGGGTATCACTGAATATTCGTGAAGACCAATACGCCAATATCTATCAGGCAAAACAAATTGAAGGCTTTATTCCAGCCTTAAACCTACATACCAACTTTAATATTAAGAATATTGATGCCGAAGGCGAATTTGCCACCATTAAGACCACACGCCAAACAGGAGGCTATGACATTCGTAGCTTTAAAGTTCATTTGACGCCTGCGCAAGCCATTCCAGACCTAAAAGTTGGCATGAGTGTGTTGTTTAAAGTCAAAGAGAGCAAATAATGCTAAGCGGGCTACTGCGGGAACTGAACTATTTACTGAAGCATAAGTGGGATCTATGTTTAGTCACGCTTGCCCCACTGTTTATTATCGTGCTGTTTTCCAGTATGTTTGCCCAAGGTAAACCCGAACATTTGCCTATTGCGATTATTGACCAAGACCAAAGTGAACTAAGCCAAAATATACAGCGCTACTTGAGACTCAACCATACTTTAGATGTCGCCATCGTCAGTGATCAAAATACCGAAGTTGAAAAGTTGCTGAACCAAACCAAAGTTTGGGGTTACGTCAGTATTCCCAATGGCGCCGAACAACGTTTTGTTCAAGCTAAAGATGCTGAAATCAGCATTGCCTATAACCAAAGTTACTTTAGTGTGGGGAACACCATTTCATCAGCCATGTTACTCAGCACAGTTGAAGCCATGGCAGACTATGCTGGTGAAAGCTATTTAGAAAATACTATTCCTTATTTAGATGTACCTACACCACACGTTAAAATTTCGACCTTATACAATCCAAATTTGAGTTATGAGTTCTATTTAGAACCCTTTATGATTCCTGCAATTTTGCATTTACTACTCTGCTGCTGTGTCGCATTTTCAGTCGGTCAAGAATTTAAGTTTCATACAGCGCAAAATTGGCTAAACAACCAATCTGCTTTTAAAGCCATCCTCACTAAAAACCTGACCTATGTACTTATTTTTAGCTTATGGACATGGGCGTGGATGTTTTGGCTGATTGAGATTCGCGGTTGGTTTGTTGCAGGTCAACTTTGGTTGATCATGTTGGCACAGCTTTTATTTTATAGTGCCTATGCCTTGATCAGTAGTACCATTGTTTTAGCCACCAATAACTTATCCAAAACCTTTGGTTTAATTGCTGTGTACGGCGGCTCATCACTCAGTTTTGCAGGAGTGACCCTCCCCTTAAATAACGCACCACTGTTTACCAAATTTTGGGCCAATATTATCCCTTACACACCTTATGCCAAACTACAAACCGAACAATGGGTCATTGGTAGCCCAATCAGTTCATCGCTGTTGCCTTTACTCATACTTATCCTCTATGTGGTCTTTTACGCTTTGACCTCTGTCCTGCTCCTCAAAAAACGAATCAAAGGAGCAGTGTCATGAAGTCATTTTTGCACTATTACCTCAAGACATTTAAAGACATTATCGCCAATCAGTCGATTTTAACCACGCTCATCCTCTCGGTGATTTTCTATAGTGTTTTCTATCCGACTGCCTACAAAGCACAGCAAGCAGAAGCTTTGCCCATTGTGATTGTGGATGAAGAACAAAGTATCGTGACCAATAACATCATTCAGCAAGTTTCGCTCAGTCCAAATGTTGAAGTGAAAGCTGTGACGGGCAATTTCCTCGATGCTGAAAATATGATTAAACAACAGCAAGCCGATGGTATTTTGCTCTTACCCGAAAATCTTTCCAATAGTCTTCGGCATGGCGAAGTCGGTGGGATTGGGCTCTATCTCAGCGCGGCAAACTTTTTAAAAACCAAGCAAATTGGACTAGGTCTGGCCACCTCAATTGAAAATGCTGTACGCGAGCACGTGGAAAAATTTGGCAATATTTCGCACTTTTCTCCAGCCATTTCCATTCATCAAACACCGCTTTTTAACACCATGTCGGGTTATGGCAGTTATATTTTCCCCGCCATTGCTCCGCTGATTATTCATCAAACCATCGTGCTCGGTTTAGGGATGTTATTGGCCGGATACCGCGAACAGAAATGGCGACCAACGACGACGGAATTTTTTGCGATTTTTTGCGCCATTCTGACCATTGGTATGCTCGGTTGTTTATATTTATTTGGCTTTATTTATTGGTTAAATGACTACCCACATGGGGGAAATTTTAGTGGCATGTTACTGGCCGTGCCGATTTTTATAGGCTGTATCGTGGCTTTAGGCATGTTGATTTCAACATTTTTCGATATGCCTGAACGTGCAGGACATGTCATTGTATTTACCTCTATTCCGCTATTTCTACTTTCAGGAACAGCATGGCCACACGCCGCAATGCCCGCTTGGATGCAATACTTGGGCAATGTTTTGCCATCGACCCAAGGGATTCAAATGTTTATTCAACTGAACCAAATGGGTGTACCAACTGCACTTATTCTGCCGAAACTACTCTATCTCTTTGTGTTTGGTATAGCTTGCGCAGCATTTGCTTATTGGCGTCTCAAGCATCGCTAAATTTTAGAACGTATTGATAGCAATCCTACCCATTTAATCCGTTGAAGCCCCATAAAGTTTGACATCAAAGCTGCGAATTTTTGTGCTTCCGCCGGCTTTGTCAAAACCAACATCGTATTGAACTAGGTTTTTATTGCTATAAGCATACTCATAGGTAACTGCATACAAACTTGGTTTTTCTGTCGATTTTTCAATGTGTTTCGATACAATTTTTTGAGTCGTAATGGCTTGTTTAGGAATCGATTTTGCAAATTTTCGCATGTCTTTTTCATGAGTTTTAAATTCACGCTGTAACTCTGGCTCAAAATAAGTATAGAGCTGCGGAAAATCACCCTGAGTAAAGGCTTGATAAGCTTGCTGAGCCACTTTCTCTTGAGCAGGACTCGGATTTGGGATCGAATCCAATGCCTGTTGTCCCAATTTATCACACGCTGTTAAAGCCAACGCACAACTCAAAACCAGTAATTTTGCTTTCATAAAATCTTATCCACCACTAGGTCATCGCCAATATGAAAAAGGACGCCGAAGCGCCCTTTTCTTTTTCATTCAGTTAGTCTTCGTTCGATGTATTGGTATCTGTTGTATTTTCAGATGCATCTACATTTACTTCGTCAACCACAGTTTCTTCAGTTGTTTCAATAGAAGCATCTAAAATATCATCTTCGACTTCAACTGCTTCAACAGCAACGACACCGACCAAGATTTCTTCATTACCTAAACGAATCAGACGTACACCTTGTGCATTACGACCCGTTCTAGCAACTTCAGAGGCACGAGTACGAACTAAAGTACCGCCATCAGAAATCAACATCAGCTCTTTAGATTCATCAATGGCAACCGCACCGACCAACTCACCGTTACGTTCAGATGTTTTGATGGCAATAACACCTTTACCACCACGTTTCTTGGTTGGGAAGTCATCAACTGGCGTACGTTTCCCATAACCATTTGCAGAAGCACACAGTACTTCGCCAGTTTCAGGTACAACAACTAATGAAACAATACGGCTCGCCACATTTAAATCAGAAGATTCTTCATCATCTGAATCTGTGTCAGTTTCAACATCATCTTCGGCCTGGGCTGCAGCTAAAGTGACACGCATACCACGCACCCCTTTTGCAGTACGTCCCATCACACGTGCATCAGTTTCAGAGAAGCGAATTGCTTTACCTTCATTTGAGAACAACATGATTTGCTGTTCGCCATCGGTGATTGCAACACCAATCAAGGTATCTTCTTCTTTTAGCTCAATTGCACGTAAGCCATTTGAACGAACATTACTAAATTGTTCTAATTCAACACGCTTGACTGTACCAGATGCTGTTGCCATAAATACAAAGAAATTCTTACGCATTTTCTCTGCAAGATCAGCAAATTCAACAACCGTTTCATTGTCTAAATCAGTTGTTGAAAGCTCAACACCCAACTCTTTCAATTGCTTACGTAATGCATCAGAGAGTTCATCAGCATCTTCAGCCAACTCATCGAATGAAGCTTTTAACGCTTCATAATGCGCGTCGATAATACTATTTTCACGTAATGTCGCGACATTGCTACGCACAAAGTTTTTGAACTCAGCTAAGCGTTCTTTAAATTTCTTCGGCGCATCAATCACAGGAAGAATTGCTGTGATTGTCTCATCGGCATCCAGTGGCAATAAGTTCACCATTGGGCGACCTTTTGAACCACGCGATGCTTGAGGCACTTCAAACACTCTCAGGCGATAGACTTTACCAACATTGGTAAAGCACAACACTGTGGCATGGTTAGAGGTCACAATCAGATGCTGGATGTAGTCATCTTCTTTCATCGATGTTGCAGATTTACCACGTCCACCACGACGCTGCGCAGCATAGTCTGAAAGTGGTTGAGTTTTCGCATAACCTGTTTTTGAAACAGTCAGTACCACTTGCTCTTCAGGAATTAAATCTTCACGCGAGAAGTCAATACGAGACTCAACAATTGCGGTACGACGAGCATCGCCGTATTGTTGCAAAATTAAAGCTAATTCTTCTTTAATCACGCCCATCAATAAATTGAAGTCATTTAAAATCGCAGTGAGTTCAGTAATTTGACCTAAAATTTCAGTATATTCAGCTTGCAACTTGTCTTGTTCAAGACCCGTTAAACGGTGCAAACGAAGTTCAAGAATCGCACCCACTTGCGCAGGCGATAAACGATATATCTGACCATCTAAACCAAACGGACGACTTGGATCTTCACCTTCAATTTCGTCTGGACGTACAGAAACAGAACCTGCTTTTTCGAGCAGCGCAATTACATTCCCTGCTGCCCACTCACCTGCTTGTAAACGCTCACGCGCCTCAGCTGGGTTTGCAGAAGTTTTAATGGTTTCAATGATCGCATCAATATTTGCTAATGCTACCGTCAAACCTTCTAAAATATGGCCACGTTCACGTGCTTTGCGCAACTCAAACATCGTACGACGCGTCACTACTTCTTGGCGGTGACGAATAAATGCCGCAACAATGTCTTTCAAGTTCATTAACTTTGGCTGGCCGTTGTCTAAGCACACCATGTTAATACTGAAAGAGTTTTCCAACTGCGTGTTTTGGAATAAGTTATTCACCACAACTTCAGCGTTTTCACCACGCTTTAAGTCAATGGCAATACGCATCCCATCTTTGTCAGATTCGTCACGTAGCTCAGAAATACCTTCCAGTTTTTTCTCTTTCACCAACTCAGCGATACGTTCAATGGTTTTCGCTTTGTTGACTTGATATGGAATTTCTGTGAAAACGATCGTGGTACGACCTGTTTTTTGGTCTTCTTCAAAGTGGTATTTACCACGAATATGCAAACGACCTTTACCCGTACGGTAAGCATCAACAATGCCCGCTTTACCGTAAATAATGCCACCTGTAGGAAAGTCTGGACCCGAAATATATTCCATCAATCCTTCAATTGAAATATTTGGGTTTTCAGCATAGGCCAAACAAGCGTTCACTACTTCAGTCATGTTGTGCGGCGCCATATTGGTCGCCATACCCACAGCAATACCTGTAGTACCGTTAATCAGTAAGTTAGGAATACGCGTTGGCATCACTTGCGGAATACGTTCAGAACCGTCGTAGTTATCTTCCCAATCCACCGTATCTTTTTCAAGATCGGCAAGAATTTCATGAGTCAACTTACGCATACGAACTTCGGTATAACGCATTGCAGCTGCGCTATCGCCATCGACCGAACCAAAGTTCCCCTGACCATCAACCAATTGATAACGCAAGCTAAAGTCTTGAGCCATACGAACAATGGTTTCATAAACAGCAGAATCACCGTGTGGGTGATATTTACCGATCACATCACCAACCACGCGGGCAGACTTTTTATAAGCTTTGTTGTAGTCATTACCCAATTCGTGCATTGCATAAAGCACACGACGATGAACAGGTTTTAGACCATCTCGAACATCTGGCAAAGCACGAGAAACAATCACGCTCATTGCATAGTCAAGATACGAGTTCTTGAGTTCATCCTCAATCGCAATCGGTCTGATTTCCGATACGCTCATGCATACTCCTTATTCTACAAACGTAAAACCGCTTGCATTTATATGTCGTAAAACTTGCAAAATTATTAGTTCAAAATACTGAACTAAAAACTGAAATATAGCCGTAAATTATAGCATAAACACTCTGATTTTTGTGCCACGTCACCACAGTTAATCTCGTTAATTTTCTTTAATTTAGGGGTTATTTTTTACACATGTATAGGATGTACATTTACAGCTCCATCACATTCCCTATTAACGTTGCGTAAAATGCAAAAAAGCCCTCATTTTTGAGAGCTTTAAGCCATGTCTTGCCTATCTTTGGACTTACTGATCGATCTCTTGCTTATCGCGCCGCATAATATGAAATGCCACCATAAACAAGCCCAATATTAAAGGAAACTCATATAGCTCCTCCATAAGGTCTTTATAAGCAATCTGATGTAAGAAAATTCCACCATAAATGCGACTGTGTTCAATGCCGTCAGAAATAATCAAACCCAACACCGTGAGCAGCATTGCCCAAGCAGGAATCGTCATACTCTTCATTTTTATCGCAATCTCATCGCGCAGTGGTTTAACCAATAACATAAATACGACTGAACCAATCAAAACCACCGAGATGCCACGAAAATATACTTTTGGGACTTCAGGGAAATAGTCTCTACCCCAACTGGTGCTACGCCCAAATAAAAGCAACCACCACAGTACAGCCCAGATCCAAAAATACTTTTTACTCTCAGGCAGACGCATTGGTTGCATGTAAAAATAGCTAAATACAGCAAATATCAATAAAAGTAACGCTTGAATATTTTCCACGCCACGTACAACAGCACCACCTAAAAGTGGAAACTGTAGATCAGCTAAAAATGGAAAAATTAAACACAGAACAGCAAGGATCAGAACAGACCAAGATACGCGAGTATCAATCAGCAAGATTACAACTCCCAACTTAACAAAAAAAGTTTTATGTAAGTTAAGCTTAAAAATGGATGGCAAATAGTATCATAAATCTGAATATTCAGATGCACACTCAACTTAAGAAATGCTTAAATTTTCATTATTATTTGCAGAATACAATGATTTAAAATAACAAAATAAATATCGAGTGATTTGATTTCTTATAATATTGAGAATGATTTACGCGCATAAAAAAACGCTCCTGCACATGGTAGTTAAGCATTGCTTAAACTGCTTGCACAAAAGCGTTTTTTTGAAACGTTGTCAGGAATTAGATTTTAGATACTAACTCTGGAACAACGGTATTCAAATCACCTACTAACCAGTAATCTGCTACTGCATTGATAGGTGCTTCTTCGTCTTTGTTGATCGCAACGATCACTTTAGAGTCTTTCATACCTGCCAAGTGCTGGATCGCACCAGAGATACCTACAGCGATATACAGATCAGGCGCAACAATTTTACCTGTTTGACCTACTTGCATGTCGTTTGGAACGAAACCAGCGTCAACCGCAGCACGTGATGCACCTTGAGCAGCGCCCAATTTGTCAGCCAATGGATCAAGAACAGTATGGTAGTTCTCACCTGAACCCACACCACGACCACCTGAAACCACGATACGCGCAGCAGTTAATTCTGGGCGTTCAGATTTTACGATCTCTTCAGCAACAAACTTAGAGATACCAGCATCTTTTGCTTCGCTTACAGCTTCAACCGCAGCAGAACCACCTTCAGCAGCGACAGGGTCAAATGCTGTACCACGTACAGTACCAACAATGATTGCTTCATCAGACTGAACTGTTGCAATCGCGTTACCTGCATAGATTGGACGCTTGAACGTATTTGCAGATTCAACAGCAATGATGTCTGTAATCATGCTGACATCAAGAAGAGCAGCCACACGTGGAAGAATATTCTTACCCGTTGTAGTTGATGCAGCCAATACGTGTTTGAAACCACCTTTAGCAATATCTGCAACCAAAGCTGCAACGTTTTCAGCCAATTGGTTTGCGTAAACTGCGTTGTCAGCAAGTAATACTTTGCTTACACCCGCAACTTTTGCAGCAGCATCAGCAACAGCTTGAGCGCCAGAACCAGCAACTAATACAGTGATATCACCACCGATTTTTTGAGCTGCAGCAACAACGTTTAAAGTTGCACCATTTAGTGCTTTGTTGTCGTGCTCAGCGATAACTAAAATACTCATGATTTTATCCTTCTGTATTAGATCACTTTCGCTTCATTTTTTAGTTTTTCTACAAGTTCGTCTACAGACTTCACTTGTACGCCAGCTTTACGTTCAGCAGGCGCTTCAACTTTAACTGTTTTAAGTTTAGTTGTTGTAGAAACACCAAAATCAGCAGGAGACTTCGTATCCAGCGGTTTTTTACGCGCTTTCATGATGTTTGGAAGAGCAGCATAACGTGGCTCGTTCAAACGTAAGTCAGTGGTGATGATCGCTGGAAGTGCAAGTTCAACAGTTTGTAAACCACCGTCGATTTCACGAGTTACTTGTACTTTGTCGCCATCAACTTTAACTTCAGAAGCAAAAGTACCTTGACCTGCACCTAGAAGCGCACCAAGCATTTGGCCGACTTGGTTAGAGTCATCATCAATTGCTTGCTTACCAAGAAGAATCAACTGAGGTTGTTCAGCGTCAACAACGCCTTTCAACACTTTCGCAATTTCTAAAGCACCCAGTTGGCTGTCATCAGCTTCAACTAAAATACCGCGGTCAGCACCAAGCGCCATTGCAGAACGGATTTGCTCTTGCGCTTCTTTAGGACCAATAGAAACAACGATGATTTCTGAAACAGTTCCTTTTTCTTTTAAGCGAACCGCTTCTTCCACTGCGATTTCACAGAATGGGTTAATTGACATTTTAACGTTGGTTAAGTCAACACCACTGTTGTCCGGCTTAACGCGAACTTTAACGTTGGCATCAACCACACGTTTTACAGCAACAAGAGCCTTCATGT
>ENA-UOXB01001200-UOXB01001200.1-bioreactor-metagenome-genome-assembly--contig:-NODE-1200-length-12697-cov-9.137636_pt1 | contig 12697 bp, 9 predicted proteins | sample MGYA00238158_ERZ761615 | MGnify/ENA primary metagenome ERZ761615 (study PRJEB28904, sample SAMN06267902) | bioreactor metagenome | isolation source: Joint BioEnergy Institute, California, USA | place... | reverse complement strand
TTCACGCCACTCATGCGGGTCTGGGCTGAGAACGGAATAAAGCTGGCGCCCATGCTGCTGAGATCGCGTTCACGCAGGTTAAATCGCTGTTTCGCCAGTACCACGATGCTGCGGCCTTCCGGCGTCTCATCGGCCAGCGAGGCGAGCTGCGCGGCGTCCGCCAGCTGCTCTTCGCTGACGCCTGGCGCGGGCAGGAACTGGGTCGCCTGACGGTTACCCAGCGTGATGGTGCCGGTTTTGTCCAGCATCAGCACATCCACATCCCCTGCGGCTTCCACCGCACGACCGCTGGTCGCGATGACGTTTGCACCCAGCATCCGGCTCATCCCCGCCACGCCAATCGCCGACAGCAGGCCGCCGATAGTGGTCGGGATCAGACAGACCAGCAGTGCCACCAGTACCGTGACGCTGACCGGTGTGCCGCCCCATGCCGAGAACGGCCAGAGCGTCACGGTCGCCAGCAGGAACACGATGGTCAGTGATACCAGCAGGATGGTCAGGGCGATCTCATTTGGCGTTTTGCGGCGTTTTGCGCCTTCCACCATGGCGATCATCCGGTCAAGGAAGGTTTCGCCCGGGTTGGCGCTACAGGTGATCACCAGCCAGTCAGAGAGAATACGGGTACCGCCCGTCACGGAAGCAAAGTCACCCCCTGACTCACGAATAACCGGTGCAGATTCACCGGTAATGGCGCTCTCATCCACTGAGGCACCGCCCTCCATCACTTCACCATCACAGGGAATGATATCGCCCGCTTCAACCAGCACCGCGTCGCCTTTACGCAACTCATCGGCACTGACCTGCTGCCACTCGGCACCATAGCGCGCCGACGCCAGTTTCTTGGCAAAGCTGGTTTTTTTCACCCCTTTCAGGCTGCTGGCCTGGGCCTTACTGCGCCCTTCTGCCAGCGCCTCTGCCAGGTTGGCGAACAGCACGGTGAACCAGAGCCAGACCGCAATCGCCCCGGTAAAGCTGGCGCTGCCGTTGATGCGCCCGGTCAGCATGCCCACCGCCAGCAGCGAGGTGAGGATGCTGCCGAGGTAGACCACAAACATCACCGGGTTACGGAACTGCACCCGGGGATCGAGCTTTTTTACCGCATCCCAGGCCGAGGTACGCAGCAGGGCTGCGTCAAATAACGCCTGTTGTTGACGACTCATGAGGATTGTCCCTGAACAAGTTGCAGATGCTCAGCCACCGGGCCCAGCGCCAGAGCAGGAATAAAGGTCAGTGCACCCACCAGCAGCACGGTGCCGATCAGCAGTGCAATAAACAGCGGACCGTGAGTTGGCAGTGTGCCGTTACCTACCGGCTGCACTTTTTTAACCGCCATCGCACCGGCAATCGCCATCACCGGGATGATGATGCCGAAACGGCCCAGCAGCATGCAGACAGCCAGTAACAGGTTCCAGAACGGCGTGTTGGCACTCAGTCCGGCAAAGGCACTGCCGTTGTTATTGGAAGCCGAAGAGACCGCATAGAGCACTTCACTGAAGCCGTGGATGCCCGGGTTTGCCATCGCGCTGCGCCCGGCGTCGGTCATCATCGCCAGTGCAGTGCCAATCAGCACCAGCGCCGGGGTAACCAGAATCGCCAGTGCGGTCATTTTCATTTCCCACACATCGACTTTTTTACCCAGGAACTCCGGGGTACGGCCAATCATCAGTCCGGCAATAAAGACCGCCAGCAGTACAAACAGCAGCATGCCGTAGAGGCCGGCGCCAACACCGCCAAATACCACCTCGCCCAGTTGCATCAGCCACATCGGCACCATGCCGCCCAGCGCGGTAAAGGAGTCATGCATGGCATTCACCGCACCGCAGGAGGCAGAAGTGGTAATGACCGCGAACAGGCTGCTGTTAAGGATGCCAAAGCGCGTCTCTTTGCCTTCCATGTTGATGGCGCTGTCGGCCCCCAGCTGGAGGAAATGCGGGTTGCCCTGCAGTTCGGCCCACATCACGACGGCGACCGCCGCCACAAACATCAGCGTCATCGCCCACAGCAGCATGTGGCCCTGACGACGGTCACGCACGCTTTCGCCAAACGCGAAGCAGAGCGCTGCCGGGATCAGGAAGATGCTCAGCATCTGCACCAGATTCGTCAGCACCGTCGGGTTCTCAAACGGATGGGCGGAGTTGGCGTTAAAGAAGCCGCCACCATTGGTACCCAGCATTTTGATCGCTTCCTGCGACGCCACCGGTCCCATCGACAGCGTCTGCTGCACGCCTTCCAGCGTGGAGAAGCTGTGATAAGGCGAGAAGTTCTGGATGCTGCCCTGACTGACAAAAAACAGCGCCATCAGCAGGCTGATCGGCAGTAAGACGTAGAGCGTGATGCGGGTCAGATCGCGCCAGGCGTTACCCAGGGTCGCAGAGCTGCGATTGGCGAAGCCACGGATCAGCGCAAAGGCCACGGCGATACCGGTCGCGGCAGAGAGGAAGTTCTGCACCGTCAGGCCCACCATCTGACTGAAATAGCTCAGGGTGCTTTCGCCACTGTAAGCCTGCCAGTTGGTGTTGGTCACGAAGCTCACGGCAGTGTTCAGCGCCAGATGCCAGCTCAGGCCAGGCAGCTGCTGAGGATTCAGCGGCAGCGAGCCCTGCAGCAGCAGCATAGCCAGCAGCACCACGAAACCCAGCGCGTTGAACAGCAGAATCGCCAGCAGGTAGTGCGGCCAGCGCATGTCCGACGCCTGCGCGCCCAGCAGTCGCCACAGTGGCGTTTCCAGGCGGGCAAACACCGGCTTGTCCGCCACTAACGAGGCCAGACCCCGTCCGAGCGGCTGCGCCAGTACCATCAGCAGCACCAGATAAAATGCGATGAGTAAAAAAGCATTGGCCGCCATCAGAAGGCCTCCGCATTTAACAGGGCATAGATCAGATAGCCCAGTAACAACACCACCAGCACAATGCCGGTTATTACGCCCACGCTCACAGGAACCTCCAGAGGATTGGATTTATGGCTTAGCTTGCGCGGAGGCGTATAAAGACGGGGTTAAAATGCAGCGGGCGGGCGTAAAAATAGTGTAAAAATGGCGAAAAATCAGGCGACTTCCAGCGCCCAGATACGATTAAGATCGACGTTACCCCACAGCTTGCTGTCTTCTGCACCGACAATGCTGTCGGTGCAGAAGCTGTCGCCGAGGTCGAGCTCTTCCGGTTTCACTTCACGCTGAGCGTGCAGCGACCAGAAAACGTGCACACAGGGACGCATCAGCGATTTCTCACCCGCTTTCACCACTAACGCCACCCGGCCAGAGGCCAGACGCACCAGCGATCCCACCGGATAGATACCAATGGTTCTGACGAAGGTGTGCAGTAATGCAGGGTCGAAATGCCCGCGCCAGCTCAGCATCTGATGCATCGCCTCTGCTGGCGTCCAGCCGTTGCGATAGGAGCGGGTCGAGGTGACGGCATCATAGACATCACACACCGCCGCCATTCGGGCGTAAAACGAAATCGCCTCGCCTTTCAGGCGGTGCGGATAGCCGCTGCCATCATATTTTTCATGATGATGAAGAGCGATATCGAGCAGATCGTCGTCAGCGTTGGCCTCTATCAGCATCTGCGTGCCGACCACCGGATGCTCACGCATCACCCTGAACTCCTCTTCAGTCAGCTTGCCCGCTTTGTTCAGGATCGCCAGTGGCACAGCCGCTTTGCCGACATCATGCAGTAAACCGCCCATGCCCACCCGGCGCAGCTGCTGCTCATCCAGCCCGAGTTTTTTACCCAGCGCAATCATCAGCCCGCAGACCGCCATAGAGTGCAGATAGGTGTAGTCATCATGATTTTTCAGCCGCGCCACGCTCAGCATGGCGGAGGGTTCACGCGTGATCGATCCGGCGATTTCATCCACCAGGTCCATCATATAATCGAGCTTCAGGCCGTTACCCAGCCGCGCTTCGTTGAACATCGCCCGCACTTTCGGTTTGCCCTGCTGAAAGATCTGCTGCGCCTGATCCATTTCCTGAAAAAACGGAGTGCGGCCAATGGTTCTTTTTGCGACCGTGGTGGCGATCGGCGTCTGAACCGATCGATCGAGGTCGATCCAGAGCTGGCGGATCCCTTCGCTGCGTAGCGTGGCAATTTGTCGTGGATCGGTGATCAGCATCTGATTATGAATGCGCTGCTCTTTTATCCACCAGACTTCCAGCTTGTGGATAAACATCCCCGGGCGCAACTCATCAATGGTAATCAGCTTAATCACGCTATCACTCCTTAACATTAACGGTTGGGATAAGGTGATATCGGCAGCTGGACAAATTTTCTTCAGGCTGTTTTGTGCGAAGTCTGGGGGTCTGATGAGTGGTCAGAGGAGAGGCATCCTGCCTCACGTCCGTTTCGCAGGGTTACGTCATTGGTGTGGTTACACCACGCGTGTCAGCACGGGCTCACCACGGGCAAATGCCAGCATGTTGTCAAAGACCAGGTCAGCCATCGCCGCCATGGTTTCGCGGGTGCTGCTGGCGATATGTGCCGTAATGACCACATTGTCACGCTGGCGCAGTGCGTCAGGCACCTGCGGTTCCTGTTCAAACACATCCAGCCCCGCTCCGGCGATCCGTCCGGTTTCCAGCGCCGCCACCAGCGCCTGCTGATCCACTACGCTGCCGCGTGCAATGTTAATCAGATACCCCTCTGGTCCCAGCGCCTGTAGCACATCTGCGTTGATAATATGGCGCGTTGCGGCACCGCCAGGCAGCGTCAGCACCAGGAAATCGGCCCGCTGCGCCAGGTCCACCAGGCTCTCGTGCCGGGTATAGGGCACATCGGGCCGTGAACGCGGATTGTAGTAATGAATCTGCATATCAAATGCCTGCGCACGCCTTGCCACCGCCTGGCCGATATTGCCCAGCCCGACAATGCCACACACCTTACCGCCAATTTTGCTGCTCAGCGGAAAGCGGCCCTGCGCCCAGTGCCCGGCGCGCGTGAAACGATCGGCCTCACTGATGCGGCGCGCCACATCCAGCAGCAGCGCCATCCCCAGATCGGCGACGCAATCATTCAGCACCTCTGGCGTGTTGGTCACCACAATGCCGCGAGACCGGGCAGCTTCCGTATCAATGCTGTCATATCCGACACCGTTACTGCAGATCGCTTTCAGGTTGGGCAGCGCAGCGATTAGCGCAGCCGGTGCGCCCATCACCGCATTGCCGCTGGTCACCAGTATGTCGATCTCTGTTCCCTGCTCAGCCAGAAAGGCCGCCTCATCCTCCGCCTCCCACAGCCGGAAGGCGGTGAACGACTGTTCGATATTCTCAATCAGCTGCGGTGGCAGAAATTTCCCTTTGATCAGCACTTTACATTGCTTTAATGCCATCTTCTTTCTCCTGATTGTTAAATGATGCCGGGCGTCCGGTCTCTTCGCCGACGCGTTCAATCGGCCCCATCACCAGCAGGAACAGCAGCGCCGCGACCACGCAGTGTGCCGCCACAAACGCCAGTCCAATGCTGTAGCTACCGGTCAGCCCAACGATGATGCCGAACAGCAGCGGCGTGGTGAAACCGGCAATATTGCCGATGCCGTTAAAAATGGACCCCGCCAGACCCACCGCCTCTTTGGGTGCGGTATCACTGATCACCGTCCAGGTGCCTGCGCCAGCCGCGATGCCTTTACCAAAGAAGGCGAAGGACATAATGGCGATGATGCCGCCGTTACCGGGAATAATCGCCGCCAGCACCAGGCTGGACGCCATCAGCATGCCGACGATATAGGGCGTTTTACGCGCCCAGGAGACGCTCCAGCCTCGGGCGATTAACTTGTCTGACAGGTAACCGCCACTGATGCCGCCCAGAAAACCGAACAGCGCTGGCGCAATAGTGGCGAATCCCGCTTCCATGATGTTCATGCCGCGCGCCTGCACCAGATAGATTGGAAACCAGGTAATAAAGAAGTAGCTGAGCGCAATGATGCAGTACTGACCGAGATAGGCGCACCAGAGCATGCGATTGGTGAGCAGCTTTCTGAACATCGCTTTGCTGACCGGTGGTCGCGCTTTCAGCGTCTGCGCCGCATCGATATCCACCAGCGCGCCACCGTCGACAATGTGGCGCAATTCACTTTCCGATACGCCGGGGTGGTTACGTGGCTCGCGCATCCAGGCCGCCCAGACCAGGACCGCCACCAGACCGATGCCGCCCAGCACAAAGAATGGCCATTCCCAGCCAAAGCGCGAGACCAGCCAGCCTGAAAGCGGCGAGAAGATGGCGACAGCAAAATATTGCGCCGAGCTGAACAGCGATGATGCCCGTCCCCGTTCTGCGCCCGGAAACCACATAATGACCACGCGCGCATTAGCGGGAAAGCTGGGTGCCTCTATGAGTCCCAGCATAAAGCGCAGTCCAAACATCAGCATCAGCGCGCCGGTCATGCCGCTGGAGAACTCGCCCACAAATCCCATCGCCAGCGTTGAAACTGACCAGAGCGCCAGTGTAACGCCATACACTTTTTTGGCCCCGAAGCGGTCAAGCAACAGTCCGCCAGGAATCTGACCGATGACATAGGCCCAGCTGAAAGCAGAGAGGATCAATCCCAGCTGGATCGCTGACAGACCGAACTCCTCTTTGATTGCCGACCCGGAGATCGAGAGGATCGAACGGTCGGCGTAAGCCACAACCGACAGAAACAGGATCAGGCAGAGGATCCCGATGCGGACATGGGTCGTCCGTTGAGGCGTTTGTTCTTTAGGCATGAGCTGAATTCCTTAAAAAGCGGCAGGTTGCGCCACGAGGTTTTTTTCAGGAATAACGCTGAGAATTCCCGCTTCTGGAAATATAGATAGGAGGCTAACGATGGGTCACTGTGCAGATGTCAGGATCGTCTGGCCCGATTAAACGGTTTTCTGACAATCCTCACAACTGCCCGTGCGGCACTGCACAAAAGCGCGAAAAGCTGCGGCTCACTACTGCAGAGTGTGCACCAGGTCGGGGATTTCCCCCGCGCTGACCGCTATGACGAGGCGATTTCACGGCAAAATGTGGCGGCGCTAGCAAGAGTGAAAAGGACCGGTTGTCAAACCTGATGGCAGTTTCTAATCTGCAAATGATCCTGCTTTTCCATTTTTATAATAAATGAAAATTCCATTCCATCCGGTAACCTCGGGAGCCTCTAATGAAAAAACATGCATGGGCAATACTCTGTCTGCTCTCTCTTTCAACACCGGCGCTGGCTGAGAAGATAGGTGTCTCGATGGCCTATTTCGACCAGAACTTCCTGACTATCATCCGCCAGTCGATTGAGAAAGAGGCTAAAGTGCGCCAGCTGGAGGCGCAGTTCGAAGATGCACGTGGCGACGTAGGGCGTCAGACCGATCAGGTGCAGAGCTTTATCAGCGCCGGGGTGGATGCGATTATTGTCGACCCGGTGGACTCTGCCAGTACGCCAGCCCTGACAAAACTGGCGCAGCAGGCCCATATTCCACTGGTCTATGTTAACCGCTCACCGGGCGATAAAACCCTGCCGCCAGGCGTGGTGTTTGTTGGCTCTGACGAGCGCGAGTCAGGCACGTTGCAGATGGAAGCGCTGGCAAAGCAGGCCGGTTACCGTGGCAACGTCGCCATCATGATCGGCAACCTCAGCGATGCGGGCGCGCTTCAGCGCACCAAAGATGTGGAGCAGGTGGTGGCGAAGTATCCCAATATGAAAGTGGTGCTGAAGCAGACCGCTAACTATGCGCGCAATGAGGGGATGGATTTAATGCTCAACTGGCTGTCGAACGGTGAGGATATCGATATTGTCGCCGCGAACAACGACGAAATGGCAATTGGCGCCACGATGGCCATTGCTCAGTCGAAGCCGAAGAAAACCATTCTGGTGGGCGGGATTGATGCCACGCCGGATGGCCTGAAAGCGCTGGCCAGCGGTAAACTGGCCGTAACCGTGTTCCAGGATGCCGTGGGTCAGGGCAAAAAATCGGTTGAAGTGGCGCAGCAGATGATCAAAGGCCAGAAGGTAGATTCTCACCAGTGGATCCCGTTTGAGCTGGTAACGAAGCAGAATATGCAGCACTACAGCAATAAAAATCCGTAATGCAACACGGAGCGGCCGTGATGCCGCTCCGGTTATCACTTCTCGTGCAGCAGCTTCGCCATCATCACCACGTCGCGCAGCTGACCGTCGCGGAGTGCCGCCTGCCGCATCACCCCTTCCCGCTCAAAGCCCAGCCGCTCATAGAGCCGCAGCGCCCGTTCGTTGTCGTGAAACACCTCCAGCTCCATACGGGTAATGCCCAGCCAGTTGCGGGAGTAGTCCATTGCGGTGCGAATCAGCCGCTCACCGACCCCGCGACCGCCGAAATCGGGATGCACGCCCAGTCCAAAACTGATGCAGTGGCGGGTGCGCGGCTTGTTATCGACAAACAGCGTCAGCTCACCGACCAGCTCGTCATCAATTTCTGCCACAAAGGCGATAAACCCCTCGGCGTCCATTCGGGCAATTTTTTTCTCCCAGGTCGCAACGCTGGGAAACGGCAGTTGCAGTGTCCAGGGATAGACATCGGGATGACTGTAGAGGCGCTGATAGGCGGCGGCATCCTGCGGTTCCCGTGCCCGAATAATGATTTCCATATTTTCTCCTTTTAGCCGAACGGGGTTCATGCACTAAGCTGTAGCTCTTTACCGGACGGAAAGAGTATCGCTATGTTGTATCGTCGTTTTGAGCGTTTTATCAATATATTTCATGACGCACCCACCGATTCGCCGCCCTCAACGGTCTGGTCGTTTTACCTCTACTACCTGCGCCAGGTCTGGCCCAGTTTCGCAGCACTGCTGGTGGTGGGGCTGGCGTCAGCGCTGATCGAAGTGTCGCTGTTCAGCTATCTGAGCCGCATTATCGATATGGTGAACCACTCCACACCCGCCAGCCTGTTTCAGGATAACTGGCCGATACTCCTGTGGATGGGAGCAGTGGCGCTGATTCTGCGGCCGATTTTTATCGCCCTGCACGACATGCTGGTTCACCAGAGCATCAGCCCGGGCATGACCAACCTGATCCGCTGGCAGAATCACAACTATGTGCTGCGCCAGAGCCTTAACTTCTTCCAGAACGATTTTGCAGGTCGTATCGCCCAGCGCATCATGCTGACCGGCAGTTCACTGCGTGATTCCGCGGTGCAGCTGGTGGACGCTATCTGGCACGTGCTGATCTACGCCGTGACGTCGCTGGTGTTGTTTGCGGATGCCGACTGGCGACTGATGATCCCACTGATTATATGGATGGTCGCTTACAGCGCCTCGCTGCGTTTCTTTGTGCCGCGCGTCAAAGCCCGTTCGGTGGTCTCTTCAGAATCGCGTTCGAAGCTGATGGGCACCATTGTTGATGGCTATACCAATATTGCCACCATCAAGCTGTTCGCCCACAGCGATCTGGAGCGTAAGTATGCGCGTGAGGCGATGCAGGAGCAGACGGAAAAAACTCAGCACGCTGGCCGCATGGTCACCAGCATGGATCTGACGCTGTCAGCACTGAACGGCCTGCTGATTGTCTCTACATCCGCGCTGGCGCTGTGGTTGTGGAGCCAGTCGCTGATCAGCGTCGGCGCCATTGCGCTGTCGACCGGTCTGGTCATCCGCCTGGTCAATATGTCTGGCTGGATCATGTGGGTCGTCAATGGCATCTTCGAAAATATCGGTACGGTTCAGGATGGCCTGAAAACCATTGCGCAGCCGCTGAGCGTGCAGGATGCGCCGCAGGCTAAACAGCTTAAGGTGACGCGCGGCAACATCCGATTCGAGGATGTGCGCTTTGACTATGGCGGTGGCCGTCAGGTGATTAACGGCTTTAATCTCGACATTAAACCGGGCGAGAAGATTGGTCTGATTGGTCCTTCGGGGGCCGGTAAATCGACGTTAGTGAACCTGCTGCTGCGTCTTTATGACCTTAACGGTGGGCGGATTGTGATCGACGATCAGGATATCGCCGCAGTGACGCAGGAGAGCCTCCGTAGCCAGATTGGCATGATTACGCAGGACACCTCGCTGCTGCACCGTTCGATTCGGGAAAACCTGCTTTATGGTCGTCCTGACGCCAGCGAAGAGGAATTACAGCTTGCGATTCACCGCGCCCGCGCCGATGAGTTTATTCCGCTGCTCTCCGATTCACTGGGCCGCACCGGGCTGGATGCACACGTGGGGGAGCGCGGCGTGAAACTGTCGGGTGGTCAGCGTCAGCGTGTGGCGATTGCCCGCGTGCTACTGAAAGATGCGCCGGTGCTGATCATGGATGAGGCCACCTCGGCGCTGGACTCCGAAGTGGAAGCGGCGATTCAGGAGAGCCTGGAGTCACTGATGCAGGGCAAAACCGTTATTGCGATTGCACACCGCCTGTCGACCATCGCGAAGATGGATCGACTGGTGGTGCTGGATAAAGGCGGTATTGCTGAGATGGGCAGCCATCACGAGCTGCTGGCGCAGAACGGTCTGTATGCCCGTCTGTGGCAGCATCAGACCGGTGGCTTTGTCGGCATCGATTAATCGCCGCGTCGATAGGGTAAGGCGTCGCGTGCTTCTTCCGCCCAGCCGCGCACGCCTTCCCGCTCCTGCACCAGAAAATCGGCCACGGCATCGCGCAGGCCGGGATGCAGCAGATAGTGCCAGGAGTGGGTAATCTGCGGCTCAAAGCCGCGCACCAGCTTGTGCTCGCCCTGCGCACCCGCATCAAAGCGCGTCAGCCCTTCATCCAGGGCTAAATCCATTCCCTGATAGAAACAGGTTTCGAAGTGCAGCCGATCAAACTCCGCCAGGCAGCCCCAGTAGCGGCCATAGAGCGAGTGGCTGTCCCGCAGATAAAAAGCCATTGCCGCCGGTTGCTGCTGTAAGCGGGCGATCACCACCACAATATTCTGCGGCATTCGTTCCGCCAGCAGACTGAAGAAGTCGCGCGTCAGATAGGGCCGCTGACCGCGCACCGCATAAGTGTTGGCATAACAGGTATAGACAAAATCCCACTGATCTTCGCGCAGCTCATCACCGCGATAGCGGTCAAACACAAAACCGCTCTGCGCCACCTGTTCACGCTCTTTACGCAGCTGTTTGCGCTTGCGCGACATCAGCGTGTCCAGGAAATCCTGAAAATCGCGGTAGCCGCGATTATGCCAGTGATACTGACAACCGAGCCGTAAGAGCCAGTCGGGCTGATCGGCCAGCAGCGCGTTAGCCTGCGCATCGGTAAAATTGATGTGCGCACCGCTTAAGCCCTGCTGCAACAGGCTTTCCGGCAGGGCTGAAACCAGCTGAGACGCGGCAGAGGCTTCTCCCAGCAGGCGTGCACCGGTGACCGGGCTGAAGGGTATCGCGCCCAGCCATTTCGGGTAGTAGCGGATGCCGGCGCGCTGGCTGGCATCCGCCCAGGCGTGATCAAAGACATATTCGCCCTGTGAATGGCGTTTGCGGTAGCCCGGCAGCGCGGCGCGGGTCACGCCCTCTTCCCGCCACAGCAGATGGTCAGGCTGCCAGCCCGCCTCAAACCGTACGCTGCCACTCTCTTCCAGCGTCAGCAGAAAGGCGTGGCGCAAAAATGGCTGGTCATCAGGCAACAGCGCATCCCACTCGGCGGCCGGAATCTCCGCCAGTGACGTCAGGTGAATCAGCGACATGAAATACTCCAGTGAACGTCGGGCAGAGAATCAGTCAAGCAGGTTTTCCGCGCCAGCGAAAGGGTTAAGGCACGCAAAGTGAAGGCTGCATCGCCTGGCCACAGCCCCTATACTGCGACTTTACCTCCTCAGGACTTCGCCATGGATCGACTCGATTGTGACCGGATGTTTGTCACGGTGCTGGAAACCGGCAGCTTTTCTGCCGCGGCGTTGCGTCTCGGCACCAGCAGCAGTCAGGCATCAAAACTGGTTTCAAAGCTGGAGCAGCAGCTCGGCGTGCAGCTGTTTAAGCGCAGCACGCGCGCGCTGTCGCCCACCGATGTCGGACGCAGCTATTATGAGCGGGTGAAGAATCTGCTCGATGCCTTTGAGGCGCTGGATGCCAGCGTGCGTGAAAGTGCGACGACGCCCACCGGCAGGCTGAAAATCAGCGCACCCGGCTCCTTTGGCACGGCGGTATTGTCTCAGGTGCTGGTGGCGTTTGCCCGGCGCTATCCGTTGATTGAGCTGGATGTCAGCTTTTCAGACCGGGCCGTGAACATCGTCGATGAAGGTTTTGATATGGCGATCCGCATCGGCACGCTCAGCGACAGCAGCCTGGTGGCGCGCAAGCTGAGCGAAGTACATGTGCGTATCGCCGCATCACCGGTCTATCTGGAGCAGTTCGGCACGCCGCAGCACTGGCGTGACATGGCACAGCATCAGTGCATTATCGACACCAATTTTCGCGATCCCTGGCACTGGCCGTTTACCAGCGGGGACGGCAGCAGTGAAATTGTGACTGTGCCGGTGCGTGGACGTTTGCGCTTCGCCAATACTGAAGCCTCTCTGCAGGCCGCCATCGCCGGTCTGGGCATTGCGCGTTTGCCCGGTTTTATTGCGGCCCCGGCGCTGCAACGTGGGGAGATTGTCCGGCTGCTGGAAAATTTTGAGACGCCACCGCTAGGCTTGTTTGCGGTTTATCCGCCGGCCCGTCATCTGCCACATCGGGCACGCCTGCTCATCGACTTCCTGGTGACGCACTTCACGCACGCTCCACCGGCGTGATTTCTTCCATACTGGAAGAAAGAAAGTGAAAAAAAAAAAGATGAAAATGAAAGA
>ENA-UOXB01001199-UOXB01001199.1-bioreactor-metagenome-genome-assembly--contig:-NODE-1199-length-12708-cov-9.514661_pt1 | contig 12708 bp, 12 predicted proteins | sample MGYA00238158_ERZ761615 | MGnify/ENA primary metagenome ERZ761615 (study PRJEB28904, sample SAMN06267902) | bioreactor metagenome | isolation source: Joint BioEnergy Institute, California, USA... | reverse complement strand
AGTCTGTCTGGCATAAAATTCAAATGACTTACAAACGGATACGCCAAAAATATAGCAGCCAATATCGGTAAAATCCAACCTGTGATACGGCGACTTCCCTCCAATACGCAGATGACGGTAATCAAAGAAAATATGACATCTGTCATATTCGCCATGCCCCCACGTGAGGTGACAATGTCTTGATACTCATAGATCAAATAAGCCATCCCCGATAAGGAAAGAGCGAACCAAATCCAGTCATACCAAGCCACTCGTTTGCGGCTGCTTTTTTTACTGGCTGGGAAAATTAAGAAGATAAGCGCAAAACCGACGCCCACATGCACAGATCGCTGTAATAATGCGGGCATCGGGTTAAAGGTAATATACAAATGAAAAAGTGAATAAAGTATACAAATACCAGCGATGAAATACTTTACTGGTCCTTGAGTGATATGACGCGTGATTGACTCTCGATCGTATTTTTCTAATATGGCTTTATTGTGGGCTTGCACCTCAAGTTCAGCGTCGACATTAGTCTTAGAGTCGGTGTTGGAATGTATGGGCAAATCATTATTGTGATCCGTCACTTGGGAGTTCATGACACAAGTCCTTTTCAAGTCTATCAATTAAACCATACGTCTTAGGCATGATCACCACTTCAGAATAGTCTGGCACCCATTGATGAATCAAAAAACGATGGCCACCGTAATTAATCTCACCTTTGGTCAGTCTAGATACTACCCAATTGAGGTTAGGCAGCTTTTCATCGATTTGATAACCCAGATAGCCAGGTTTTTGTACGGGAGCGAGTTTTTCGGTAGAGGGCGTGCCTGCCCCGAAAGCCTCAAAATAAGTGGTGGTCAGTAGCAACTCATCGTCCATGCGTTGGTATTGCTCTTCCCACCATTGCTTTTCTACAGAATGTATCCAGCGCAGCTCAAAATCAGGGTCGGTAAAATAACAAACCTTGTCGTCATCACCCCCTAGTCCTGCGACTCGTACTTCAACAACAGATTGTTGAGCGAAGCCCATCCATAGAGTAAAAAACATCAGTGCCGCAATGCCTGCTGCGCCACTGACTAACCATAATAATTTATTTGGCTGCTTGTTCGTCATAGTACTTTTTCGCGCCAGGATGAATTGGAGCGACCATACCTTCACTAGCCGTTTCTAGACTGATATCGTTGGCGGCTTGGTGCGCTGTTTTTAGACCATCCAAATTATCAAATAATGCTTTGGTCAACTTATAGCCATCTGCTTCTGACAGATCAGAGCTAACCAATAAGGCATTCATAATGGCGGCGGTTGGAATCGCAGCGTCATTGCCATAAGTACCAGCAGGAATCTCAAAGGTTTTAAAGTAAGGTTTTGACTGAATGATTTCTTTGAGTTTGTTTTGATCGATAGTAACCAATTGCAAGTCTAAGCCCTGCTCTAATTCCATCAACGATGAGTTTGGAAGACCACTACTAAAGAACGCTGCTTCGATTTTACCTGCTTTCATACCATCGGCTGCTTCAGAGAAGCCAAGATAATCAACCGTCACATCATCATAAGTAATCCCAAACCCTTCTAATAACGTTCGCGCATTTACTTCTGTTCCAGAGCCTTGATCCCCTACTGCAATGCGCTTGCCTTTTAGGTCTTCAATATTTTTAATACCCGATTTTTTGGTGGTGACGATTTGCACCACGTTAGGATACAAGACAGCCAGCTGTTGAATATTGGTGATTGGCTTATCAAAGTTGTTTTTGCCTTCGACCGCGTCTGTAACCACGTCGCTGAGCGCCAGCACCATATCAACTTTACCTTGAGTCAATAGATTGACGTTTTCAACTGAGGCACCGGTGGTTTGCGTTTTTGAGTTGACTCCAAAAGTCTTTACATAGACTTCTGATAATGAAGTACCGATGATGTTGTAAGGGCCTGATGCACCGCCTGTCGCGATGGTAAGAAACTTAGTATCAAGCTTATTTTCGTCCGTAGCACTACTATCTGCCGCTGCGCTTTCACTGTTCTCTGAGCTTGGAGATGAGCACGCTGTCAGACCTAAAATGGCACTTAGCATTGCTGATAAAAGTAATGGGGATTTTAGAGAATTGAGCATTGAATTCATCCTTGAAAATAATCAGTTTAATAAATCTAATTGCATTGCTACTGCAATTAACGCATTACAGAGCTGTAATAGTATAGTAATCCTTCTAATAAATAAACCGTGTGCCCTATGCTCAGCTACTCTCAATCATTGCTATTGATGTCGCTAAAACAAAGACACCTAACAAATCTATCCAAATATTCTATACAGCACTCTATGAATATTCGTTCTGCTAAGCGAAACAAAGTTTCATTTGTTAAACTATTTAAGCAAAATTAAGAAACATTGTAAACCTTTATCATTGTTTCAAGAGAGATGAGACCCTATTTAAAAAGTATTTAGTAAGTTTGATCAATATAAACTCAGTGCTTAATTCTGATCGCCAATCCGTCAACTTATCAACACAATGAGACTATTAGATTTTGTGATCTACCAATCTGGTAGTATAAGCATGAGTTTTGAATGCATGAAATAAAAGCAGCCGAAGTAATAAAAAAGGTTAAAAATGTCAGATGATTATCAGTGTTACGTACAATCATTGAAGATGCGACGTATAATAGGCCGATATTTTTGACACACTTTTTTAAGATTACTCTCTATGTGATTGAATAAAATCCAAAACCGTTTGATTAAAATTAAAAAACAGTAACATCATTTAAGGAGCTCGATATGATTAGCCACCCTGATACAAGTAACGATCACATTCTTTCCTCTGACAACATCCACTACTTACATCACAGTTTTTTTGAACCAAGCAATCAAGACATGGCGATAAAGGCCACGTTGTTGATTGTACATGGCATGGCAGAACACAGTGGTCGCTATACAGATTTTGCACAGTTTTTGGCAAATAACGGTATCGCTGTAGCAACTTACGATCAGCTTGGTCATGGTCAGACCGTTAAAACAGAAGAAGACTTAGGTTTTTTTGGTGAAGAACACCCAGTACAGTCGTTGTTAAAAGACGTCGTTGTTATGGCAGATAGCCTAAAGTCTCGCCACCCTAACGTACCGCATTTTGTGATGGGTCATTCTATGGGCTCGTTCATTGTACGCAACGTACTCAAACATCATGCACACAATTTTTCGGGTGCCATTCTGATGGGAACAGCTGATACCAACCCATTGACCAAAGTGTTGCTACCTATTAATCGATTACTGGCACGAGTTGCTCCTAGACAACCAAATAAAGTATTGGGGACAGTCATGAATAAGGTGCTGAACTTCAGACTCGATAATCACACGTCTTCCTCGCCATTTGCTTGGTTGAGCGAGAACCCAGCCAATGTTGCCGCTTATGAAGCCGATCCAATGAGCGGTTTTGACTTTACTAATAATGGCTTTATGACGTTGTTTTCACTCATGGAGACAGGTTTAAACAAACGCTGGTCTACCACGATTGCCAAAAATTTCCCAATGCTATTTATTAGTGGTGAAGAAGATCCAATCGGTGATATGGGTAAAGGCATTCGTAAAATTGTCACGCGCTTAAACAAGCAAAATTTTAGCACCGTAGATATTCAGCTCTATGCCAACATGCGTCATGAGCCATTGCATGAAACAGACAATCAGAGTGTCTATGAGGATATTTTGGAGTGGTTAGAGAGCAATATTCCTAATCGCTAAAGCAGATGTGCAAGTTTACGCTCAACGCGTTTGCTAAAAGTCGCTAAATTAGAGACAATATGGCAAGCAAATTTTCGTCTAAGTCACAAGCTTCATTTCATTATAATAGTTACTTAATAATAGTCACTTGTACTACTCTTTCATCAACATTAGGAACCTATATGTCACTACAACAAACCATCGAGCAAGCTTTTGAAAATCGCAACGAATACAGCCCAAGCACCATGCCACAAGACGTTCGTGAAGCGGTCGAGCAAGTACTTGAGCAATTAGATAACGGTACATTACGCGTTGCAGAAAAAAAGGATGGCGAATGGGTCGTAAACCAGTGGGCGAAAAAGGCCGTTTTACTGTCTTTCCGTCTCAATGACAACTATGTTCAAGCCGCTGGCGAACATGTACAGTTTTATGACAAAGTACCGACTAAGTTTGCAGATTGGACCGAAGCTCAGTTTAAAGAAGCTGGCGTACGTGTTGTACCACCAGCCGTTGCACGCAAAGGCTCATATATTGCAGCTGGTGCTGTACTTATGCCATCGTATGTCAATATTGGCGCTTACGTCGATCAAGGCGCCATGGTAGACACTTGGGCAACTGTAGGTTCATGTGCTCAAATCGGTAAAAATGTTCATTTATCAGGTGGCGTTGGTATCGGTGGTGTATTAGAGCCATTACAAGCCAATCCGACTATTATCGAAGACAACTGCTTTATCGGTGCTCGCTCTGAAATCGTTGAAGGCGTGATCGTAGAAGAAGGCGCTGTCATCTCTATGGGTGTGTATATCGGTCAATCTACGCGTATTTATGATCGCGAAACTGGCGAAATTCATCGTGGTCGTGTACCAGCTGGTTCTGTTGTCGTACCAGGTAGCTTGCCATCAGAAGATGGCACACACAGCTTATATGCTGCGATTATCGTGAAAAAAGTTGATGCACAAACGCGTGCAAAAACCGCTGTAAATGAGTTATTGCGTTTAGACTAATCTTAATAACCGATTCATTTCATAATAATTTTTGTCAAAGGTGCTTAGAGCTTTCTAAGCACCTTTATACTGTCAGTGACCCAGTGAAAAATACCGTTTTATATGAGAGAAACATTCTCTTAATAAGGCATGCTAATCCAAACTGTTTGATGTATCACAATACCAATTAAGACATTTGTGAATTCTCTATTCAAAATATGTTACTCTTCGCAAACAACGGTTTACTGCTCAATATCAGCGTATAATACCAGCGACAAAAGTGATGACTCTAACCTCATTTTTTCATCCTTAATTTTTTAATTCTTACTCCTATACTGTGCCTCTCTATGTCAATCTTACGTAATGCCACCATCCCTGTCACAGATCCTGAAGCGGGTCTACGTTTGACAGAAATATTTTACTCCTTACAAGGTGAAGCGCTGACCTCAGGCTTACCAACGATATTTGTGCGCCTGACTGGCTGTCCATTACGCTGTGTCTATTGTGATACCGAATACGCCTTTACTGGCGGTGAACGTCAATCATTGGATACGATTATATCGATGATAAAAAGCCATCCATGTAAACGCATCTGCTTGACTGGCGGTGAACCTCTCGCTCAACCAAACGCGATTGAGTTGATGAAGCGTTTGCTGAGCGAAGACTATGAGATATCGCTTGAAACGGCCGGCGCTCTGACAGTAGAAAATGTTCCACCCGCTGTCAGTAAAGTGATGGATCTCAAAACGCCAAGCTCAGGTGAAGTTGATAAAAACTTATGGTCAAATCTCGACTATTTGACTCAGCATGACCAAATCAAATTCGTCATTATGAACCGCGAAGACTATGAGTGGGCAAAAGCAAAACTGGCTGAACATAAACTCAATGAACGGGTTGGTACGGTTTGGTTTTCGCCCATGTTCAATGTTGGAGAGGATGTTGATGAGGACATCGGTCCTGATGTACCCGTATTGGCACGCGAACTAGCAGAATGGATATTGGTTGACGCTCTGCCCGTACGCTTTCAGTTGCAACTACACAAAATCATTTGGGCAGACGCCAAGGGCAAATAAATAATCTATATAAACGATCTTAGTACATAGTACGTCAAGGATGAAGGTATCGGCATGGTCAAACTAATTTTATTGGGCTTATTAGCGGGCGCATTTTTTAGCTCGACATTTATTTTAAACGAGCTAATGAGCGCGGCTGGTGGGCATTGGTTTTGGTCAGCCAGTATGCGCTATGTGTTTATGTTGCTGATTGTCACTGCCATCATTGCTATGCAGCACGGTTTTGACCGTATCAAAGAACTCATGACTATTTTTTGTCAGCACTGGGTATTTTGGTGTATTACGGGCAGTATTGGCTTTGGGGTCTTTTATACAGGTATTTGCTATGCAGCCGATCATGTTGCAGGGTGGGTCGTTGCCGCTACCTTTATGTTTACTGTCGTAACGAGTTTGCTAGTATTAGTAGCATTTGGACAGCGCTTTGATAAAAAGTTCATTGCGTATGCGCTACTGGTATTCGTTGGTGTGGCCATGGTCAATGTTAGTGAAGGCATGCATGCTGCTTCTGCTTTAGATGCGAATGCCGCATCTATGAAAGATATGCTTCTTTATGGTGCCTTACCGGCGCTGATTGCCGCCTTTAGTTACCCTATTGGTAATCAGCTGGTTTGGCAGGTGTCTTATAACAATCGTAAGCAGCGTGCTGACTTATTATCGAGCCAAGACGGTCATACTTCACAAAATGACATGCATGAGGACACAAACGCTTTGATTACAGAAGCGCCTGTCTTATCAATGGATACGAATTATACGGCAGACGATAGTTTAAACGTCAATCATACCAGCCCGCCCGCTTCTGCTTCATTTTTGCAAACCCTTATTGCCCGCATACCTGCTATCGAAACCAACTTACTACAGAATGCTTTTAACAAAGTATGGCTAATGACACTCGGAAGTTTGCCATTTTGGCTACTCTTAGGTCTTATCATTCGTCCTGATATGCCAGACACTTCGCAGTTATTCAATACGTTGCTTGTCGCTTTGTTAGCAGGCGTTGGCGCTACTAGTATCTTCTTGTATGCACGTGAAAAAGCAGAAACGTCTAGTGAGGTAGCTGGCGTGGATGCGACACAAGCCAGTGAAGTCATATTTGCTTTGATTGGCGGGATGTTGTTGCTGAATAATTCTATACCACCAGCAATGGGTTTACTGGGTATTGGATTGATTATCGTTGGACTAATCCTGTTTGCCAAAGATGGTTAATGGCCATCTAATACAAAACATTTTTAAAATTTTGGTTTAAATTCGGCTTAAGGCAACTGTTCTTAAGCTATTTTTATGGTCACTACTTGGTACTACAACCATGGGCAATGCTTTAATTTTTCCAGATATTTTATTATATTTACTAGATATGGTTGGTGTGATCGCTTGCGCCATCGCAGGGACATTGCTGGCACAGCATAAAGGCTTAGACATTTCTGGCTGTGTATTGGTATCAATGGTCAATGCCATTGGCGGCGGTACGCTACGTGATATGGCGCTGGACCGTCACCCCTTATTTTGGATGACAGATCTCAATTATGTGATTGTAATTACCGCGACCTCTCTTATTTTACAAATGTTCTTTCATCTGTATCATAAGATTGATAACGCGCTTAAGCTTTTTGATGCGATTGGGCTGGCTGCCTTCAGTGTGATTGGTTTTAAGATCGCTTTGACGCAGGATATGGCTCCTCTCATTGCTATTATGATGGGTGTTTGGACAGCCATTATTGGTGGATTACTACGTGATATCATCTGTAACGAGATTCCACTCGTGCTACAGCGTGAAATCTACATTACTGCCAGTATTGCTGGTTCTGTGACGTATTTACTTTTACAACGTTTAGGTATCGACTCTGGTATCAATGAATTTATTATGCTGTTTGTTATCTTTGCTATACGTATGTTGGCACTGAAGTTCGATTGGCATTTACCGTCTATTCGCCTCGTTGCCTAGGTACTTAGTGCTTAGTATAAATCTTTAATGTGAGTGATTTGATGCAAATATAGTAGTATTGGCACCTTAGTTTTGGTTTAGCATATCCAGTATCGATTGATTATCCTCTAAATTTAATGAGACTTGTTTATGCTGGCTATCGCATTGAATCCTGCAACGCTAATCACCACTTTTGACCCCGGTTCTTTGATATATCTCTTTGACATGATAGGCATTGTGGCTTGTAGTATTTCAGGCACAATATTGGCCAAGCATAAGAAATTCGATGTATTTGGCTGTCTACTTGTCTCCATTGTGACTGCTATCGGTGGTGGGACTGTCCGCGATGTCATTTTAAACCGTCATCCATTATTTTGGATGGTAGACATGAGTTATCTGACGGTCATCACTATTTCTTCATTGGTCATGCAAATATTTTTTCATCCCAATTCCAAACGTGTCAATAAATTCCTTAGATTATCAGATACCATCGGGTTATCTGCTTTTACACTCATTGGTATCAAGGTCGCTGACAGCATGGGAACAAATGTGCCTGTCGCCTTGCTGCTGGGTGTGATTACTATCATCGTGGGTGGCATCATTCGTGACATGATCTGTAATGAGATTCCACTCGTGCTTCAGCAAGAGATTTATATCACTGCAGCATTAACTGGCGGTATTCTCTACTTTGCCCTGCATAATCTTGGTGTAAGAGATTGGGTCACAGATATCGCCACAATGAGTACGATTTTTACTTTACGTATGCTGGCGATACGCTATGACTGGCAGTTTCCAACACTTGAATGGAAATATTAAAATACTTTACCTCTCAGACAATTAGTCTCTTAAGTCGTTTTTACTACTGCCAAGTCTTTGACCATCAATTGTAAGCTTTGTTTGCCGTTCCATTCATTGATGTCCAATTGAAACAACAAATGGACACGTTCGGTACGATAATCCCAAATGCTACTATCAAAATTAAAATAGATAGCCTCAATCGGATACTGTACATCAGGATATCGCAGTGATAATTTAAGATGCTTATCTTTTAATATCTTAAAACTCAATACCTCAAAAACGCCGTCAAATATTGGTGGCGCAAAACCATGACCCCAAATGCTGGCATCGGCCAAATGCTCAGCAAACCATAGGCTAAAATCAGTTGCCTGCAACGGCCCATCACTGAATTTCTGTTCTGCAAAAATCTCATCATCTATCTGTGCCATAACATCATTAAAAGCTGTCTCAAATGCTTCGAAGTTACGACGTTTAAGCGTCAATCCTGCGGCCATTGCATGTCCACCGAAGTGACTGATAAGATCAGGATGACGCTCAGCGACCTGCTCAATCGCATCACGAATATGTACACCAGCGATAGAACGTGCTGAGCCTTTGATGGCATCATCTTCGCCCGTCCGCTGCGTATCCGCTGGAGCAAAGACAATACTAGGCAAATAATGACTTTCTTTTAATCGTCCAGCCACGATACCAATCACGCCTTGATGCCAGTCGTCCTGATATAAAACAATACTGCGTTTGTGATTGTTGATAGTTTCTGTTTTAGGCTCAGGCTGCACAATCACATCATCGACTTCGTTACTTTCTACAGCAGCGTCATTACTATCAGTTTCAGTTAATGCCTGCACAATACTATCTGCTTGTGCTCGCATCTCCCCTTCTACCTGACGACGAGTACGATTTAACTCCTCAAGCTCTTGCGCCAAACGCTGCGCAGTACGCCAGTCTTCGGTTAATAAGCATTCGATACCGATACGCATATTATCCATACGTCCAGCAGCATTGATACGCGGACCTAAGACAAAACCGAAGTCTTGTGCCTGTAATTTCTTAGGGTCGCGACCTGCTTGTTCTAATAGAGCTAAGATACCTAAGCAACAGCGACCTTGGCGAATAGCAGCCAGACCGTGATGTACTAAGATGCGATTATTTTTATCGAGCACGCCAACATCGGCGATCGTGCCGAGCGCCACTAAGTCTAGATATTGGCTAACTTGCACAGTAGATTTACCCTCTGCACGGCGTAACTTGGCCAGACGTCCAAGTACATAAAAAGCCACGCCCACCCCTACCAGTGCTTTACTAGCAAAACCACAACCAAGCTGATTTGGATTGACCACAGCTTGGGCTGGCGGTGTTTCTTTAGTAGTCAGATGATGATCAGTAATAATAACGGTGATGCCATCCGCTTGTGCGCGCGCTACACCTTCATGGCTAGAGATACCGTTATCTACCGTCACTATCATATCTGGCTGATAGGTCTTGATGCCCAGCTCAACAATTTCTGGCGTTAGACCATAACCATACTTGAAACGATCGGGCACTAAAAAATCAACCACAGCACCCATTTTGGTGAGTGCGCGCATCATAAGCGCGGTACTGGTTGCGCCGTCACAATCAAAGTCGCCAACGATTAAGATGCGTTGACCTTCATCAATTGCTTCATCTAATAAGCGGACTGCTTCTATAACACCGTGCAACTTCTCAGCAGGTAACAATCCAGATAGTCCAGTATCAAGTTCTAAAGGATCGGTGATACCGCGACCTGCATATAGACGAGCAAGCGTTGATGATTGAGCAGCAAGAGGTTGCAATGCGAGCGGTAACTCGTCGATGCGAGTATGGGTATAACGAGGGGTTAAATTTAGCATTTGCCTATTCTACTGGCTTTAGCAGAGGCTCACAATCACAATTTTTGTCATACTTGTTTATTTTTTTACCTCAAAATACGAAGATAAGAGCTATGATAAAGCGCTTATTTCGGTGAATATGTCAAAGAACTCATTATTACCCTACTTAAAAATCTAACTATTTACAAAAACGGTGCATAGTTGCTGTATTTTTCTGCATTTTGCTACAAAGCAATGATTGTATACGGCTTATAAATCCATAGAATGGTAGCCATCTGCACAACTTGTTATTTATTTTTTAATTTTATATTTATAAGGATATCCTATGAAAACCACACCACTTGCTGAAAAACTACCAGATACTATTGACCCAAACTTAGATCTTGAACAAGTAAAAAAAGAATGTCAGAAGCTGGTAAAGAAGCGCGCTAAGATATCTGCTGGTGTAGCTATCGTCCCTGTTCCGTTTTTTGACGTTGCAGTTGATGCTGGTATGCTTACGCAGTTGGTGCCTGAAATCAGTGAGCGTTTTGGTTTGATTGAAGGCCGCCAATCAGCAATCGATTTGCAATCTAGAGCTGTACATTGGAGTGCATTAAAAGACCGCACGGTAGATTTTGCTGGACTTATGGCAACTCGCGGTATTGTTAAGAAAACCATTCAAGGCTTTGGTGGTCGTATCGCAGCCAAGCAAGTTACCAAATTTGTTCCTCTTGGTGGACAGTTAGTTGCAGCAACAATGGGTTATACTATCTTCAAGAAAATCGCAAACGATCATATCAATGAGTGCTATAAACTGGCCAAAGACATTCAACAAAAACAACACAGTAAGAATGTCTAAAATATAGCGTTTGTTTGAATAAAACTTAACCAGCTAAGATGTGTTGTCTTAGCTGGTTTTTTAGATTCTGATCAATAGTCATGTCAGGTGTTAAACGCAAATTTACAGACAGTAAGATCTCTTATCTTATAAGTTTCGAATAACCATTTTAAAAATATGCAATAATTATAAGCTAAGCCCAGCTGTTTATAGTTAGATATACGTATTTTCGCTGTCATATCAATCAAAACTTTAGAGGATTTATCCATGAAAAAACGCTTTGCTTCAACCATTTTGCTTGCTACCCTCGCTTTAGCTGGATGTACGACGACAGATGGCACCAATAACAGTGCAGGCAATGCTATCGGTACAGCAAACGACATTGGTATGAACGTTTTTAAATCAGCAATTGATAATCAATGCCGTATCCAAATTGAAAAACAAAGCGCTTGGCGTATTGCCAGCGTTGCTATGACTGATACGCAACAAGAAGCAGTGAAAAGCAATGTTTGTGGCTGCGTGAGCGAACAGGCACCGCAGCAAGTCACACTGGTTGAACTCGGCAACGCTGCCATAGATTCACAATATCGCACACAACTGGTGGCAAAAGTCGTCGCAAAATCTCTACAAAGCTGTTATGCAAGTTTCACCAAATAAGCGTATCGAATAAATATATAAGTCCATAAAAAGGAGCCTAATATAGAGGCTCCTTTTTATTTCCAAGTCTGTCATACAGACAACATTTTATATTTAAAATAAACGAGCTTATATTGAAAGTCTTAAATGTTAGAAGGCTTAGACGGCAGAGATGCAGGGGAAGGCAGTACTTTATTGCGACGGAAGTATTTAGAAGAACCCTCAATCACTTTGTCTACTTCTTTTATTAAATCTGCAATCACATCATCATAAACACCGTGATATAGCTCGGTTTCAAAGGCAGTAAACGGGTGCTTACGTGATGCTGAACCTACCTCAGTAATCCCATGTTTGGTATAAAAAATATCCACTCGACCATCGCTGTTGAGGACACAATTTAACAAACCATCTGACAATTCCATCTGTATACGCTCAGGCATAAAAATATAATCATCTACATCAATGAGCTTCTTTTCTACTTCTCTTTTAAAAAATGATTTGATATCAAACATAGAGCTTTCCTTCACTTAAAATTTATAGAATACGTGAGCACGCCTGACTTTGTTATCGTCGTCCAGCATTTATCCATCTGCTTTTTAGGTCATGCCTTATCTACACATCATATAAGATATATGAATATATTTTAAGGTGCGGTATGTAAAACTGCGTTTGATGTTAGTAAAAATAAAATATTCATATTACCAGTATTTAGACTTACCAAAATCTGGCTTAAATACATCTCGCTCAAGTACAATGATAGCTCTTTCATTGTTTGATTGATAAAAAAGTGAGCCACAGACTATGCAACTCACTTTTAAAACTTAATAGTCCTCAAACCAAACTAAGCCGTTAAATCAAATGCGCTTTAAGCTCAAGCACTCTATCACGAGTTTTTGCCGCTTCCTCAAACTTCAAGTCACGAGACATTTGCTGCATTTGCTTCTCTAAACG
>ENA-UOXB01001194-UOXB01001194.1-bioreactor-metagenome-genome-assembly--contig:-NODE-1194-length-12741-cov-9.708419_pt1 | contig 12741 bp, 11 predicted proteins | sample MGYA00238158_ERZ761615 | MGnify/ENA primary metagenome ERZ761615 (study PRJEB28904, sample SAMN06267902) | bioreactor metagenome | isolation source: Joint BioEnergy Institute, California, USA... | reverse complement strand
CCATCTTTGCATCATCATCGTCGACAAAATCATCATCAAAATCGTCGTCAATATCTGTGTCACTCATGACAAGCTCCTATCGTTTTTAGCAAGGGTATTAAAAACATATCAATATATATATGCCTTATAAAGTCTCTATTGAATGTTGTCAATCCTTTTTATCATGATGACAGATTTAATAGCCGATACTAAGATAACGGTAAAATAAACAATTGTATATAAATATAATGACAATTACATCGATGATTCGCTGTCATTTTCGATCATCAGTACAGCGTTACGAACATCGGCTAGTCGCTGTATCATGGCATCATTACCACCATCGAAAATCGCACACTCGCGCTCATAGACCGTTGTTGGGCGCATGATGCTATGCACTTGAACATGGTGATTGATTTGTTTGATACCAGCGTTTGGCAACAAAATCAACATTTGCTCTTTGCGACCAACGCTGTGTAATAACTGTGTCATTGCCTCTGACTGAGCATCGTCGCTCACCCCTGCTTTTGCAGGTAACGCAAACCGTGATAGCTCAATATGCTTATCATGGATGATTTTATTGAGCATTAGGTAGAGCTTACCAAGCATCACGCCTGCCAGTGCTACTTTTGCATGACTGTTATCTGCCTTTAACAACACACTAGCGCCTTTGTCTTCAAACCGTGGCTCATTTATTAGGCTAACACCCAGCAATAAAGGCTGTTTGAGCAATTCAGTTATCGCTTGGTTCAATAGCTGCGTACATAATGCTAAATAAGGCAAGCGTTGAGACGGTGCCAAACGCTCGAGCATATTGAACTCATCGTGAAAGACCAGCTGCACACGCACACTGTCGAACGCTCGTGTGGCAGACAGCCTAGAAGCACCACCAAATTTAGTTGACGTATGACTGGTGCTACCGGTGTCGCTCTGTGCATCATCACTCGCTTCCGTTGTCTCACCCATTTTACTTGCGGCCATATCAACCGTTTCGCTTGCAGTGCCTTGGCTCTGCTGCTTTCTCAAGTATTGATTGACCTCATTATGGATGTCACGTTTTTTTACGGTGGTGGTCTCGCTATCCGTCACCGTTTCATCTGAGCGCTCGGTGCCCATGTTTTCTCTATCCGCTGAACGACGTTCAAAATTGCGATCATAGTTCCTCGGATCCATTTGCATATATTGCTCACGATGCAGATTTTGGATTTCGCGGCTAAGGGCATTGATTTGTTCTTTGGTTGGGCGCGCAAGATAGCCATAAATCACCCAAAGTAATAAATGCAGTAGCATAGTCCCAATGACAAACGGCCATTGCATGGCGATAATTTCGCCTTTACTCACATCTTTCAAAGTCAAGGCAACGCTGCCAATGACCGCCTCCCCTTTGGTTGCAATTTGACGAATGGTATCGCCTTGTTGCATGGGCGCATTGCCCACGGGTACTAAAATCTCATCTTTATTGTCTTTAATCAGTATCCGTGTGACATCTTGCTCGCTGGTATAGCGATTGGCAATAACGCTGAGGCTGACACGGTCTTTATTTTCTAAAGACAACCTCGCTTCATCAATCAGCTGGGCGACCATCTGCTCGCCTTTTAACGCACGACTATTGCTCAGCTGTTGGTCAGTACTAATGACCAATAACAGAGTCTGCAAACAAAAACTAACCAGAAGAATTATGGCAAACAACCCTTGCCGCGGCGCTAAATACGTCATGATATGGTAAACTTTTTTGGATAAAAGAAATTAAAAAACAAGGCTATCGCTCATTTTTTGGCTAATTTAAAAAAATGGTACTGCGTGTGTCTTTATCACTCGTTACTTAAATCAAGTAACACTCTTTAAACCTGCTAAGACATCATTACTGAAAACCACTGTTTTAGGCATCCATACTTCGCGTAAACTGATGCCATTTTGGCTCGTTCACACGGGTCACAAGAGCCGTCACATACTCAGCGAATATTCGCTACTATATCACCATAATAAGTCTTATAGCGTTAGCGGCTTGAGAAATTTATTACAACATGAGCCTGTTACTTCTTCTACTTTTTGAGTGACAATAGTCATTTTTAGGACACTATGATACTTTGCGTGCCCTCTATAGGCGCTGCTTAGTAAAACTGGTATTATTCCTAATCTTATATGAGCATACAAGGGACAATTGAGGCATGCCAAACAATACATCTTATTCGTTACCAAAAGACAGCAAAGCATGGCAACAAGCCGTCGATTCTGTTGCGTCGTTATTACCGAACGATACCAATTTGCAAGATTTTGATGCGCTACAGTCTCTCCCCGTGTTTGCCCTTATTGTTGTATTGCCTGCCAGAGTATCAACACTTGATATTCATCAATATGTACAGTCATGGGTCGATGAGCAGCCAAACTGGCATTTGGTGACAGTTGCAGAAGATGCAGATGCAAGTTTTGTCAATATCACCGTGTCTGATACCGAACCGATGGCAGGAAATGCTCAGCGTCTGCCCTTTACACAATCACAAGTTTTTCGCTATCTGTTAGTACCAGTAACCGACACGCTAATGCATCCTGGCAAAAAAACCGCTGCCGCTCATATTATTGACGATCAGCTGACAACACGCTTGCGCCGCGATTTAACCGAATCGTACAAGAATACTTATCGTACAAACAGTGCCGACTCATTAGACGTCGTCGATTGCCATATCTTATCTGTCGGTCACATGCTACGCACCCATAAGCTTGCTTGCTTTGATATGGATTCAACCTTAATTGAGCAAGAAGTCATCGTCGAGCTTGCAAAAGCGGCTGGCGTAGGTGAGAAGGTTGAGGCCATTACTGAGGCGGCAATGCGCGGTGAAATCGACTTTGATGAATCCTTCGCGCAGCGAGTGGCACTGTTAAAAGGTCTGTCAACGGATGTGCTTGATGAGATATGTGGGCGCTTGACGCTATCAACTGGCGCTCGTACCACAATCAGCGCGCTAAAAGCACTGGGCTATCATACGGTGCTGGTATCAGGTGGCTTTACGTATTTTGCTCGTTATATCGCGGAACAACTTGGCATTGATGAGGTACACGCCAACCCCTTAGATATCGAAGATGGGGAAGTCACTGGACATGTGCAGTTGCCTATCGTCAATGGTGCCAAAAAAGCCGCTATCGTCGAACATACGGCTGAGCGATTGGGGATTGAGATGTCACAAGTGGTCTGCATTGGCGACGGTGCCAATGATTTACCAATGATGGCTATCGCAGATTTGGGCGTGGCTTATCGCGCCAAGCCTATTGTTCAAGCGCGCGCGGACGCCGCTATTAATGCGACAGGACTTGAAGGCACGCTTTATGCTCTCGGGTATCCTGCATTTGCTCCTACTGAGTAATCGCTCCATACTCAAGTTCATACTATGAGCCAGATTAACGAACCTTTAAGTCAGATTAATGGCGGCATCGTTGATCTGGCTTTTATGCGACACAACATTACGACACACTTATCAGATTTAATACGGCCATCTACTGCATTGCTGTTTTAGCATGACTGTTGGCATTCATTTTCAGCGCTTATCGTTAAATAATAAAGGATTTGTCCATGACGGCACCACAATCACCGCGACCGAACGAGTCGTCAACGCCGCAATTACCGGATGAAAATACCCGTCTTATTACTGACAGCCCAAAGCAATTATTGGGCATCTATATTAGAGGTATGGCTATGGGCGCGGCAGATATCGTACCTGGCGTCTCTGGTGGTACGATTGCCCTGATTGCTGGCATTTATGAGCGATTGATCAACGCTCTCAGTAGTATTGGACCCAATCTTTGGCAGATATTTCGGCAGCAGGGCGGTATCAAAGGATTGTTTGCTGTATGGCGCGCGGTGGACGCTACCTTTTTGCTTTTCTTAGTATTAGGAATTGCCACAAGCTTTGCTACGTTAGCTGCCATGATCAAGTATTTATTGGATTATCAGCCACTACTCATTTGGTCATTCTTTTTTGGCTTGGTCGTAGCAACTGTTCTTATCTTATTAACTGAGATAAAACGTTGGAATATAGGGCGAGTGGTACTATTTTTTGTTGGTCTTATCGCCGCAGTCATTATCAGTAGCTTGCCTTTACTCACCGCAACACCAAGCTTGCCTTATCTGTTTTTTGCAGGGGCAATCGCTATTTGCGCCATGATACTACCAGGCATATCAGGCTCTTTTATCCTATTATTGCTTGGTGCTTATGACACGGCTTTAGAAGCGGTACACACCCTGAATTTTACTATTATTTTTACGGTTATCGCTGGTATGGCAACGGGGCTTTTATTGTTTACTCGTGCGCTCAAATGGTTGTTATCCCGCTACTATCAAGCGACCTTAGCGTTGCTCACAGGATTTATCGCAGGCTCTTTAGTGAAAGTATGGCCTTGGAAAGTCGATGCGCTGGGCACGCTCAACAGCACCGCCGTCACCAATGTTATGCCGTGGCAATACCCTACTGGTGCACAGTGGTTGACCACCTTGGGGCTTATGCTATTAGGCGCGGTTTTGGTATCGCTATTATCTTGGTGGGGCCATCGTAGCAATCGCGTATAAATGCTGACTGAGTCAAAACTCATCCCAAGTTAACCTTTAATCGCTCTCTTTGATCGTTACTGCAAACACCATTGAAACACTTTTTTATCATAAAAACTAAACGCGTATTTTATGGCGTTTAGTTTCAAATCTGTGATAAATAACGCTCAAAACTCATCAAAAAATCAAACGTCAACGGTTGTCGCAAAGTCGCCTCTACCCTCTTTAGCTTTGTTCAACAAACTTTCATAATGATGACATTGAAATTCACCTTATGAATAGCGAGATGAATGATGTTATTAACTGTCTTTTCTTTTATTGGTATCGCTACTTTGAGTGGCACTGCATTGCTCGGTTATGGCGGACTAATCGGCTTAATCGTGGCGCTTGCTTTGTCCTCTCAGCGCTGGCTACTATGGTACCTATTCGGTGGTATGGCTTATTGGTTGAGTGTGGAAGTGCTCCAGAGCTTACTCGCCTCTCGCCCTATGCTATCGGAGCTGTCAGAATGGCACAGCTACGTAATTGCGATGGGTATCAGCTGGCTGCCTTTGGTCGGCTGGGTATTGTACCGAGCACTACGTTACGAAGATGTGAGTCGCACTGTACAGCAGCAGCGTGCTTTGGAAGCAGCCCGTTATAAAGAGCATACGCCTGTCTATGATGACGACTATCAACCGCGCTTTCACTAAGGGTGTCACCAGTATGTTGGCATCATTGAATGTTACAAGATACTTAACGCTCTCTACGTAACTCCTAAAGAATTGCCGCCTGTCTATCGTTTATAATCTATTTATATATTTGTCAATAAAACTGGTATAAAGTACGCACTATTTGCGTCTCATTCTTTAGGAGTTTATTTATGTTTACTGTGCCTGTATTAAATATTAAGTCTGATCCGTTAGATGTATTATTAGCGGTCGTGGGTTATCGTTTGTCAATGCTTGCTGATAGTGACAATGAAGAAATCAAAGCGCTATTTGCTGACCGTAAAGTAACTATCGAAATCGCAAGCGACGAGTCTAATATTGCTCGTTATTTTAGATTTGATGATGGTCAATTTAGCCAACATAGCGGCCATGCCGAAAAAGCAGATTTGACGATCAATTTTAAAGACTCTATGACTGGCGTTAAGCTTTTGACCAAAGGTGATCTTCCTTCCTTTATGACAGCGGTCCAAGAAGGCAACCTAAGCATTGAGGGTGATTACAGCCTAATGATGTGGTTTAACAAGCTGGCCAAACATATCGTGCCACCCATTCCAGAAGAATATAAACCATATCTCCAAAAAGCCAAGCCGTATGCTTATAAAGCACAGAATTTGGCCAATCATTGGATCGGCGTGGCAAAACATAAAATGGGCAAATAACCCGCAAGTTATCAACTAAGTAGCCACATTTAAATAGTTGCTACTCATGTTCATAATTGTGTCGATTATAAATCTTATTTGGTAGTGGTCTGTTTTTCTAAAAAGGTTGCGTTATACTATAGCGCAACCTTTTTTATGACCTTAAAAACGATAAGCGTATCAGCAATTATCTGATACACCTTAATAGTATGATAAAAGGACTTATACCATGGCAGGATTACTTAGCATCTCAGAACCTAATGCCGGTAGCCCCACTGATATGAATAATCAAAACGACACCAATAATGACTTCTTGGCAAGCCTAGTGAATGATGCCACTCAGGCACCAAAAGACGTCACTGAACAATACACTCGTGAAGACATTGAGCAACTGTTCGATTTGCCTTTGATGGATTTATTGCTACGAGCACAAACGATTCATCGAGAAAACTTTAACCCTAATGAAGTACAGATCAGCACTTTATTGTCTATCAAGACGGGTAACTGCCCTGAAGATTGCGGCTATTGCTCACAATCCGGTCATCATCGCGATACGACCAAATTACAAGCAGAGAAACGCTTGGAGATTGATAAAGTCATTGCCGCAGCCAAACGTGCCAAAGCCACTGGTTCGTCGCGGTTTTGTATGGGTGCTGCTTGGAAACACCCTAGCGCCAAAGACATGCCTTATGTGGTTGAGCTGGTGAAAGAAGTAAAAGCGTTGGGACTAGAGACTTGTATGACTCTTGGTATGCTAGATACCGACCAAGCCACTCAATTGGCTGACGCAGGACTGGATTATTACAATCACAATCTCGATACGTCACGACGTTATTATGAGCAAGTGGTCAGTACGCGCAGTTATGATGAGCGCTTAGACACGCTTGCCAACGTGCGTAATTCAGGCATCAATGTTTGTAGTGGTAATATCGTGGGCATGGGCGAAAGTCGTGATGACCGCATTGATTGGGTACATGAGCTACTCAAAATGCCTAAAGCACCCGAATCTATCCCCGTCAATTTGTTGGTGCCGATTGCTGGCACACCAATTGGTGATAAAGTCTTGGCAGAAGGACAGCTATCTGTACTTGAATGGATACGTACGATTGCGGTGGCTCGTATTTGCTGTCCAACCAGCTATGTACGTTTGTCTGCTGGACGCGAAAGCTTGTCTGATTCTGAGCAAGCCCTAGCCTTTATGGCAGGTGCCAATTCGTTCTTTTATGGTGATAAACTCCTGACCACAGGCAATGCCAGCCAGTCAGGCGATGATAGATTGATGCGAGAGCTGGGTTTGACCAAACAGTTTGCAGCGCCGCGCGCCCCGAAGCAAGTGCCTGTTTTGGACGCCATGAGTGGTCATCAGTCAAGGGTCGTATTGGCTGAGTAGTCGTGTCTAACGCTACCATTAGTGAACAATCTGCGCTAAGCTTGCTCGCATGATTTACTGCCCAACTAAGCTTAGGTGTATAAAAGAGAGACATCATGCCAGATTATTTTAATTGGATCAAAGCCGCGCACATTATCTCTATGGTTTGCTGGTTTGCCGCTATATTTTATTTGCCGCGCTTGTTTGTGTACCATGCGATGAGTGATGACAGCATCAGCCAAGAGCGCTTTGTTATTATGGAGCGCAAGTTGTATCGCGGTATCATGACACCGTCGATGATCGCCACATGGGTCTTTGGTCTGTGGATGTTAGGAATGGGCTGGGAGGTTTACAAAACCCAAGGCTGGCTACATGTCAAGCTGCTATTAGTCATACTGTTGTCCGGCTATCATGGCGCATGTGGTTTTTACCGCAAAAAACTGATAGACAATCCGCATTATAAAACCCATAAGTTTTGGCGCTGGTTTAATGAAGTGCCTGTGTTTGCGTTATTCATTATTGTGATTTTGGTGGTGGTAAAACCTTTTTGAGCGCTATATTAGTGAGCCTTAAGAGAAACTGATACGTAAGTAGTAAGTAAAGTAGCCACACCATTTGACAAAAAAGCGTCCAGCACATAGAAGTGGTGGACGCTTTTTTATTTGTCATTTTTTCTCGTGAACTAAGTGAGTTTGGCAACGCTCTCATACCGTCAGACACTCAAATATTTAGCCTTGGCACTACACGCTAGGACGCATGATTTGATAGACGTTACTCAGATCATATACACGATAACGTGCAGGTTCGCGTCGATTCTCGCCTGCATAGCTAAGTATCAAGGCTTGTTTGGATGCTTCATCAACCCAGCCCACAAACAACCCACTATGCTCGACACGGTTGTAACCGTGGTTGATATAATAGAGCCAATCACCCACTTCAATCTCATCGCTACGAGCATAAGGGCCCTGACTATAGGTGCCTTTATGAATGGTGTCGCGACTCACTCCTGCACGATTAAATACCGCATTGAGATAGTCCCAGCAGCCGCCTTTGATGATCGTACGCTCATTAAGCGCCATTTTGCGTGCCATACTGACCACTTCACGCGCCGCTAGGCTGCTTTGCGTCTCGGCACTGCTTAATAACGGTAAATACTCATTATCAACATTATCATAGTTACCAGACAAAAAAGCAGGTAGCACTACAGGCGCTTGATTTTGTGCGCTAGGATAGCGATAAGCTGATTGCCGCGTGCCATAACTGGGTGTATTAATAGCATGGGCAGTTGAATATCTGGTATTGGCATTGATAGCGGGTTGAGTATTGGTAGCATTGCTACGATAGGTGCCAGCGCGCTGAATGGTAGAGCGAGTACTGACTTTAGCAGAAGGGACTGCAGAGTATGATGGAGATGAGTAATTAGATTGGACAGACTTTTGGGCGATGAGTGCACTCATGCTATCTGCATAAGCTGAACTGATTGAACCAAAAGCAAATAACAACAAACTGCACGACGCTGTAACCAACGGAATGGGCAAACGCGACATGGCTAACTCCTTGCCAATAAGATATAAGTAATAGCATGAATGATGATTAGACTTTTCAAGCTTACTTATAAACTATTTGGATAGGAATCTGCAAGTCCTATTCAACTTTCAGAATAGATAAAAGGTATAAAAACCCAGACCAATGGTTTAAAAAAGAGGATATGTATGAGAATACAGAGAGGATAAAACAGTCTTGACTCAGTGATAAAGACAGATATTTACATATAGATCATTCACTCAGTATCATCTGAATCACTATTCATTTTGATATTGACATGGCGCTTGGTCAGCGCTTGACCTTGCAAGATAGCTTTGGTCGCTGTTGCCTCTTGAAGACTATCAAAACCACTAATATGATACTTTTGCTTATCTTTATCATCGACAATCTGTAATTGCTCACCAATAAGCATAATTTTATCACCATCGGTCAACTGGATATGCTCACGCTTGCCTTGATTGTCATGCACCAGCTCACCAGCTCGCACCCACAAGACACCATTTGCAATCACACCTGCCATGGCTTTTTTGCGTTGTTGACGTTGTCGATTAAAAATAAAACTGCCAACGATAAGTAAGGCCAATGCACCGATAGCGAGGCGCTCTGATAATAAACTCATGGCCAAAGCCACCGCTACTGCGCCTACCAGCAACGCTGACCCGAACCAAAACATACCATTATCAGCCGCTTGCGACTGACCCTGCAACGTAATTTTAGCGCCATCATCGGTCAGCTTGAGCATGCATTATTACCTATCGTCAGATATTTATGAGTAAAAAGCCAAGTATCTATAAGTAGTTTATGGCAGGTTTAAAAGGGCTGATAAAATGCTCAATACAAAAAACAGACTACCAACCTAAAGCGGTTTGTTGCAATTTGATCAATTCAGCGATGCCCTTTTCTGCCATTGCAAGCATATCATCAGCCTGAGCACGGGTGAATGGTTTTTCTTCGGCCGTACCTTGTAGCTCAATGAACTCACCTTTTTGTGTCATGACAACATTCAAATCAGTGTCACAACTGGCGTCTTCTTCATAGTTTAGATCCAAATAGGCTTCGCCATCTTTCATACCGACAGAGACAGCAGCAACCAAGCCAATCAATGGATCTGCTTTGAGTTTTTTGGTTCTTTGAAGGCTTTCTAACGCATCAACAAGCGCAATCGCTGCACCCGTCACACTCGCAGTACGAGTACCACCGTCCGCTTGCAACACATCACAATCAAGATAAATGGTATTTTCGCCAAGCTTGCTCAAGTCAATCATGGCTCGTAAGCTACGACCAATCAAACGCTGAATCTCTTGCGTTCGACCTGATTGCTTACCACGTGCCGCTTCACGCTGGTTGCGAGTGTTGGTCGCTCGTGGCAACATGCCGTATTCGGCAGTGATCCAACCTTTACCCTTGCCTTTTAGCCAGCGCGGTACACCTGATTCGACACTGGCAGTACACAGCACTTTAGTATCGCCGAAGCTTACCAATACTGATCCTTCGGCATGCTTAGTATAATGGCGCTCAAAGCTGATCGAGCGAAGTTGGTCAAGCTCACGATTGTCAATACGCATAAAAATTCCTAGTACAATGTTTTAAAAGCAGTGTCATAAAAATAACAAATTTGGTGCCGTTTGGCTGTTTATATATCTCAATAGATAAGTAATCAGTTATTGGTATATATCTGAGTAAATGATGAACAGACGTTTTGGTAGGCTCAAAAAGACAGCCATCCTAACGTGACAGCGGCGCAATAGCAAGATTCACTCAAGCTATAACGCCGCGGTTTTGCTAAAAAGCTGATGCAATCATAAAATGGCGCACTGATTACTCTAACGGCCTTACGCTCATATTTTTACTTATCTTTATTGTGATACCCTTATTCTAGGCCTTCCATCTTACGCAATTCTTTACGCAGGATCTTACCAACGTTTGACTTTGGTAATTCATCCACAAACTGGATATGACGGGGACGCTTATAGCCAGTCAGCTGTTTTTTACCAAAATCTAGCAATTCTTGTTCTGTGACTTCGCCCTTTTTGACCACAAATAATTTTGGTTCTTCACCGCGCTCTTCATTTGGCACTCCAATAGCACCGCACTCTGCCACCGCTGGATGCTCACTCATAGCCTCTTCGATCTCATTAGGATAGACATTAAAACCTGAGACCAAAATCATGTCTTTTTTGCGATCGACAATTTTAATGAAGCCCTTTTCATCCATGATACCGATATCACCCGTTTTTAGGTAACCATTAGCGGTAAAGGTTTCGGCGGTTTCTTTGGGACGGTTTTGATAGCCAATCATTACTTGTGGCCCTTTAACACATATCTCACCGCGATCGCCCATGACCACTTCATTTTCGTCGTCATCGATCAGTATCACGTCCGTGCTAGAGGCAGGAATACCAATTTTGTTAGTGAATTCAGCGATCGTCATGGGATTAAAGGCGACCACAGGCGACGTCTCAGACAGACCATACCCTTCTACAATAGGCAGACCTGTGACGTTGTGCCATTTTTTGGCCACACTTGGCAACACTGACATACCGCCACCAATAGAGGCTTTTAGATTGGAGAAATCTAGCTCTGCAAAACTGTCTTTATTCACCAAGCCATTAAACAAGGTGTTGACTGCAGGGATAAATGACGGCTTGTATTTGCCCATCTCTTTAATCAAACCGTCAAGATCGCGTGGATTTGGGATCAGTAAGCCTGCATAACCCTGATACATGCCGTACATACCGCAAACCATAAATGAGAACACATGGTACAGTGGCAATGCGGTCAAAATAACATCACCTGCCTCCACGTCATCTTCAAACGCACTGTTCATAAGGGCGCTGATTTGTAGCATGTTGGCGACTAAGTTGCCATGAGACAACATTGCGCCTTTGGCTACACCCGTCGTACCGCCCGTATATTGCAGCAATGCGACGTCACTTAAGCTCAAATCAGGGCGTTTATAATGACTGGCCGATACTGCATTTAGCGCATGCTTGAAGCTCACACTATCCGGTAAATGATAAGCTGGAATCATTTTTTTGATGTGACGTGCTACAAGGTTGACCACAGCACCTTTAACCGTGCCTAACATATCGCCAATTTTGCAGACGATCACATGCTCCACTTGACCTTTGTCTTCTGCTTCTTGATAGGTTTTTGCAAAATTTTCTACAATGAATAAGGCTTTAGCGCTACTGTCATGCAGTTGATGCGACAGCTCTCGGCTGGTGTATAAAGGATTGACGTTGACCAATACCATACCTGCGCGGATGATACCCAAAGCAACCACTGGATACTGCAACAAATTGGGCATCATGACCCCAACTTTATCACCTTTGACCAATCCTAATGATTGTAGATAGCTGGCAATTTGACGACTGTATAAATCCAATTGCTTATAACTGATTTCAGCGCCCATACAAATATAAGCAGTTTTTTTGCCATAGCGGCTAAAATTACGCTCAAACACTTCCAACAAAGAGGTATTGTCGTCTGGCATATCGATAGTAGCATCAATGCCATAGCGCTCATAAGCACTTAACCAAGGTCTATCGCTAGGGATGGTCGGCATGGTAGGGAATGCATTTTCTTGATAAATATTGTCTTGATAAACGGTGTCTTTATGAATACGGTTTTTATCAGCGCTGCTCTTATGAGCACTGTCTTTATTGTTGGTTGCAGCTTTATCGTTTGCTGTCTCTTTATTGATATTATCGGTCATAACCTTCCCTAAACGTTACTATGAAAAATGTAGAATATTTTAACGAAAACACCATTTTTTATGATTGATCAGTGACAGCAAACCCTTATGAATACATACAGCAATAATCCAATTGGTTTATCATTCATAAGCTGGTTAATAAAAGCGTCTTATCAGGCCCGTGATAGGTGGCGCAATAATTTAGCAAAACCAAATTGGCTATCATTTTTGCCATCATGGTTTATACAGTAAAGATCGGAAGAGCA
>ENA-UOXB01001193-UOXB01001193.1-bioreactor-metagenome-genome-assembly--contig:-NODE-1193-length-12751-cov-11.633192_pt1 | contig 12751 bp, 13 predicted proteins | sample MGYA00238158_ERZ761615 | MGnify/ENA primary metagenome ERZ761615 (study PRJEB28904, sample SAMN06267902) | bioreactor metagenome | isolation source: Joint BioEnergy Institute, California, USA... | reverse complement strand
AGTATTTCGGCGCGGCCCTGATGATCGTGGCGCTGCTGGCCCTGGGCACGGCGGCGCGGTACTTCTTCGTGACACGGTTGGGCGAACGGGTCGTGGCCGACATCCGCAAGGCCGTCTATGCCCGCGTGATCACCCTGTCGCCCGCCTTCTTCGAACGCGTGATGACGGGGGAAATCCTGTCGCGCATCACCACCGACACCACGCTGATCCAGTCGGTCGTGGGGTCGTCGCTGTCCATCGCGCTGCGCAACATGCTGATCCTGGCGGGGGGCATGGCGATGCTGGCCTGGACCTCGGTCAAGCTGATGGGACTGGTGCTGCTGATCGTGCCCGCCATCCTGATCCCGATCATCGTGCTGGGACGCCGCCTGCGCGCCCTGTCGCGCGCCAACCAGGACTGGATCGCCGCATCCTCGGGCACAGCGTCCGAAACCCTGCTGGCCGCCCAGACCATCCAGGCCTACACCGCCGAGGCGCGCAGCATGGTGCGCTTTGACGACGTGACCGAACAGTCCTATGTCGTGGCCCGCACCCGCATCGGCACCCGCGCGGTGATGACCGCCATCGTGATCTTCCTGATCTTTGCGGGCGTCATCGGCGTGCTGTGGGTCGGTGCCCGCGACGTCCAGGACGGGGTGATGACCGCGGGCCAGCTGGTGCAGTTCGTGATCTATGCGATCCTGGTCGCGGGCGCGGCCGGCGCCCTGTCCGAGATCTGGGGCGAACTGCAACGCGCCGCCGGGGCCACCGAACGCCTGGCCGAACTGCTGTCCGCGACGGACACGCTGACCGATCCGGCGCGCCCGGTGCCCCTGCTGCTGCCCGTGCGCGGAGAGATCGTGCTGGAGGGGGTGGCCTTCAGCTTTCCCTCGCGTCCCGACGCCCCGGCCCTGCACGGGATCGACCTGACCATCCGGCCGGGGGAGACCGTGGCGCTGGTCGGCCCGTCTGGGGCGGGCAAGACGACCGTGATCCAGCTGATCCAGCGGTTCTGGGACCCGCAATCGGGCCGCGTGACGATGGACGGCACCGACCTGCGCCAGCTGGCGCGCGTCGATCTGCGCAGCCATATCGCGCTGGTTCCCCAGGACCCGGTGATCTTTGCCGCATCCGCCGCCGACAACATCCGCCTTGGCCGCCCCGACGCGACCGACGCGCAGGTGCAGGCCGCGGCGCGGGCGGCGCATGCGCATGACTTCATCGCGGCCCTGCCGCAGGGCTATGACACCGCGTTGGGCGAACGCGGCGTGATGCTGTCCGGCGGTCAGCGCCAGCGCGTGGCCATCGCCCGCGCGATCCTGCGCGACGCGCCGGTCCTGCTGCTGGACGAGGCGACCAGCGCGCTGGACGCGGAATCCGAATCGCTGGTCCAGGCCGCCGTCAGCCGCCTGGCCGAGGGGCGCACGACCGTCGTCGTGGCCCACCGCCTGGCGACGGTCAAGAAGGCCGACCGGATCGTGGTCCTGGATCAGGGCCGGATCGTGGCCACCGGCAGCCATGACGAACTGGTCGCGCAGGGCGGGCTCTATGCGCGCCTGGCGCGGATGCAGTTCACCGACGGGCCGGGCGACAGGACGGTCGACCCCGCCTAGCGCGGGGCGGCCAGCACCATCGCCCAGAACACCGTCCGCCCGTCCGCCGCCAGCGCCTGGCCGATGCCCACGTGGCGCACCCGCGCATGCAGCATGTTCGACCGGTGCCCCGCCGACCGCGCCCAGCTGCGCATCGCGGCGCCCGCGTCGCGCTGGCCCGCGGCGATGTTCTCGGCCACGACGGAGGCGGCATAGCCCGCCGACCGGGCGCGCGCCTTGACGCCCCCGCCGCCCCGATGGCTGAGCCTGCCGCGGGCGGCCATCTCGCACGCCTGGCGGGTCGCCGCGGCCGTCAACGCGGGATCGACCGTCACCGCGCCCAGCCCGGCCTGGGCCCGCATCTGGCTGACGGAGGACGCGATCGCTTGGCTGGCCCGGGGCGGGGGCGTGGCGCAGGACGTCGACGCATGGGCCGGCCATGCGCCGGCCACGATCAGCGCCAGCGCGGCGATGCGGTTGAAATGTCGGGTCATCCGATCCTCGTCTTTGTGGTCATCCGAACGGGTCGGGCCGCAGGTCATGCCCGCGGCCTAACGGGGGGCCGCATAGACGGCGGCCCAATAGGTCGTGCGCCCGTCCTGGGACGTCGCCTGTCCCACGCCGAAATCGCGCACCTGCGGCAGCATGATGTTGGCGTGATGCCCCGGCGAGGCCGTCCATTCCGACAGCACCCGCGGCAGCGAGAACGGCCCCGCGGCGATATTCTCGGCCGAGACGGTGGGCTGATAGCCCGCCTGCTTCAGGCGCATGGCGGGTCCGGTGGTGGTGCTGCCCAGATGGGTCATGCGCCCGCGCTGCGCCATGTCGCAGGCATGGCGCGCCGCGACCCGGGCCAGCCGGGGGTCGGCGCGCAGCGGCGTCAGGCCGGCGTGGCCCCGCGCGCGGTTGGTCACCTGCGCCGCCATCGCGTTCCGGTCCGGCGCCGTCGCGCCGCATTGCGCGGGTCCGGGCGGGCCGACCTGGACCGCGTGGGGGTCGTGTCCCACCGGCGCCTGCGGGGTGGCCGCGCATCCCGCCAGCAGCGCCGCGCCCAGGATCATCAGCGATCCCCGTCCGTATCCTGTCCAGTTCGTCATGCCCTGCGGTGACCCCGTTTCCAAGCGCGCCTTGGTTCTTATAGCCGCCCCGGGTTAACAAGCGCTTTCGCCCCGATGCGGCCCTGGCGCCCTGGTTTGGCGGAACCGTGCCGACATGGCGGTCGTTCGGTGGCGGAACATCACAAGGACCTTTGCACATGGCCATCTGGGATTTCGTGAAAGACGCGGGCAAGTCGGTCTTCGGCAAGGCCGAGGCCGCCACGCCCAAGCCCGCCGCCGCGGCCCCTGCCGCAGCCCCCGCTGCCGCGCAGCCCGCGGCCCAGGACGACACGCAGCGCAAGGTCGCGGCGCTGAAGGCGGAACTGCGCGCGCTGAACCTGGACGGCGACGACGTGCACCTGCGCCTGCGCGGCGACACGGTGGTCGTCGAATCCAAGGGCGCCGACCGCGAGACACTGGAAAAGCTGATCCTGGCCGTCGGCAACATCGAGGGCATCGCCAAGGTCGAGGCCGACCTGCCCGCCGACGCCCCCCAACCCGTCTTCCACACCGTGAAGAAGGGAGAGACCCTGTCCGCCATCGCAAAGGAGCACCTGGGCAACGCGAACAAGTACGCCGCGATCTTCGAGGCGAACCGCCCGATGCTGAGCGATCCCGACAAGATCTATCCGGGCCAGGTCCTGCGCATTCCCGCTGCGGACTGACCACCCCGGTCGGACCGCCATGACGCCGCGTCGGCCATCGGTTGACGCGGCGTTTTCACATGCGGCGGACCGGTCGGGACTTGCCCCGCCCGGCCTTGTCGGACCATCCTGACCCGCAGGGAGGGGCCGCAGCCGATGCGGCCCGACAGCAGGGGGACCAGATGGGCAAGTTCGGCAGCTATGCGGACCGCGACAGGATCGAACAGGAAGGCAGCTTCGACGCGCGCGGCCTGCCGGTCACGATCTATGAATTCCTGTCGCGCACGGCCGAGCGGTTTCCGCAGCGGCCCGCGATCTCGTTCCAGCTGCTGTCGGGGCCCAAGGATCACGCCGTCACCCTGTCCTGGCAGGACCTGCTGGAACGCGTGACCGAAACCGCCAACCTGTTCCGCAGCCTGGGCGTGGGGCCAACCGACACCGTCGCGTACCTTCTGCCCAACAGCATCGAGACGCCGGTGGTCCTGCTGGCCGGGGCCACGGCGGGGATCGTGAACCCGATCAACCCGCTGCTGGACGCCACCCAGATCGCCGGCATCCTGCGCGAGACGAATGCCAAGGTGCTGGTCACGCTGAAGGCCTTCCCCAAGACCGACGTGGCGCAGAAGGCCGCCGAGGCGGTGGCACAGGCCCCGAACGTCACCCATGTGGTCGAGGTCGACCTGAACCGCCATCTGCGCGGCCTGAAACGCTTTATCGTGCCGCTGATCCGCCCCAAGGTGAAGGTCCGGCACAAGGCCAAGGTCCTGGATTTCGAGGCCGCCACCAGCGCACGCAAGCACACCGCCCTGGAATTCGACGACCCCAAGGCCGACCGCGTCGCGGCCTATTTCCACACCGGCGGCACCACCGGCACGCCCAAGGTGGCCCAGCACAAGTACAGCGGCATGATCTATAACGGCTGGCTTGGGGGGACGCTGCTGTTCGACGAGACCGACGTACTGATGTGCCCGCTGCCGATGTTCCATGTCTTTGCGGCCTATCCGGTGCTGATGTCCTGCATCGCGTCCGGCGCGCATGTGGTGATGCCCACGCCCGCCGGATACCGGGGCGACGGGGTCTTCGACAATTTCTGGAAGCTGATCGAGCGGTGGCAGGCGACGTTCCTGATCACCGTGCCCACGGCCATCGCCGCGCTGATGCAGCGTCCGGTCAACGCCGATGTGGGCAGCCTGAAGACCGCCATCTCGGGTTCGGCGCCGCTGCCGATCGAGCTGTATAACCGCTTCAAGGCGGCCACCGGGGTGGAGATCGCCGAAGGCTACGGCCTGACCGAGGCCACCTGCCTGGTCAGCTGCAACCCGGTGGACGGGCTGAAGAAGGTGGGCTCGGTGGGCATCCCGCTGCCGCACACGCATGTCCGCATCCTGAACCACGACGATGCGGGCCGGGTGCATGAATGCCCCACCGATGTCGTCGGAGAGATCTGCGTCGCCAATCCCGGCGTCTTCCCCGGCTCGACCTATACCGAGGCCGACAAGAACCATAAGCTGTTCGCCGACGATCGGTACCTGCGCACGGGCGATCTGGGCCGGATCGACGCGGACGGCTATCTGTGGATCACCGGGCGGGCCAAGGACCTGATCATCCGCGGCGGCCACAACATCGACCCCGCCGAGATCGAGGAGGGGATGCTGTCGCACCCCGCCGTCGCGTTCGCCGGCGCCATCGGCCAGCCCGACGCCTTCGCGGGCGAACTGCCCTGCGTCTATGTGGAACTGGTTGGCGGAGCCACGGTGACCGTGGACGAACTGGCGGCCCATGCCCGCGACCACATCCATGAACGCGCCGCCGTCCCCAAGCATATCGAGATCCTGTCGGAGCTGCCCAAGACCGCGGTCGGCAAGATCTTCAAGCCGGACCTGCGCCGCCTGGCCATCAGCCGCGTCTATGACGCCGCCCTGCAGGGCACCGGCGCCCGCGTGGTCGAGGTGCGCGAGGACAAGAAGCGCGGGTTGGTCGCCCGCCTGTCGCGCGAGGGCAACGTCGCCGAGGATCAGGTCCGCGAGAGGCTGGGCCAGTTCACGACGCCTTGGGACTGGGCGTGACGGCGGGGACCGGGGGCCGTCAGGCGCCCCGGTCCTGTTCGTCCTTGGCCCACAGATAGCCGATGAAGGCGCCCTTGATCAGGCGCAGCAGCACCAGCGTCATCACCGTGGTGATCAGCCCGGTGACCGCCAGCAGCGTCGCGGGTTCGGGGCGCCAGACGTTCCAGATGATGCCGAACAGCGGGATCAGCACCAGCAGCATCACCGTCATGGTGAAGAACGCCGGCCCGTCCGCCGCCGGATAGCGGGACAGGGGCGCCTGGCAATGCGCGCAGACCGGGTTCACCTTCAGATAGCCCTGCATCAGCTGCCCCTCTCCGCAGGAAGGGCAGCGGTTCATGACGCCCCGCAGGATGGCGGCGCGGCTGTCTCGGATCTGGGTCATGGGCTGTCCTTGGGTTCGGGCGTGGCCTAGCCGTTGTCGCGCAGGATGCGCCCGGCCAGATACAGGGATCCGCAGATCAGGATACGCGCGCCGGGGTGGCGGGTCACCAGCTGTTCCACCGCCTGCGCGGCATCCTGGGCCACATGCGCGGTCATGCCGACCTGGCGCGCGGCGTCGGCGGTCTGGGTGGCGGGCAGGGTGTTCGGCTCTCCGGGGATGTCGATGGCGGTCAGGCTGGCGGCGTGGTCGGCCAGCGGACGCAGATAGCCCGCGACATCCTTGGTGTTCAGCATGCCGCAGACCAGATGCGTCGGGCGTGCGGGCATCGCGGCCAGGGTCGCGGCCAGCGCCTGCCCCCCCGCCGGGTTGTGCCCGCCGTCCAGCCACAGCTCCGCCCCCTGGGCCAGATCGACCAGCGGACCATGGCGCAGGCGCTGCATCCGGGCGGGCCATTCGGCCTGCGTGACGGCGGCGCGGGCCTGCGCGTCGGTGGCGCCAAGCGCGCGCAGGGCGGCCAGCGCGGTGCCCGCGTTCTGGACCTGGTGCGGGCCGATCAGGTTCGGGCGGGGCAGGTCCCACAGCCCGTGATCGTCCTGGAACACCATGCCGTCGCGTTCGGGCTGGATCATCCAGTGCTGGCCATGTGCGACGATGGGCGCGGACAGGCCCATGGCGCGCGCCTCGATCACGCGCAGGGCATCGTCGTCCTGGGGGCCGACGATGACGGGGACGCGGGGCTTGATGATGCCGGCCTTTTCGGCGGCGATCAGGGGCAGCGTCTCTCCCAGGTACTGGGTGTGGTCGATCGAGACCGGCGTGATGACCGTCAGGCGCGGCGCGTCGATGACGTTGGTCGCATCCAGGCGCCCGCCCAGTCCGACCTCCAGCAGGGTGAAGTCCGCGGGGGTGCGGGCGAAGGCCAGGAAGGCCGCGGCGGTGGTGATCTCGAAGAAGGTGATGGGCTGGCCGTCATTCGCGGCCTCGACCTGGGCCAGCAGGTCGGCCAGGGCGTCGTCCTCGATCAGGGTGCCCGCCAGGCGGATGCGTTCGCGAAACTGGGCCAGGTGCGGCGAGGTATAGGCATGGACCCGCGCGCCCCCGGCCTCCAGGCCCGCGCGGATCATCGCCTGCGTGCTGCCCTTGCCGTTGGTGCCCGCGATGTGGATCACCGGGGGGATGGCGCGTTCGGGGTTGCCCAAGGCCGCCAGAAGGCGGTGCATCCGGTCCAGCGACAGGTCGATCACCTTGGGGTGCAGCGCCATGAGGCGCGACAGGATCGCATCGGATGTGGTCATGTCATGCACCGGGGGCCAGCCCCCGGACCCCCGGGGTATTTCGACAAAGAAGAATTACTCGGCCGGGGCCGGCGCGGGCGTGGGGGCCGGCGCCGGGATCGGGTCGTTGACCGGTTCGGGCGCTGGCAGGTCGGCGCGGGTGGGGGCGGGCAGGCCGCCCAGCATCCGCAGGATCGAGACCAGTTCGTCGCGCAGCTTGCCGCGATGGGTCACGCGGTCCAGCATGCCGTGTTCCAGCAGGTATTCGGCGCGCTGGAACCCTTCGGGCAGTTTCTCGCGGATCGTCTGTTCGATCACGCGCGGCCCGGCAAAGCAGATCAGGGCGTTGGGTTCTGCGATGTGGATGTCGCCCAGCATGGCATAGCTGGCGGTGACGCCGCCCGTGGTCGGGTGGGTCAGCACGACGATATAGGGGATGCCTGCCTCGCGCAGCATCTCGACCGCGACGGTGGTGCGGGGCATCTGCATCAGGGACAGGATCCCCTCCTGCATGCGGGCGCCGCCCGCGGCGGAGAAGAGGATCATCGGCTTTCGGACCTTGATCGCCCGTTCGGCAGCCGCCACGATCGCGTTGCCCACATACATGCCCATGGACCCGCCCATGAAGCTGAAGTCCTGGCCCACGGCGATGACCGGGGTGCGGCCGATCTCTCCCTCGGCGACCAGCATGGCCTCCTTTTCGCCGGTGGATTTCTGCGCGGCCTTCATGCGGTCGGGGTATTTCTTCTGGTCGCGGAACTGCAGCGGGTCTGCGATGGGCTCGGGGACCTTGACCTCGACGAAGGCGCCGCCGTCGAACAGCGCACCGAAGCGGTCGCGCGGCGTGATCGCCATGTGGTGATCGCAGTTCGTGCAGACGTTCAGGTTGTCCGACAATTCGCGGTGGAACAGCATCGTCCCGCATTCGGGGCATTTCGTCCACAGGTTCTCGGGGACTTCGCGCCGCGAGAACAGCGAGTTGATGCGCGGGCGGACGTAGTTCGTGATCCAGTTCATCGCGAATGGCCTTGGCTGTTTCAGGCCCCCAGATAGGCCCCCACGCGGGGAATTGCAATTGCCGGGGGGCGGGCGGATGATGCCGCGCATGTGGGCCACCCTGTTCTTTGTCACGCACACCACCCTGTCGCTGGTGATCATCGCCCGCGTGCTGCTGCGTCCCAGGGTCGAACCCTCGGTGCGGCTGGCCTGGATCATGGTGGTCGAGGCGGTGCCCCTCTTGGGGATCGCGGCCTATCTGCTGTTCGGAGAGGTCCGCATGAAGCAGGCCGAGGTCCAGCGCATGTCCGACGTGCGCGACCGCCTGACCGGCCTGCGCACCGCCGTGCCCGCCGTCCGCGCCGACCGGTCCGACCCGGCGGGCCCGATCATCGCCGCGAACGAGGCGGTGGGCGGCATGCAGGCCGTCCAGGGCAACAGCCTGCAGCTGCTGGAGGAGAGCGACGGGGCGATCGACGAGCTGGTCGCGGCCATCGATGCGGCGACCGACCACGTGCATCTGCTGTTCTACATCTGGCTGCCCGATGCCAGCGGCACCAAGGTCGCCCAGGCCCTGTGCCGCGCCGAGGATCGCGGCGTGCAATGCCGTGTCATCGTCGACGCCCTTGGGTCGCGGTCGCTGGTCCGGTCGGAGCTGTGGGACCGGATGAGCCAGGCGGGCGTGGAATGCGTCACCGCCTTTCCCTGGGGCCTGCCCTTCATCAGCATCCTGTTCCAGCGTCTGGACCTGCGCAACCACCGCAAGATCCTGGTGATCGACAACGCCGTGGCCTTTACCGGCAGCCGCAACTGCGCGGACATGGCGTTCGCGATCAAGGCGCGCTTTGCCCCTTGGGTCGACATCCTGGTCCGGGTCGAGGGACCGGCGGTGCGCCAGCTGCAGGGCGTCTTCCTGTCGGACTGGATGAGCTATACCGGCCGCGATCTGGGCCCCATGCTGCAGCCGGTGGCGCCGGTCGCCGATCCCGGCGTCGCGGCGCAGGTGGTGGCCACCGGCCCCGACCTGCGCGCGGGCAGCGTGTCGGACTGCCTGTCCGCGATGCTGCATGCGGCGCGCGACCGGGTGGTGATCACCACGCCGTACTATGTCCCCGACGATGCGCTGGACGCGGCGATCCGGGCGGCGGCGCGGCGCGGGGTGCAGGTCACCATGATCCTGCCCGCCCGCAACGACAGCCTGATCGTGGGGGCGACCAGCCAGGGCTTCTATTACGGGCTGCTGGCCGCCGGGGTCCGGCTGATGCTGTTCCGCGACGGCCTGCTGCATTCCAAGATCCTGACCGTGGACGGGCGCATGGCGATGATCGGCAGCGCGAACCTGGACCGTCGCAGCTTCGAGCTGAACTATGAGGTCAACATGGCGGTCTATGACCCGGAATTCGTGGGGCTGCTGGATGCGCGGCAGGCCAGCTATGTCGCGCGGGCCGACGCGATCACGCTGGACCAGGTGCGCGCCTGGTCGCCGTGGCGGCGCATCCGCAACAACGCGCTGGCGCTGGCATCGCCGCTGCTGTGATCACAGGGGCAGGGCGGTCGTGTATTTCGTCTGACGCAGCACGAAATGCGTCACCGTGCTGCGGATGATGCCCAAGGACAGCATCCGGCGCATCAGGAAATGTTCCAGCCCCTCGGGGTCGGTCGCCACGATCTTCAGCTGATAGTCGAAGGTGCCGGTGATGGTCGCGCATTCCAGGATCTGCGCCTCGGTCTGCACGAAGCGGTCGAACCGCGCCAGCGTCGCCTCGGTATGGTCCAGCAGCGACACCTGGACATAGGCCAGGGCATGCAGCCCGGCCTTGGCCGGCGGGACCAGCGCCACCTGCCGGTCGATCACCCCGGTCTCGATCAGCCGCCGCAGCCGCCGCCACGCGGGCGATGTCGACAGGCCCGCCGCATCGGCCAGCCCCTGGGTCGACAGGGTCGCGTCCTGCTGCATCAGGCGCAGGATGCGGCGGTCGGCATCGTCCAGATCGGGCATCGGTTTCCCCTGTTTCGGCGGTCTGCGAAATGATGTGCCGCCAAAGCCGGATGGACAACCCATTCCGGCAAGGTTTTTCCCCCGCATCCGGTAATCTGGACCGCAGAGGAGGACGTGCCATGCCGAAATCGACCGAATATGCCGCCAAGGTCGCCGATGACCGGGGTTTCATCGCCTATGACGCCGAGGAGGATGCCGTCTGGCGCGACCTGATGGCCCAGCAGCTGCCCGCCGTGCGGGATCGGATGGCCTCGCCCTATCTGCGGGGTCTGGACCTGCTGGACCTGCCGCAGGACCGCGTGCCGCAATGCCCCGAGGTGTCGGCCAAGCTGGGCGCGCTGACCGGGTGGCGGGTGGAACCCGTGCCGGCGCTGATCGGGTTCGGGCGGTTCTTCGGCATGCTGGCCGACCGGACGTTCCCGGCCGCCAGCTTCATCCGCAAGCGCAAGCATTTCGACTATATCGAGGAGCCGGACATCTTCCACGAGATCTTCGGCCACACGCCGCTGCTGACCGATCCGGCCTTTGCCGCCTTCAGCCAGGCCATCGGCGCGGCGGGAACGCGCTGCGACAAGGCCGATTATGCCTGGCTGATCCGCCTGTATTGGTTCTCGATCGAATTCGGGCTGATGCGCGAGGATGGCCAGCTGAAGGCCCTGGGGTCGGGGCTGGCCAGTTCGGTCACCGAACTGCCCTGGGCCATTTCCGGGCAGGCGGAACAGCGGCCCTTCGACGTGATCGACATCCTGCGCACGCCCTATCGGATCGATATCCACCAGCCGGTCTATTTCGTGATAGACGATCTGGACGACCTGTTCGCCGCCGCCCGGCGCGACCTGCTGGCCGACATCGCCCAGGCCCGCGCCCTGGGGCTGCACGCACCGAAATACCCGCCCAAGACCGCCGCCTGAAAGGACCGATGCCATGACCACCTGCGATCTTGCCGCCCGCGACTGCGAACCCTGCAAGGGGGGCGTGGCACCGCACGACCCTGCGACCGCCGCCACCATGCTGACCCGGCTGACGGGCTGGACCCTGTCGGACGATGGCACCGCCATCACCCGGCGCTTCACCTTCAAGGGGTTCGCCAAGGCGGTGGAGATGGCGAACCTGGCCGCATGGCTGGGCAACAAGCAGGGCCACCATCCCGACATCGCCTTCGGCTGGGGCTATTGCACGGTGACCTTCACCACGCACGAGGCCGGCGGGCTGACCGACAACGACTTCATCTGCGCCGCCCGGCTGGACGCGCTGGTGGCCTGAACGGCACGCGTCAGGGTTGTCCGGCGGCCCGTCACGGTCTATCCCCAAGGCCAGGGGTTTCCAGCATACGGGCCGTGCCGCATGACGAATCGTCGCCTTGTCCGGGATGACCGGCGCCAGACCGGGGGTCGCGTCCATGTCGCGCCATGAGACCAGCTGGCTGTCGCGCCGCCGGCGCGGCCACGCGGCCCGGCAATGGTCGCGGATGCTGAAATCGGTCACGCGCCGCGACCGGCCCCTGGATCCCGACCTGCGCGACGAGGCCCGCGACCTGCATCAGGTGCTGTCGCGTCTGCTGCACGCCGCCGACGCGCGCAGCGTGGGCGCCCGCGATTCCCTGTCGCGCATCGATCTGCCGGCGGGCACCGACTGGCGCTGGCGGCCCCAGATCCTGCAGGCGCGCCATGCCGCCCCCGCGCTGATCGCCCCGGAAGCGGGCCGATGGCTGTCCCCCGAGGTGGCGCTGTTCCACGACTGCGCCGAACGTGCGCTGATCCTGCGGCAGGTGCGCAACCGCCGCGCCACCGACCTGTCCGATTACGGGCTGGCGCTGGAGGTGATGGGGTTTTCCGGCAGCTTCCTGTCGTTCTCGCTGTCGCTGCCGGTCGAGGCGCTGCGTGATCTGGGCGGGCATCACATCATCCGGCTGGACGCGACGTTGCAGGCGGAACGCCCCATCGCGGTCTATGCCCGGCTGAACATCCAGCAGGGTCCGAACACCGAAACCATGCTGCGCAAGATGGGCGAGCCGATCGAGGGCCGCCACTGCGACCGCATCGTCGAGTTCGACCTGGGCTATGCCGAACTGTCCGCCCGGTCGGTCGAGAAGGCATGGCTGGACCTGATCTTCGAGGCGCCCTTCATGAACGCGGTCGGCCTGCGCGACGTGATCCTGTCGCGCCATCCCCGCGCCCAGATCTGAGGATATGGCCATGCCGCATTTCGACAATCACGGCCTGAAGGGCGGCGTCTGGCGCGGCGCGCTGACGGGCATCGACGCACCCGGCATCCGGGTCGTGCTGATCCAGCACGCCGAGGTCCTGGCCGAGGCGCGCGTGACCGCCGACGGCCCCGGCCGCTGGCTGGTCGAGGCGGACCTGCCGGCCCAGGTCCTGTCGGACGGGGTGCAGACGCTGCTGCTGAAGACGGCGGCGGGGCCGGGACCGGACAGCGGGCCGGACGGGCATGTCCTGGCGCGGCTGTCGCTGATGGCGGGCCAGCCCCTGGACGAGGATCTGACCGCCGAGATCGCCGCCCTGCGGGCCGAGCTGGAACTGGTCAAGCGAGAGCTGCGCCGCTTTGCCGCCGACCTGACGGGGCGCTAGGTCCCGTCACCCGGCCGTCATGGTTCCTTGCGAAAAGCGGGGGGCGTGGCTATATCGCGGCTTCGCGACCCGCCCCCCGTGTTTCTTGACGTAAGGTTGACCATGACCCTGCCGCAGACGCCGCATTACCT
>ENA-UOXB01001189-UOXB01001189.1-bioreactor-metagenome-genome-assembly--contig:-NODE-1189-length-12806-cov-8.953494_pt1 | contig 12806 bp, 9 predicted proteins | sample MGYA00238158_ERZ761615 | MGnify/ENA primary metagenome ERZ761615 (study PRJEB28904, sample SAMN06267902) | bioreactor metagenome | isolation source: Joint BioEnergy Institute, California, USA | place... | reverse complement strand
CCTTTTGTTGGGTTTTCAGATTGAGGCATATCAACAAGTACAATATCACCTAACTCTTTTTGAGCTGCTATAAATGCAGCTGTAGCGCCAGTAAATCCTGCTCCAATGATTGAAATTTTCTTTCTTGCCATATTGTTCATCTCCTTATAATAAAAGGAAGGTTAATAAATAACCTTCCTCAAATAACATCCTATTATGGTAAATTTTTAATTAATTCATCAGCGAATTCTGAAGATTTAACTTCAGTTGCGCCATCCATTAAACGAGCAAAGTCATATGTTACTACTTTAGAAGCAATTGTAGCTTCAACAGATTGTGTTACTTTGTCAGCAGCTTCTTGCCAACCCAAGTGTTCTAACATTAATACACCACTTAATAATACTGATGAAGGATTAACTTTATCTAAACCAGCATATTTAGGAGCTGTACCGTGTGTCGCTTCGAAAATTGCATGTCCTGTTTCATAGTTAATGTTTGCACCAGGTGCAATACCAATACCACCAACTTGAGCTGCTAATGCATCTGAAATATAGTCACCGTTTAAGTTCATTGTAGCTACTACATCAAATTCAGCAGGACGTGTTAAAATTTGTTGTAAGAAGATATCAGCGATAGAGTCTTTAATAATTAATTTACCTTCAGCCTCTGCATCTGATTGTGCTTTATTAGCAGCATCTTTACCTTCTTCTTCAACAATTTTATCATATTGTTGCCAAGTGAATACGCGATCTCCGAATTCACGTTCAGCTAAATCGTAACCCCATTTTTTGAATGCACCTTCAGTGAATTTCATGATGTTACCTTTATGAACTAATGTAACATTTCTACGATTATTATCGAACGCATAGTTAATTGCTGCTCTTACTAATCTTTCAGTACCTTCTTTAGAAACTGGTTTAATACCGATACCTGAAGTTTCAGGGAATCTGATATTTTTAGCACCCATTTCATTTTGTAAGAAGTCTATAACTTTTTTAGCTTCATCTGAACCTTCTTGGAATTCAATACCAGCATAAATATCTTCAGTATTTTCACGGAAAATAACCATATCTGTATCTTCAGGACGTTTAACTGGTGAAGGAACACCTTTAAACCAACGTACTGGACGTAGACAAGTGAATAAATCTAACTCTTGACGTAAAGCAACGTTTAATGAACGAATACCGCCACCAATTGGTGTAGTTAATGGACCTTTAATTGCTATTAAATATTCTTTAATCGTTTCTAAAGTTTCATTTGGTAACCATTCACCAGTTTCATCGAATGCTTTTTGACCTGCTAATACTTCTTTCCATTCGATTTGTTTTTCGCCATTGTATGCTTTTTCTACAGCTGCATCTAATACTCTACTTGCTGCATTCCAGATATCTGGTCCGATTCCATCACCGATAATAAATGGGATGATTGGATTATTTGGAACATTTAAAACGCCTTGATTTGTTGTAATTTTTTCTGCTGTCATTATATGATTCCTCCATCTAAATTTGTTAGTTATATTATATTAATTAAATTAACGGTTTTCAATTGGTTCATATTTACGATCACGTTCACCAGTATATTCAGCTCTTGGTCTCATAATTCTATTTGTTCTGTATTGTTCAAGAATATGAGCTGTCCAACCTGACATACGGCTAATTGCGAAAATTGGTGTGAATAAATCGTGATCAATACCCATGCTGTGATATACAGTTGCACTGTAGAAGTCAACGTTAGGTAATAATCCTTTTTCTTCTTTCATAATTTCAGCAATTCTTAAAGAAATTTCAAACAGTTCTTTTTGACCTGTTTCGTCTGTAATACGACGACTCATTTCTTTTAAGTACTTCGCTCTCGGATCACCATTTTTATATACTCTGTGTCCGAAGCCCATAATTTTTTCTTTATTTGCGATTTTATCTTTAATGTAATCATCTGTTTTGTCGACAGTACCAATTTCAGTTAACATTTTCATAACTTGTTCGTTAGCACCACCATGTAATGGACCTTTCAATGCGCCAGCTGCTGCTGTCACACCTGAATACATATCAGATAAAGTCGAAACTGTTACACGTGCTGTAAATGTTGAAGCATTAAATTCATGGTCAGCGTGTAAAATTAACGCTTTGTTAAAACCTTCTACCTCAACATCAGTTGGAACTTCACCTCTTAACATATATAGGAAGTTTGCTGCATATGTTAAATCTTTTTTAGGTTTTACAACTTCTTTACCTTGTCTTACGCGAGAGAATGCTGCTACTAAAGATGCAACTTTCGCTTGAATTCTAATTGCACGTTCATAGTTCATTTCTTCATCAAATTTTTCAGCGTCTGGATCGAAATGTGCTAAATATGATAATGAAGTACGTAATCCAGTCATTGGATGAACTTTATCAGTCGCATAATCTTCGAAATGTGTATACATTCTAGGGTTTAAAGTCATATATCCTAGTAGTTTCTCATTTAGTTCTGCTAATTCCTCTTTGTTTGGTAATCTTAAATTCCATAGTAAAAACATGACTTCTTCAAATAAAGCATTTTCAGTTAGATCATCTATTTCATAACCTGCATAAGTTAATTGATTATCTATGATTGAACTAATTTGAGTTTCAGAAGCAATGATGCCCTCTAACCCTTTTGCTACTTGTGCCATAATAATATCCCCCTTACTAAATAATTGCCCATATATGTAATGGCTTTCATCTATCATTATATATAATTTCTTACGATTTGTGAATGCGAAGGACTTTTAAACTTTAAATTCTTTAGTAATTTTAGATGAATAAAAATAAACAGTTGTAATTTTATATTTTTTATAATATTGCTATAGTAAATAAAATATATCTCAAAAACGTGAACACATAAGGATTTACGAGTTAGTAATACCCTATCATTTTAATCAGAATAGGTCATTTCATCGTTCATCCATTCATTTTTATTATTATATATGATAAAAATAATAAATCATGATAACAGGTATCAAACAGTTGTTAAACATTCATTTTTTAATTGCTATTTTCTTACAGTAAGCGCATAATAATAACATAAAAGTTTGTATATGAAAGAGGGATAAAGTTTATATGGCTAACAATTTACAAAGGGAATTAAGCAATAGGCATGTACAACTTATTGCGATAGGTGGTGCTATAGGTACAGGCTTATTCTTAGGTGCTGGCGAAACAATTAGTTCAGCAGGCCCTTCAATACTGCTGACCTATATTATTATTGGTTTAATTTTATTTCTGTTTATGAGAGCTCTAGGGGAAATATTACTCTCAAACACAGATTTTCATTCTTTTGCAGATGTCACGCATACATATATCGGACCATTCGCAGGATATATAACAGGATGGACTTACTGGTTCTGTTGGATTGTCACTGGTATGGCTGAAGTAACTGCAGTAGCAAAATACATAAGTTTTTGGTTTCCTGACATACCAACATGGATTACAGCATTATTTACAATACTCATATTAATGACAATGAATTTAATGACTGCTAAACTATTTGGTGAATTAGAGTTCTGGTTCTCTATTATTAAAATTACAACGATCGTAGCATTAATCGTTGTCGGTATTATCATGATCGTAATGGCATATGAAACACCATACGGTACAGCTTCATTAACACATATTTGGGACCATGATGGTATTTTCCCAAATGGTATGAATGGTTTCTTCTTATCATTCCAAATGGCAGCTTTCTCATTTGTAGGTATTGAATTAATCGGTGTTACTGCTGGTGAAACGAAAGATCCACATAAGACAATACCAAGAGCGATTAACAGTGTACCAATTAGAATTATGCTTTTCTATGTAGGTTCACTTATTATCATCATGTCTATTACACCTTGGGACAAAATCGACCCTGCCGAAAGTCCATTCGTAAAATTATTTGGACTGATTGGTATTCCAATCGCAGCAGCAATTATCAACTTTGTTGTTTTAACAGCTGCAGCATCATCTTGTAATAGTGGTATTTTCTCAAATAGTAGAATGCTTTATGGTTTATCACAAAATGGACAAGCAAACAAAAGTTTCGGTCAAACAAACAAAACTGGTGTCCCTTATAAAGCAACACTATTTAGTTGTTTCTTATTAATGATTTCAGTACTTTTAAACTACGTGATTAAAGATGCTGGTGAAGTATTTAAATATGTAACATCTGTATCAACCGTACTTTTCTTAGTAGTATGGTCATTAATTGTTGTTGCTTATATTAGATATCGTAAAATATCACCAGAATTAAACAAAGCATCTAATTTCAAATTACCTGGTGGTGTTCCGGTAGCATGGATTACATTAATATTCTTTATTTTCGTATTCGTGTTATTAATGACAAATAAAGTCACATTAATCGCTATATTAATTACACCAATTTGGTTTATCATTTTGACAATCATGTACTTTAATCAAAAACGTAAAGTATTTAAATAAAGTAAATAAAAACATCTCATTTACTAAATAAATCAGTAAATGAGATGTTTTTTTGCCCCTTTTTAGTTTACTTGTTTATATATTATAACGACCCCAGTATTTGCACCTTTGGACTAAACTGCTTATAACAGTATATGCGCATTCATAAATAAAAAAAGAGACTAGGAAATCATATCCCAGTCTCTTTTTTATTTATTATAATACGTTAGCATATCCTTCGAACACTTTGTGTTGTTTTGGATCTAATGTGATTAATGTACCATCTGCTATTTTTTCGCGAGCGCCTTCAACACCAACGATTGTTGCAACGCCTAAGTTAAGACCTACAACTGCTGCGTGTGAAGTTAATCCGCCTTCTTCTGTTACAATTCCTTTAGCATTTTCTAAATACGGAACCATATCAGCATCTGTTGATTGTGTAACAACAATTGATTCACTTAAATCTTTACCTTTTATGTCGTCAGCAGTATTTGCCACTACAGCTTTACCTACTGTTGAATGATGACCAATTCCTTGACCTTTAGCCAATTCATCACCTACTAAATGAATCTTCATTAAGTTAGTTGTACCTGTTTCACCTGTTGGTACACCTGCAGTAATAATGATTAAATCACCATTATCAACTAAACCTGTGTTAACAGCTGTTGAAACAGCATTATTTAATAATTCATCAGTTGTTTGTTTACCTTTTTTCACAACTGGTAATACGCCCCATACTAATGTCATATGACGTGCAGTTGTTTCATTAGGTGTAACTGCAATAATGTGTGAATGTGGTCTATATTTAGAGATTGTTTGAGCTGTAGCACCACTTTCAGTTGCTGCAACGATTGATTCTACGTTTAAGTTTAAAGCTGTATGTGCAACTGATACACCGATTGCATTAACTAAATTCGTATCGATCATTTTTGAACGATCAGATAATAATTTTTTGTAATCTTGAGCATCTTCGGCAGCTACTGCGATATTTTGCATTGTACGTACTGCTTCTTCTGGATATAATCCTGCTGCAGTTTCACCAGATAACATCACTGCATCTGTACCATCGTAAATTGCGTTCGCTACGTCACTTGCTTCTGCTCTTGTACAACGTGGGTTTCTTTGCATTGAATCTAACATTTGTGTTGCTGTAATAACTGGTTTACCTAATTTATTACATTTTTGGATTAATTGTTTTTGTACCATTGGAACTGCTTCTGGTAAAATTTCAACACCCATATCACCACGTGCAACCATTAAACCATCTGAAACTTGAAGAATTTCATCGATATTTTCAATACCTTCTTCATTTTCAATTTTAGGAATAATTTTAATAACGTTATTTTCTTTTTCTTCTAATATTGCACGGATATCTAATACATCTGATGGACGTCTTACGAAACTAGCTGCAATAAAGTCTACACCTTCTTCGATACCGAAGCGGATATCACTAGCGTCTTTATCAGTAATACCAGGAAGGTTTACTTTAACACCCGGTAAGTTAACACCTTTTTTATTTTTTAATTCGCCAGTGTTTTGGACGTCACAGTGAACTTCACCTTTAGCGATATCTACTGATTTAACTGTAAGTTCAATTAAACCATCATCAAGTAAAATTGTTGATCCGACTTCTACATCTTCAGCTAATTTTTCGTAAGTAACTGAGAACGCTTCTTTAGTACCTTCTACTTCAGTTGTTTTAACTGTTACTTCACTACCTTTAGTAAGCTCAATTAAACCATCTTTCATGTTATGTGTTCTAATTTCAGGACCTTTAGTATCTAATAAGATACCAATATTTTTATTTAATTTAGAACTTACTTTTCTAATTGTATCTATACGACCTTTATGTTCTTCATGACTTCCATGTGAAAAGTTTAATCTAGCAACGTTCATGCCTGCAAGCATTAATTTTTCTAACATTTCTTCTGATTCTGATGCTGGACCTATCGTACATACAATTTTTGTCTTTCTCATATTAAAATGACCTCCGTAGTTTTTCTTTTTTTATATAGATAATTGATGTGCTAAATTATACATTTTATTGTCGATGTTATGTTCTGCTTGGAATATTTCATCAAAATGAGTACATGTAAGTTCATTTTGTTGAATTCCAACTGCTTTAGCACTATCACCTTGCATAAGTAATTCAACTGCATAGCCGCCTAAACGAGAAGCAAGCACTCTATCCATTCCAGTAGGTGTACCACCTCTTTGAATGTGGCCTAAACATGAAACTCTTGTATCAATGTTAATAAATTTCTTCAATTCTTCCCCACATTGATTACCAGTCATGACACCTTCAGCACAAATAATAATAGAATGTTTTTTCCCTCTATCCATACCATGTTGAATTTTTTCAGCTATTTCTTCAATGTCCGATTTAACTTCTGGTATTAAAATTGTTTCTGCTCCAGCAGCTAAACCTGACCAAAGTGCTAAATCTCCAGCATCTCTTCCCATTACTTCAATAATAAAAGTACGTTCATGACTTGATGCTGTATCTCTTATTTTATCGACAGCATCAATGATTGTGTTAAGCGCTGTATCAAAACCAATTGTAAAGTCTGTACCATTAATATCGTTATCGATAGTACCGGGAACACCGATTGTTTTAAGATTTTTAGCTTCTTCGCTTAATCTTTGTGCACCTCTATAACTTCCATCTCCACCGATAACAACTAATCCTTCTATGCCTCTTTTTTCAAGGTTTTCAATTGCTTTTGCACGCACTTCTTTTTCTTTAAATTCTGGACATCTAGCAGAATAAAGGAATGTACCACCTCTTTGAATCATGTCCCCAACTGAACCTAATTCAAGTTTTTTGATATTATCATTTATTAAGCCTAAGTAACCTTGGTAAACACCATAAACTTCAATATCATGATAAATAGCTTTACGAACAACTGCACGAATTGCTGCGTTCATCCCTGGTGAATCTCCACCGCTCGTTAAAACCGCAATTTTTTTCATAAATATACAGACCTCTCTTGTTATATGTTTGTTAATTTAAAAATAACACAAATATTGGCTTGATTCCATTAAAACTACTGTTATTTAAATATGTAAACGTCTTCTTAAAAAAAGATTCCAACTTTTGTAATTTTTCAAAAGTTGGAATCGCTTAATTTTAATTCAATTATGCATATATACATAAATTTATAAAAAGAAATGATATCCGTATAAATCATTTTCTTTTCAATTGTTATATCTTAATCGATATAACTTCCTATATTACGATACTTTTTAAAACGATCTTCAACTAAACTTTCTGCATTTAATGTTCTTAAGTCTGAAAGATGTTTTTCAATTGATGTCTTTATAAGTGAAGCTTGTGATTCTAGATGTTTATGAGCGCCACCAAATGGTTCTTTAACAACTTCATCTACAACATCTAAATCAAATAAGTCAGGTGCTGTAATTTTCATTGTTTCGGCTGCCATTTGAGCAAGCCCAGAATCTTTCCATAATAATGCTGCTGCACCTTCCGGAGATATAACAGAATAAGTACTATTTTCTAACATAAGTAGACGATTGGTTACACCTAATCCAAGCGCACCACCGCTTCCGCCTTCACCGATGACAATAGAAATAACAGGTACTGTTAAAGATGCCATTTCGACTAAGTTTTTAGCAATAGATTCACTCTGTCCACGTTCTTCTGCAGCTTTACCAGGATATGCACCTTTCGTATCAATGAACGTAATAATCGGTCTATTAAACTTCTCAGCCTGCTTCATTAAACGCAATGCTTTACGATATCCCTCTGGATGTGCCATCCCAAAGTTTCTAAAAATATTATCTTTAGTGTCTTTACCTCTTTGGTGCCCTATAACTGTCACTGGTAACCCATTAAAGTAAGCCAATCCACCTATTAAAGCTGGGTCATCACGGAAAGTTCGATCACCGTGAAGTTCGATAAAATCATCAAATATGTAAGGGATATAATCTAAAGTTGTAGGTCTTTCTTGTAATCTCGCAACTTGTACTCTATCCCAAGGCTTTAAATTATTATAAATGTGTTCAGTTTCTTTTGTTAAAGTGGCTTCCAACATTTCTATTTCATCTGTTAAGTCTACATCATGTTTTTCTTGATAAGATTGTAGAGATGCTATTTTTTCTTTAATTTCTACTAAAGGTTTTTCAAATTCAAGCATTGTCTTTCACCTCGTTATGATGCATCTTGAGCACAGTACTTAAAGTTTTATACATATCTTTTCGATGTACAACTTTATCTAATTGGCCATGTTCTAATAAAAATTCCGCCGTTTGGAAATCGTCAGGTAGTTTTTCACTAATCGTTTGTTCAATGATTCTTCTACCAGCAAATCCAATCAAAGCTTTCGGTTCTGCAAAGTTTAAATCACCTACAGAAGCAAAGCTCGCTGAAACGCCGCCAGTTGTAGGGTGTGTCATATATGAAATGAATAGTAAGCCTTTATCACTATGACGTTTAATGGATACACTTGTCTTTGCCATTTGCATTAGTGAGATGATTCCTTCTTGCATTCTTGCACCACCACTCGCTGTGAACAATACAAATGGTAAATTATGATCTGCACAATAATCTACAATTCTACAAATTTTCTCTCCAACTACTGCACCCATACTTCCCATTCTAAATCTTGAATCCATAACACAGATACCATAAGGAATACCGTCAATTGACGTTACACCTGTAACGACTGCATCATTTAAACCAGTGCTTTTTCTATCTTTTTCTAATTTTTCTTCATATCCAGGAAATTCTAATGGGTTTGAAGCAGTCATACCGACATCAAACTCTTTAAATGCATCTTCATCACTCACAGCTCTAATTCTATCGTGAGCAGTTAATGCAATATGATGATCACAGTTAAAACAGACATTTAAGTTTTGCACGAGCTCTTTCGTATACATGATTTTTTTACATTTAGGGCATTTTGTCATGATACCTTCAGGCACGTCATTATCTTTACTGTTTTGAACAGTTACATATTTTTTCTTTTTCTGGCTACGATTGAACAAGTCTTTAAACATGTCACTATCCCCCTGATTTTATTTACAATTGTCTCTTTCAAATCTATCACTATATTGAGAGAGTAGCTTCCAAATCATATACATAATTTGATTATTATTATTTGAAACAAGTTCTTCTTTTGAATTTGTTTCAATGTTATTGTGTTCTTCACAGAAATTTTCAATCATCCATTTTAATTCATTAATTTCATCTAATTGTGATTCGTTATGAATTAAGAACCTTCCGATTAAATCAAAAAGTTGGTGTTGGTACATATCACTTAAGAAAGTACCTTCACCTCTTCTAGTATGTATCACCCCTAAAAGTTCTAATGCTCTTAGGGCTTCTCTGATACTTGAACGTCCAACATTTAACGTTTCACTTAAAAATCTTTCGGAAGGCAGTTTTTCACCCACTTGAATATTTTTTTCAACAATAATTGACTGAATTTGTTCGACAATCTTGATTAATCCTTTTTGCTTTTCTTTATCCAACGTGAGTCTCCTTCCAAAATTATGACAAGTCTGCTAATTCATATGTTCTACGTTCTATTTCATCAACATCAACTTCAATACGTGCTACACCTGATTCCATACCAGCTTTTGCTACAGCTTTCGCTACGTATGGTGCAACTCTTGGATCGAAAGGTCCAGGAATGACATAATCAGCATTTAATTCATCCTCTGAAACAAGATTAGCAATTGCTTCTACTGCTGCTTGTTTCATTTCTTCATTTATATGAGTTGCACGAATATCTAATGCACCTCTAAAAATACCAGGAAATGCTAATACATTATTAATTTGGTTAGGGAAATCAGAACGTCCTGTACCAATTACTTTAGCACCCGCTTCTTTCGCTACATCCGGCATGATTTCAGGAACTGGATTAGCCATAGCAAAGATAATTGGGTCTTCAGCCATTGTTTCAACTAATTCTTTCGTTAATGCGCCTTCAACAGATACACCTACGAATACATCCGCATCTTTAATAACATCTGATAATTGACCTTCTGTTTTGTCTTTGTTTGTCCATTTTGCAACAAAGTCTTTAGTAGGATTCATACCATAAGGACGGTCTTCATAAATCGCACCTCTAGAATCACACATAATCATATTTCTTACACCATAACTGTATAATAATTTAATAATTGCAATACCAGCTGCACCTGCACCATTTAAAACAACTTTTATATCGGATAATTTTCTGTCAGTAATTTTCAATGCATTAATCAAACCAGCAACAGTTACGATAGCCGTACCATGCTGATCATCATGAAAGACAGGTATTTTAGTTTCTTTTTTTAGGCGTTCTTCAATTTCAAAGCATCGAGGTGCTGAAATATCTTCTAAGTTAACACCACCATAGTTAGGTTCTAATAGTTTAACAGTATTCACAATTTCATCAACGTCTGTCGTATTCAGTGCAATTGGCACACCATCTACACCAGCAAAACTTTTGAACAAAACTGCTTTCCCTTCCATAACAGGAATACTTGCTTCAGGACCTATATCACCTAAACCTAATACAGCTGTACCATCTGTAATAACAGCTACTGCATTTGATTTCATTGTATAGTCATATACTTTTCTGACGTCTTCATGTATATCTTTACACGGTTCTGCGACACCTGGAGAATAAGCAAGACTTAATTCCTCTTTATTAGTAACTTTAACTTTGGCATAAACGCCTAATTTACCTTGTTTTTCTTTATGCATATATAGTGCATCATCTCTTAATGACAAAATAATCATCCCTTCATTGTATGTATCTATCCCTTTATTATACATTAAATTTCTATAATTAAATTAAAAAATTCTTCATAGTGGTCAGACCACCATGAAGAATACTATATCATAAATTATTTAATTAATAAAGACTATAAAAGGCGTACATTCTCATAACCTATTTTATGAATAAATTCTTCAAAATTACCATGATTTAAGTTTAAATAGCCCAGCATTTTTGAACTATAATCTTCATCATTAAAATACGTTACTTTAATATGATGATCATAGTCTTTTGTTATCCACTCTGCTAAATCTTCTACATTTCTTACGACAACTTCTTTTGTCGTATTAAATTTATATTGTTTAAATGCTTCTAATGTATCTATTTGATTAATAATAATTTGTGTCTTACCGTTTCTTTTTTCGAATTTGCCATTGATAATTACTGGGACATTAATGATATCAGTTGTTTCAATTTGTTTATATGCATCAGGGAATATAACCCCTTCAACTTCATTTAACCCATCTATTAAATTGACGAAAGCCATATTTTGACCTTTTTTAGTTCTAATTTTCCTTAATGATGCAATCATTACGAGCATCGGCACTTTATTATGGTCTATTCTTAATGGATAAATAGATAAATATTGATGTTGATTGAATAATGAAATGATTGGATGTTCAGTTGCATAGAACCCTAAGTATTCTTTTTCATATTCACTTTTCATAAGATTAGGCATTTCTTCAATTTCTTTAAATTCTTTCTTTACGTTTAAACCTAATTCTTTCAATAAATTATTAGAATCTCCAACAGACTCGCTACTTTCATAAACATCGTCAATAGACTGTAACAATGTCGCTCTAGTCTGACCAAAATCATCTAAAGCTCCAGCATATATAAGTGCTTGTATCATTTTCTTACTTTTCGCTTTACTAGGTAATCGATGTACAAGATCAAACATATCTTTATATGTTCCGTTTGCTTTTCTTTCATCAACGATCACTTTTACGCTTTGATAACCAACACTTTTAATTGCACCAAGTGACGTATATATACCTTTTTTAGTTGCTTTATAGAACCATTCACTATGATTAATGGACGGTGGATATATTTTTACACCAATTCTTTTAAGTTCCGTTACCATTTGTTCTGTCTTAACTTCATTACCAACTACATTAGAAAGAATCGCAGCATAAAAATATGTCGGATAATGGACTTTCAAATAAGTCATGATATACGCGATTTTACTATATGCTACAGCATGTGCTTTTGGATAACCATAGTCTGCAAACTTCAGTATTAAATCAAATATTTTTACAGCTGTTGATTCCTCGTAACCTCTTTCTAAGCTTCCATTCACAAAATGTTTTCTTTCATTTTCTAACACTGCTCTATTTTTCTTACTCATCGCACGTCTCAAAATATCCGCTTCACCATATGAGAATCCTGCGAACTTACTCGCAATCTGCATAATCTGTTCTTGATAAATAATAACGCCATAAGTTGATTTCAATATCTCTTTTAAGTCTGGATGTAAATATTCTATCTCTGCATTTTGTCTACGTCTTTTAATATATGTTGGTATTTCTTCCATTGGACCAGGTCTATATAGAGATGTAACTGCTACAATATCGAGAAAATGGTCAGGCTTTAACCTCTTTAATACACTTCTAACACCTTGAGATTC